>OGXW01002409.1_pt1 | contig 13239 bp, 10 predicted proteins | sample 1576341 | NCBI WGS metagenome assembly OGXW01 (sample SAMEA3541592, study PRJEB24748) | human gut metagenome | biome: human gut; feature: human-associated habitat; material: faeces | place: China | collected 2012
TTTTGCCAGGCCGGGACCCCTCAGTCAGCTGCGCTGACAGCTCCCCTTTCAGGGGAGCCTAATTCTCCTGTTAAGCTCCAGGTTGTTGCACCGGTAATGCGCAGATTCTCATAGTTTCCGATCAGGCACTCGGGGCCGTCGAAGCGGACCAGGCGTCCGCCTTCGGTGCGGGCGGTGAGCTGGTCCCCATCCTTGCCGTCCACCAGGCAGCGCAGGGTCTTGCCCACATAGCCCCGGTGGATTTCCTCGGAAATGGCGTTCTGCCGGGCGCAGAGCTTGTCGAAGCGGCGGTTTTTCTCCTCCTTGGGGGTGGGGTCTTCCATTTTGGCCGCCGGGGTACCGGTACGGGGGGAGAAAATAAAGGTGAACAGGCTGTCGTAGTGGACGCGTTCAATGAGGGAGATGGTCTCCTCAAACTCCTCCTCGGTCTCTCCGGGGAAGCCCACGATCACATCGCTGGTGAGCACCAGCTCCGGCATGACCTTTTTGGCATACTCCACCTTTTGCAGATAGGTTTCCCGGTCATAGTGCCGGTTCATGGCCTTCAGCACCCGGCTGGAGCCGGACTGGAAGGGCAGGTGCAGCTGCTTGGCGATCTTGGGGTACTGCGCCATGGTGTCAAAGAGCTTTTCAGAGGCGTCTCTGGGGTGGCTGGTCATGAAGCGGATCAAAAAGTCCCCGGGGAGCTGGGCGATTTGGGCCAGCAGGTCCGCGAAGTCCACGCCGCAGTCCAGGTCCTTGCCATAGGAATTGACGTTCTGACCCAAAAGGGTGATCTCCTTGCAGCCGCTGTCAATGAGCGCCTTGCACTCGGCCAGGATGGCCTCCAGGCGGCGGCTGCGCTCCCGGCCCCGGACATAGGGGACAATGCAATAGGTGCAGAAATTGTTGCAGCCGTACATGATGGACACCCAGGCCTTCAGGGAAGAATCCCGCACCTGGGGAATGCCCTCGGCAATGGAGCCCGCCTCATCCTCAATATAGAACTGACGCTTTTTCTTGGTGAGCACGTTGTAGAGGATCTCCGGGAACTGCCACAGATGGTGGGTAGAAAAAACGCCGTCCACATAGGGGAAGCTCTTTTTGATCCGGTCGGAAACCTTGGTCTCCCCCGCCATGCAGCCGCACAGGAAGATTCTTTGCTCCGGATGGCGGCGCTTGGTATGGGTCAGTGCCCCCAGGTTGCCGAAAACCCGCTGCTCGGCGTGCTCCCGGATGGAGCAGGTATTCATCACCACCACGTCGGCCCCTTCGGCGCTTTGGACGATGGCATAGCCGCTCTGGGTCAGGTAGCCCCGCAGCTTTTCGGAGTCTGCCTCGTTCTGCTGGCAGCCATAGGTCTCCACATAGGCCGTGGGTGTCCGGCCCTGGGACTGCCAATAGGCCGCAATTTTATCACAGAAGGCAAACTGCGCCTCCAGCTGCTCCTGGTTGATGACGGTGGTTTTTGTATTCATTGGGCTGCTCCCTTAAAATTGGATTTGGATTTTGAAAAAGTCCGTGCAAAAATGTCCCTGCGCCGAAAATTCCCATAGGATTCCATTAAAATGTATCTTATATAATAGCATATTCCCCCATTCTTTGCAAGACCGCGAGAAAACAAAAAAGCAGGTCTCTTAATTGTCTCTTAATTGTAAACAATCTGTTTTTTGCTTGCATTTCTCCAACAAACATGGTAAACTTGGCAGGATTATCATTCCGAACATCGGAGAAAAGAGGAACCCATGAAAAAGTGCCATTATTGCGGCGAGGAATTTGACGAGGAATTGACCGTCTGCCCCGCTTGTGGAAAAGAGCAGCCGGAGAATGCCCCGGCCGCTGAGGAAGCAGCTGCTTCCCCGGATACCCCCCAGGAGCCTGCCGCCGAAGAGGCCGCTCCCCTTGAGAATGCGCAGAGCGCTTCCGAGACCGCCCCTGTGGAGGAAGCTCCGAATGCCCCCGAGGAAGGATCTGCGAATGCCCCCCAGGCCGCCCCTGTGAAAAAGGGCATTACCAGTGCCTCAGCCATTGCCCTCGGCGTGGCCGTGGTGCTGCTGCTGACCGCCATTCTGGCTGTATTGATCCTGGACGGCAAGGACAAGCAGAAGCAGCTTGAGGTCCCGGAGAGCACGGGAGTCGCTGAAAGCGCCGAAGCCACCGAGGCCACCGAGACCACCGAGACCACCGAGACCACCGAGGCCACCGAAGCCACCGTCCCCGCCGACGGCAACCCGGACGACGTGACCTGTAAGGGCAGCTACACCGTCTCCGACGAGGAGGCAAAGGCAGCCAATGGAGACATCGTGGCAACCGCCGGAGACAGCACCCTGACCAACGGCCAGCTGCAGATCCTCTACTGGCGGTCCGTTCAGAATTTCTATGCTCAGTACGGCACCTATGCCCAGTACTTCGGCCTGGACCACACCCAGAGCATGGACACCCAGGTCTGCGGCGTTGCCGACGGCCTCACCTGGGAGCAGTATTTCCTGCAGGATGCGCTGAACAACTGGACCATCTTTGAGGCCGTCGCCCGGCAGGCCCGGGAGGCAGGCTTCCGGATGAGCGACGAAAATCGGGAGCAGATGAACACCATGGAGGACGGCCTGCTGGAGACCGCCACGAACAATGGCTTTGAAGACACCGCCGCCATGATCGAGCGCAATTTCAGCGCCGGCGCCACTCTGGAGGACTACAAGAGCTTCTGGGAAATGTACTTCCTGAGCAGCGACTACTACAATGAGATCACCGGCAGCTTCGCCCCCACCGCCGAGGAGATCGCCGAATATTTCAACACCCACGAGGCAGAATATGCAGACAACGGTCTGGACAAGACCACAAGCTCCGTGGATGTGCGGCACATCCTGATCCTGCCCGAGGGTGCCACCGTTGAAACCGTCACCACCGAGGAATTTTCCGACGAGGCCTGGGCCGCAGGCGAGCAGAAGGCCCAGGAGATCCTGGACCAGTGGCTCTCCGGCGACAAAACCGAGGACAGCTTCGCCACCCTGGCAAACGAAAACTCCGCCGACACCGGCTCCAATACCAATGGCGGCCTGTACTCCGGCGTGACCGAGGGGAAGATGGTGGAGGCCTTCAACGACTGGTGCTTCGATGCTGACCGGAAGGTCGGCGACTACGGCATCGTCAAGACCCAGTACGGCTACCACATCATGTATTTCTGCGGCTCCCATCTGCTGTGGGAATCCCAGGCAGAATCCGATCTGCTTGCACAGATGTCCAACGACTTCATCAACAACGCCGTTGAGGCCGCCGATGTCAAGATCGACTACAGCGCCATCAAGCTGGGCTTTGTAGATATGGCCTAAAAAAGCACAAAATAGCCAGAAAACGGGAGCATTCCTTACGGAACGCTCCCGTTTTTGGTGCGGAGTGACAGGATTCAAAAACATTATAGTGCAAATTCCGTCAAGCCGGAATTGGGTTCGAATCCCGTACACAGCAAAGCTGGGAGCATTTCTTACGGAACGCTCCCAGCTTTGGTCCGAGTGACAGGATTCGAACCTGCGGCATCCTGCTCCCAAAGCAGGCGCGCTACCAGCTGCGCTACACCCGGATACGGGAGACATTATACAGGATTTCCCGTGAAAAAGCAATAGAAATTTCTTTGGGGTTTGCGTTTTGGGACGGCGGCTGGTATAATGGGCGCAAAAGGAGGGATGACGTATAGAAAAGAAAGGTCTTCTCTGCCAGGAGGAGCTGAAGCTTGTTGCCTGCGTGACCATGCTGATCGATCACACGGCGGTGGTGTTTGGGCTGCCCATGTGGCTGCGGGTGATCGGGCGGCTGGCATTTCCCATTTACTGCTTCCTGATCACCGAGGGGATCGCCCACACCGGAAGCCCCGGGCGGTACTTCCTGCGGCTGGGCATTATGGCGGTGATCTCCGAACCGATCTACGATTTCGTCCTCTACGGCGGCAGAAGCCCCTGGGCGCACCAGAATGTGCTGTGGCTGCTGCTTCTGGGCGCGGTTATGGCGGAGGGCATGGGCCGGGTGAAGCAGCCGGTGTGGAAGGTTCTGCTGATCGTGCCATGCTATTTCATTGCAGATGCGCTGCACCTGAGCTATGGGGGAAACGGCATTCTGCTGATGGCCCTGTTTGCCCTGACCCGGGAGCTTCCCCGTGGAAAATGGATTCAGGCCGTCGGAATGGTGCTGATCAACGGGATCATGTCCAGCGCCAATATTCGGATATTCGGCCTGTCCGTCTCCGTCCAGCTTTTCGGGGCCTTGGCCATGGTCCCCATCGCCCTCTATTCCGGTCAGAAGCGCACAAGGAGCAAAGCGATCTCCTGGGGCTTTTACATCTTTTACCCCCTGCACCTGCTGGCCCTGTACGGACTTTTCCTGTGCATTCCTTAAAGCGCCGATTTCAAAAGCCCAGCCATGTCCCAGGCTGGGCTTTTTGTTCTGCGATTTTTAGACGTTGAACAGGAAGTTGACGATGTCGCCGTCCTTCATGACGTAGTCCTTGCCCTCGCTGCGGACCAGACCCTTTGCCTTGGCAGCAGCCATGGTGCCGCAGGCCTTCATATCCTCAAAGGCAATGACCTCGGCGCGGATGAAGCCCCGCTCGAAGTCGGTGTGGATCTTGCCGGCGGCCTGGGGGGCCTTGGTGCCCTTTTTGATGGTCCAGGCCCGGCACTCGTCGGAGCCCGCGGTCAGGAAGGAAATGAGGCCCAGCAGGGTGTAGCTGCTGCGGATCAGCCGGTCCAGGCCGGATTCCTTCACGCCCAGCTCCTCCATAAACATGGCCTTCTCGTCGGGGTCGTCCAGCTCGGCGATGTCGGCCTCCAGCTTGGCGCAGATGGGGATGATCTGGCTGCCCTCGGCATCGGCCAGCTGCTTCACGGCCAGATAGTGGCGGCTGCTCTCCGGGTCGTTGACCTCGTTTTCCGCCAGGTTGGCAACATAGATGGTCTTCTTCAGGGTCAGCAGGTCCGAGGTGGCGATGAGGGCCATGTCCTCCTCGCTGCACTCAAAGGTCCGGGCCAGCTTGCCCTGATTCAGGTGGGCCAGCAGGTCCGTAAACAGCTCGGCCTCCTTGAGGAAGCGCTTGTCGCCGCCCTTGGCCGCCTTCTGGCACTTGTCAATGCGCCGCTCCACCATTTCGATGTCCGCCATGACCAGCTCCAGATTGATGATGTCAATATCCCGCAGAGGATCGGTAGAGCCCTCCACATGGGTCACGTTGGCATCCTCGAAGCAGCGGACCACGTGGACGATGGCGTCGGTGGTGCGGATGTTGCTCAGGAACTTGTTGCCCAGGCCCTCGCCCTTGGAAGCGCCCTTTACCAGGCCTGCAATATCCACGAATTCAATGACAGCAGGGGTGACCTTCTTGGGCTGATGCAGCTCGGCAAGCCAGGTAAGCCGCTCATCCGGCACGGAAACCACGCCCACGTTAGGGTCAATGGTGCAGAACGCATAGTTGTCCGCAGGCACACCGGCATTGGTAATGGCATTAAACAGAGTGGACTTGCCCACATTGGGCAGGCCTACGATACCTAATTTCATATTGTCTCATTCTCCTTTAAATTCCTTTGACTTCTCTAAGCTGTTTTCAAGTTAGCGCAACAATCGCCGCACCAATTTCGCACCATTTGTTAGAGCAAAGGACATATCAATACATTTTGATTATAGCAGATGTTGATATTTTCTACAAGGGGTATTTTTCGCGAATGCCTGTGAGCAAAGCCTGCAACGATATGGAGCAGCTGCGGAACATGGGGACGGTTGCGGTGGTGGATTTGAAGATGATATTGGGGAGAAAAAATTCAGGGATGGAATAATGTCACGACACCATATCAATCAGCTGAGATTTGCCTTGGGAAACCACGATAAATCACGATCCATATGCCGATTACTACCAATTTACTACTTTTTTGAGTTCCGATATGATGAAATAACCAGGCAAAGCAGTCCCGGACAGGAGTTTTTTCTCCTGTTTGGAACTGCGTTTTGTTTGTCTGCCATTTCGTCCAAAACGTGTTTTTGTGATATACGAACTTCTTAAGTGCTCCACTTTGCGGCACAATCGACACGGAAGCTGTTATCCGATATCATGACCGTACCAAAGCGAAATGGGATACTGATCGATAAAGATAACCGGCAAAGCAGCCGCCGGCGTGGAGAAAATGCCTGCCCCGTTTCACATCCTGCGGCATATCTTTGGTCTTACCTTCACCGCCGGAAGCACCATCAGGAATCAGCGCTGCCGGATTGTATCTTTCGGTATTCAATGGGTGAAATGCCTTCGGCCCGGCGAAAACTCTGGGAAAAATAGCTGGCGGATGAGAAGCCCAGAACCCGGGCGATCTGGGACATGGACATATTTGTTTCACGGAGAAGATAACGGCTTTCCTGAATGCGCCGGGATAACATGTAATTGATTGGGGATACGCCGTATTCTTCTTTGAATGCGTGAGCCAGATAGAATTTGTTGATGTGGGTTTCTCTTGCCAGATCGTCCAGACTCAATGGTTCCTTGTAATGGGTGTCAATATAGTGGCGAATTGCGGTGCATTGGTGGCTGGCCGGGGGAGGAGAGGCACTGATAGTAAAGCTGGCGCTGCGCATGAGACGGAGAATCAGAATCTCCATATAGGCCTGACAGATGGTTTTGTAGCCCGCTTGCGCCGACTGCGTTTCCAGCAGAATGTTTCTCAAACAGGTCAGCACATCCCCAGTTCCCCGGTAATCCAGAATCTGATAGCGGTTTGCCTGCTCTGTGGATGTGGAAAGTTCCATTCCCTCAATTCCGAGAACGATATATTCCAGCGGATGGGCTTCATAACTGACCTCCGTGTGAATTACATTGGGGTTTACCACCACCAGCTGGTTGGCTTTTACTGGATAGAGATTCTCCTCAATCTGAAACTGACCGTCCCCAGCAACGATGTAGAACAGCTCCGCGTAATGGTGGGCATGGGGAATGGAATGCCAGTCGCCGCCATATTTTGCGCTGCTGACATACAGAAGTTTTGCCGTGTTGCGGATATCTTTTTCTCCGGAAGGCTCCAGCGCATATCGTCGATTACTCATGAAGTGTCCCCCTCCATTTTAGAAATATTGTATTTGCTTTTATTATATTGTGTTTTATGTTTAATTGCAACAAATATCCACCAATTCTTCCTGTACAATAATAACAAAAAATCAAGAAAAATCCGAATTGGTGAAATGCCCAAAAGAAAACGGGCAGTTTTTAGCGTTTCGCCGAAAAATTATGTGGTAGCAATATCTCTAAAATATTCGACAATTATCCGCTTGAGAAAAACCTCTGATACGTTATACTTTTCCTATAACAGGAAATTCCTGTGAATACCAATTTAGGAGGATACTCAAATGAAGAAGATCATTGCTATGCTGCTGTGCCTTGCCATGGCGCTTTCTCTGGTCGCTTGCGGCGGTTCTTCCGCTCCTGCTGCTACCGAGGCTCCCAAGGCAGACGCTCCCGCTACTAATGCTCCCACTGCTGAAGCTCCCACTGCTGAGCCCGTGACCATCAAGGTTGCTGCCATCGAGACCGCTTACGGTTCTCAGGTCTGGGTTGACGTTGCTGCTGCTTTCGAAGCTGAGACCGGCATCAAGGTTGAACTGACCACCGACAAGAACCTGGAGGACGTCCTGTCCGGTCCCATGCAGAACGGCGAATTCCCCGATGTTGTTCATCTGGCTACCGGCCGTCCTGCCGGTCTGACCGAGCAGCTGGTTAAGGCTAACGCTCTGCACCCCCTGACCAACGCTCTGGCACTGACCATCCCCGGCGAGTCCGTTAAGGTTTCTGATAAGATTGCCGGCGGCTTTACCGACAACAACATCGTTGCTCCCTACGGCGACGGCGTGACCTACATGGCTCCCATGTTCTACTCTCCCTGCGGCCTGTTCTACAACGCAAAGCTGTTCGAGGACAAGGGCTGGGAAGTTCCCACCACTTGGGACGAGATGTGGGAACTGGGCGAGACTGCTAAGGCTGAAGGCATTTATCTGTTCACTTACCCCACCGCTGGCTACTACGATGCTTTCATGTTCGCTCTGATGAACGCTATCGGCGGCCCCGAGTTCTTCAATGCCATCACCACCTATCAAGAGGGTGCATGGGATTCCGAGAACGGTAAGACCCTGCTGAATATCCTGGACAAGCTGGCTTCCTACACCCATCCCTCCACCCCCGCTCAGGCTAACAACCAGGACTTCACCAAGAACCAGCAGATGGCCATGAACGGCTCTGCTCTGTTCATGCCCAACGGCACCTGGATCACCAGTGAGATGGCTGACTACGCAGCTACTCTGGATAACTTCGCATGGGGCATGACCGCTGTTCCCGCTGCCGGCACCGCTCCCTACTCCTTCTGCTGGTTTGAGCAGGCTTGGATCCCCGCTGGCGCTGAGCACATTGCTGAGGCTGAGCAGTTCGTTGCTTTCCTGTACTCCGACAAGGCTGCTGAGATCTTTGCTTCCGCTGGTGCTATGCAGCCCATCCTGGGCATCGCCGACATGCTGGAAGGCGAGAATGCCATGTTCTACTCCATCTACGACAACGGTGCGAAGGCTGCTATGGGTGGCTTCGCCGCCTTCAGCGAAATCCCCGGCGTTGATGTTTCCGGCACCTTCTTTGCTCCCATCGACTCCCTGGTCGCCGGAACCATCACCATCGACGACTACGCAGAGCTGGTCAAGACCAACTCCGATCTGATGCGCGCAGCAAAGCTGGGCTAATCCAACGATTCGCAAGACCACACAGTAAGTAATTTGGGTGGCAGTGACTTCTGTCACTGCCACCCTTTTTAAGCTGTTTTCCCTTGGGCAGGGAATGCCTGCTTAACGGAAAATAACTTAAGCAAAAATCTAAGGAGTTGGTTCAAGATGAAAAGCAATCTCAAGCGCACCGGATTTATCTTCGCGTGCGTGGCACCTGCTGTGATTCTGTTCGTCATTTTCATGGCAGTGCCTACCTTCAATGTATTCCGTCTGTCTCTGTATCAGCGGAGCACCTTCAACCCCAACGAAGTCTTTATCGGTATGAAGAATTTCCAGATGCTGATGAAGGATGCGAACTTTATCCGTTCCATGCAGAACATGTTGCTGCTGATTGTCATGGTTACTGTGTTCACCATGGCTACCGCACTGATTTTCGCTGGCATTCTTACCCGTGAGAAGCTGAAGGGCCAGGATTTCTTCCGGATCGTATTCTATATCCCCAACATTCTGTCCGTTGTCGTTATCTCCGGTATTTTCTCCGCCATCTATGACATCGACAGAGGCCTGCTGAACAGCATTCTGAACCTCTTCGGCAAGGAAGGTATCCTCTGGAAGGGCGAAGAGCATGTCATCATGAGCCTTGTCATTGCCATGGTCTGGCAGGCCATCGGCTACTATATGGTTATGTACATGGCATCCATGTCCGCAGTCCCCGGTTCTCTGTATGAGTCTGCCGGTCTGGATGGCGCAGATCGGGTAACCCAGTTCTTCCAGATCACCATTCCGCTGATTTGGACAAACATCCGCACAACTCTGACCTTCTTCATAATTTCCACCATCAATATGGCATTCTTGTTTGTCAGTGCCATGACCGGCGGTGGCCCCAACAATGCTTCCAATGTGGCCCTGCTGTATATGTACAACCAGAAGAACCTGGGCGGCGGCTACGGCTATGCCATGGCCATCGGCGTCGTGATCTTCCTGGTGTCCTTCGGTCTGTCTGCGCTGGTGAACAAGGTCACCAAGCGCGAAGTTCTGGAATACTAAGGAGGTGCAGCTATGAGACTGAATAAAGAAAACAGCGGCGAGCGCCTGTATAAGCTGTTCATCTATCTGGTTCTGGGAATCTTGGCTGTTCTGATCCTGATTCCTGTGCTGTGGGTCATGGTGGCCTCTGTGAAGGAAACTTCGGAGCATTATGGAAGCCCCTGGGCACTGCCCAGCCATATCCATCTGCAGAACTTCGCCGATGCCTGGACCAAGGCCAACATGGGCGGCTATATGCTGCACTCCGTAACCATCACAGTCCTGGCACTGGGTATCCTGCTGGTGGTTGCCCTGCCTGCTTCCTACTGCCTGGCAAGATTCAAGTTTGTGGGCGGCAAGTTCCTGAACACCTGCTTTATGGCTGGCCTGTTCATCAATGTCAACTACATCGTGGTTCCCATCTATCTGATGCTTTCTGACGGTGACAAGTGGCTCAAGGGTGTACTGGGAAGCACCTTCCTGCTGAATAACCACATCGTTGTAGCTGTCGTCTATGCTGCAACCGCACTTCCCTTTACCATTTACCTTCTGTCCAGCTATTTTGCAACGCTGCCCCACGATTTTGAGGAGGCTGCCTATATTGACGGTGCCGGATATTCCAGAACCATGCTGCAGGTTATTTTTCCCATGGCAAAGCCCTCCATCATTACGGTTATCCTGTTCAATTTCCTGTCCTTCTGGAATGAGTACATCATCATCAAGACGCTGGTTACTGACAAGAATCAGTGGACGCTGCCTGCAGGCCTTCTGAACCTGATGCAGGCTCAGCAGTCTGCTGCAGAATACGGCCCCATGTATGCCGGCCTGGTGCTGGTCATGCTGCCTGTTCTGATCCTATACATCTGCGTCCAGAAGAATCTGACCAAGGGCATGACTGTCGGCGGTCTGAAAGGCTAAGGTGACACTATGAATTTTTGGAAAGAGCATACAACCCTGCGGGGAATTCTGATCCTGCTGTTCTTTGTTCTGGGCATGATTCTGACCGTTGCAGGCTGGAAGATGACCGGCAAGCTGGAAGGCCTGGGCCTGATGCTGGTAGGTATCATTTTCCTGCTGGTTGCCCTGTTTGTGTATAATGCTGCTTATAAAAAATGATACAATAGGGAGGAATCATTCCCTCCCTGTTTGTCAGGAATATTTTGAAATCTGTATTGATTTTTGATGAATAAGCGGATAAAATGAGGAATGTGCGTTATCATCTGAAATCAGGACATCAATTCACTTCTGTAAGGAGTTTGCCAAAATGAATGAAAATATCAACAGAGGCCGTGTTACAATTCCCACCGACCTGGATGTGGTTCCCGAGACTCTGGAAATCATGAAGCGCTGGGGTGCAGATGCCATCCGTGACTGCGACGGCACCGATTTCCCTGCCCAGCTGCAGAATCAGAATGCAAAGATTTACTCCACCTACTACACCACCCGTAAGGACAATGCCTGGGCAAAAGCCAATCCCGAGGAAGTGCAGCAGTGCTACATCATGACTGGCTTCCATACCGCAACCGAGGGTGCTCTGGAGATCCCTCTCATGAAGGGCATTTCCCCTGAGCTGATGGAAGTCAATACCCGTGACGACATCAAGCGCTGGTGGGAAGTCATGGATCGTACCATCGGTGAGCCTATCTCCACGGATGCTTGGGACTACCATGCAGAAACCGGCTGTGTTGTAATTGCCGAGCCGGAAGCCTTCCATGAGTATACCGTGGCATTCCTGGCCTACCTGATCTGGGATCCTGTCCACATGTATAATGCAGTCACCAATAACTGGCAGAACTTTGAACACCAGATCACCTTTGATGTTCGTCAGCCCAAGACCCACAAGTTCACCATGGAGCGGCTGCGTAAGTTCATTGCAGATCACCCCTATGTCAATGTCATCCGCTACACCACCTTCTTCCATCAGTTCACCCTGATGTTTGACGAGCTGAAGCGGGAAAAGTATGTTGACTGGTACGGCTACTCCGCCTCCGTGTCTCCCTACATCCTGGAGCAGTTTGAGAAGGAAGTTGGCTACAAGTTCCGCCCTGAATTCATTGTTGACCAGGGCTACTACAACAATCAGTACCGGATTCCCTCCAGGGAATTTAAGGACTTCCAGGCCTTCCAGCGCCGGGAGGTGGCTGCCCTGGCCAAGGAAATGGTGGATATTACCCACGAGCTGGGCAAGGAAGCCATGATGTTCCTGGGGGACCACTGGATTGGCACTGAGCCCTTCATGGAAGAGTGGAAGACCATCGGCGTTGATGCCGTTGTCGGTTCTGTCGGTAACGGTTCCACCCTGCGCCTGATCTCCGACATCCCCGGTGTCAAGTACACCGAGGGCCGTTTCCTGCCTTACTTCTTCCCTGATACATTCTATGAAGGCGGCGATCCCGTCCGGGAAGCCAAGGAGAACTGGGTCACTGCCCGCCGCGCCATCCTGCGTAAGCCCATCGACCGCATCGGTTATGGCGGATACCTGAAGCTGGCGCTCCAGTTCCCTGAGTTCATCGACTATGTTGAGTCTGTTTGTAACGAGTTCCGTGAACTGTATGAGAACATCAAGGGCACCACTCCTTACTGCGTCAAGACCGTCGCTGTCCTGAACAGCTGGGGCAAGATGCGTGCATGGGGCTGCCACATGGTCCACCATGCTCTGTACCAGAAGCAGAACTACTCCTACGCCGGTATCATTGAGGCTCTGTCCGGCGCTCCCTTCGATGTGAAGTTCATCTCCTTTGACGATATCCGTGAGAATCCTGCAATCCTGGATTCCATCGATGTCATCATCAATGTGGGCGATGGCGACACCGCTCATACCGGCGGTGCAGAGTGGGAGGATGCTGTCATTTCCTCCGCAGTCCGTAAGTTCGTCCACAATGGAGGTGGCTTTATCGGCGTGGGCGAGCCCTCCGGCCACCAGTATCAGGGTCACTTCTTCCAGCTGGCAAATGTTCTGGGCGTGGAAAAGGAAACCGGCTTCACCCTGAACTACGACAAGTACAACTGGGAGCAGAATCCCAATCACTTCATCCTGGCGGATGTTGCCGGTGAGGTTGACTTCGGTGAAGGCAAGAAGAGCATCTATGCCTACGAGGGTACCGACATCCTGGTTCAGAAGGACAAGGATGTCCAGATGGCTGCAAATGCCTTCGGCAACGGCCGCAGCGTGTACATCTCCGGTCTACCTTACTCCTTCGAGAACAGCCGTGTCCTGTACCGCGCCATCCTGTGGGCTGCCCACGGTGAAGAGATCCTGCACAAGTGGTTCTCCACCAACTACAATGTAGAAGTCCATGCATTCGTTGCAAACGGCAAGTACTGCGTAGTCAACAACACTTACGTTCCTCAGGACACCACCGTTTACACCGACACTGGCTCCTTTGACCTCCATCTGGAGGCCAACGAAATTCGCTGGTACAGCATTTAATACGTTGCATCAGCCGTTAGAAAATCTGAAGGGGCTGTTAGAAAAGTATGTCGCTGCGAACCAGTGACCGATGTCACTGGTGT
>OGXW01002410.1_pt1 | contig 13233 bp, 10 predicted proteins | sample 1576341 | NCBI WGS metagenome assembly OGXW01 (sample SAMEA3541592, study PRJEB24748) | human gut metagenome | biome: human gut; feature: human-associated habitat; material: faeces | place: China | collected 2012
CATTGCCGAGCCAAACGTCTGTACCGTGGGACAGACCGGAGATACGGATCAGATCCGAAAACTCCTGCGGCTTGGCATCGATAACCATCTGCATGGCGAAATCGGTTCCAAACTCCGGAATACCGAGACATCCGAGCGGAATTCCATGAATGTCATCCGGCGTCACACCGAGTGCCGATGTATTTTTAAATAAGGACATGACCGACTCATCGTCGAGTGGGATCGTTGTCGGGTCAATTCCCGTCAGATCCTGCAGCATACGAATCATCGTCGGATCATCGTGTCCGAGAATATCGAGTTTTAACAGGTTGTGGTCGATCGAGTGATAATCAAAATGTGTCGTGACCGTCGCCGTCGTCATATCATTTGCCGGATGCTGTACCGGCGTAAACGTGTTGATCTCCTCTCCCACCGGAAGCACGACGATTCCGCCCGGGTGCTGTCCCGTCGTCCTGCGGACGCCGACGCATCCCTGCACAATACGGTCAATCTCACAGTTCCGCTTGTGGACACCGCGCTCCTCGTAGTAATTCTTGATGTATCCGAACGCCGTCTTGTCCGCCAGCGTACCGATCGTTCCGGCACGGAATGTCTGACCGTATCCGAAAATAACCTCACAGTAGGCATGCGCTTTACTCTGATATTCACCGGAAAAGTTCAGGTCGATATCCGGCTCCTTGTTTCCCTTGAATCCCAGGAACGTCTCAAACGGAATGTCAAACCCGTCTTTTACCAGCTTCTTGCCGCAGACCGGACAGATCTTATCCGGCATATCACATCCGCTTCGCCCGGAGAACGCCTTGACCTCCGGCGAATCAAAGTCGCTGTACTTGCAGTAGGCACAGCGGTAATGTGCCTGCAGCGGATTGACCTCCGTGATACCGGACATGGTCGCCGCGAACGAAGATCCGACCGAACCTCTGGAGCCTACCAGATAACCGTCCTCGTTGGACTTCCACACCAGTTTCTGTGCAATGATATACATTACGGCATAGCCGTTGGAAATGATGGAATTCAGCTCACGGTCCAATCGCTCCTTCACAATGGACGGAAGCTCCTCGCCGTACATGCTGTGCGCCTTGGTGTAGCAGATGTCACGTAGCATCTGATCGGAATTCTCAATGACCGGCGGACACTTGTCCGGGCGCACCGGTGCGATCTTCTCACACATATCGGCAATCTTGCCGGGATTCGTGATGACAACCTCCTCCGCCTTGTTGCTTCCGAGATACTCGAACTCCTTTAACATCTCCTCCGTTGTCCGAAGAAACAGCGGTGCCTGGTCATCGGCATCCTTAAACCCCTTGCCTGCCATGATGATACGGCGGTATACCTCATCCTCCGGATCAAGGAAATGCACGTCGCAGGTGGCGACCACCAGCTTGTTGAATGTCTCGCCCAGCTTTACAATCCGCCGGTTGATATCCTGCAGCTCCTCGACAGAGTTGATGGCGCTCTTCTCATCCCGCAGCATGAAACTGTTGTTGCCGATCGGCTGAATCTCCAGATAGTCGTAAAACTTCACGAGACGGATGATCTCCTCCTCCGGTCTGCCGTCTAAAATCGCACGGTAGAGTTCGCCTGCCTCACAGGCAGATCCGAGCAGCAGTCCTTCTCTGTACTTTACAAATTCGCTCTTTGGCACACGCGGTGTCTTGTGAAAATAAGTCAGGTGTGACATGGAGACCAGACGGTAGAGATTGATGCGTCCGATATCGTTTGTCGCCAGTATGATCGCGTGATGGCTCTTTAACTTTTTCACAAGTTCCGGCGACGTCGCGCCCATCTGGTTCACATCGTCTAACGTCTCCATGCCGCGTTCATGAAGCATCTCGATAAACTTGACAAAAATCTCCGCCGTACATGCCGCGTCATCGACCGCCCGGTGATGGTGATCCAACGATACACCGACCGCCTTTGCCACGGTATCCAGCTTGAAACGGTTTAACTGCGGCAGCAGGATTCTCGCCAGCGCCACGGTATCTGCGATGGTAAAATCAAACGGCAGTCCCATGCGCTCGCAGTTCTTGCGGATGAATCCGGTATCGAACTCCGCATTGTGTGCCACCATGACGGTCCCCTCGCAGAACTTCATGAATTTGGGCAGGATCTCCTCAATCCTGGGCGCATCGAGCACCATGTCATCCTTGATAGACGTCAGCTGTTCAATATTATACGGAATCGGCACCTCCGGATTGACGAAGGTCGAAAAACGCTCCGTGATAGCTCCGTCCACCACCTTGACGGCACCGATCTCAATGATCTTATTCTTATCCGGCGAAAGTCCGGTTGTCTCCAGGTCAAATACGACATAGCTGTCATTTAAGCTCTGTCCTTTTGAGTCAACGATAATATCCTTCAGATCATCCACCAGATACGCCTCCACGCCGTAGATGATCTTAAAATCCGAATCCGGCGGAACCGCATGGTTCGCGTCAGGGAAAGCCTGTACATCGCCGTGGTCCGTGATGGCAATCGCCTTGTGTCCCCACTTCATGGCGCGTTTTACAATATCCTTGACATCCGAGACGCCATCCATATCGCTCATCTTCGTATGGCAGTGCAGCTCCACGCGCTTCTCCGGGCTGGTGTCTGCACGCGTGGACGTAAAATCCGCAATCTTTTTGATGCCGACCACAGAACCGATCGTAAGCTCACTGTCGAACTTGTCGATCGTCGTCACACCCTTGATCTTTAAAAACGCTCCCTTGGCGAGTCCCCCGTCAAGCAGTTCCTGCAGCTGATCGTTTCTGGTAAAGATTTTTAACACAATCGAATCGGTAAAATCCGTCACGGACATAATCACGATCGTCTTCTCATTCCGGATCTCTCTGGTCTCTAACGTCATGACCTGGCAGCGGATCGTCACCTCTCCCATCTCTCCCACAATCTTCTCGATCGCGATCGGTTCATCCTCAAAATCACGCCCGTAGATCACATCCGGATTGTCCGACTTTTTAAAGCCGCCGCCCTCGAATCTGCGCTTGAATTCCTTCTTCCCTTTTTCGCCATTTCCTGCAGTTTTTCCTGCATGTTCCGCAGGTTTTGCAGCATTTTTTGCAGAAGAAACGGTATTTGTGGTGGCATTGCCGCCTGTACCACCAGATGTTGTTGTGCCATCGGAAACCGCCTCGGCACCGCCTTCTGCGACAGCCGGCACACTCTCCCCGTCGTCATTGCGGATATGTACCTTTTTCATGATGTTTTTGATCTCAAACTGAATCTGCAGATCACTGTTTTTCTTATATTTGCTCTCCTTCGGCTCCTCATAGGCAAGCTCCACCGCCAGATCGAGTCCGCAGCGCTCACAGATCACCTTCTCTAAAAACTCCACGATCTCATGGGAACGTGTCTGTGCGATAATCGTGTTCTCCAGCGTGAGCAGCATGTGGCTTTCGCTCGTAAACTCCATCTTCGCCGTCCGAAGAAGATTGTATTCCATCAGGCTGTAATCTTTCAGTTCTTCTAAAATGCTGTCACGGTACAGATCAAGCAGCTTTTCCGGCGTATACTGTTCCGAGAGATGATACTTTTCAATGACCTTGACCTGCATCATCCTGCCCTTAAAAATCTGTTGTGCAATGGCAGATTCCAACTGGCGGATATCTTTTTTGTGAATCAGACGCGTGCTGCTTAAATAGACGCGCAGATGATCGCGCTCATGATTCATGCCCACCTTCGTTACTTCCGTCTCCGTCAGCAGATTTTTCATGTCGCCTTCTACCTGCAGTGATGGAAATACATCAAAAAACCGTTTTGCCATGCCCTTTTCTCACTTCTTCCTCAGTCTGTTCTACTTCTGCTGCTCATTCCAGTGCAGCAGCTCATAGCGCAATGCCTCAAGCAGTTCGCCCTCCGGCACCTTTTTATACACTTCCCCGTTCTTGATCAAGAGTCCCTCTCCGATTCCTCCGGCAATACCGATATCCGCTTCCTTTGCCTCACCCGGTCCGTTGACAACGCAGCCCATAACCGCCACCTTGATGTCTAACGGGATGTCTGCCACCATATTTTCCACCTGGTTGGCAAGCCCGATCAGATCGATTCTGGTTCTGCCGCAGGTCGGACAGGACACGACCTCCACGCCGCCTTTGCGCAGCCCTAAGGTACGCAGGATCAGCTTCGCGGACTTGATCTCCTCCAACGGGTCTCCCGTGAGCGATACGCGGATTGTATCACCGATTCCCTGATGCAGAATGAGTCCCAGTCCGATCGAAGATTTGATATTGCCGCTGATGATGGTGCCGGACTCCGTGATACCGACATGCAGCGGATGATCCGTCTGTGTCGCAATCAGCTCGTGTGCCTTCACGCACATCATCACATCGGAGGATTTGATGCTGATGACCAGATTGTCATACCCCATATCCTCGATCAGATGTACTTTATCGAGGGCACTCTCGACAATCCCCTCCGCCGTCACACCGTGATATTTTTCCACAAGATCTTTTTCCAGAGATCCACTGTTGACGCCGACACGGATCGGAATACCGCGCTCTTTTGCGGCATCCACCACTGCGCGCACACGCTCTGTACTTCCGATATTTCCCGGATTGATGCGGATCTTATCCGCACCGTGCTCGATCGCGGCAAGCGCCAGGCGGTAATCAAAATGAATATCTGCCACAACGGGAATGCTCACCTGCTTTTTGATCTCGGTCAATGCCTCCGCCGCCTCCATAGTCGGCACAGCGCAGCGGATAATATCACATCCGGCAGCGGTAAGCGCCTGAATCTGCGCCACAGTTGCAGCCACGTCCTCCGTCTTTGTATTTGTCATGGACTGGATCAGGATCGGATTTCCTCTGCCGATCACCCGGTCGCCAATTTTCACTACTTTTGTCATCTTTTTGCCTTTCTATCCGAACAGCTTGCGGATATCGTTAAAAAATGTAAAGAACATGAGTGCAAACAACAGCATCATGCCAATAAAATGCACCATGCCTTCCTTGTCGGGATCGACGCGCTTTCCGCGGATCACCTCGACAATCAGAAACAATAGTCTGCCTCCGTCCAGCGCCGGAAGCGGCAGCAGATTCATCACACCGAGGTTCGCCGATAAGAAGATCGCAATATAAAGCATCTGCAAAAATACCATATAATAGCCGTACGTCACGCTCTGCTCATAGCTGTCCCCGATCATATTGACGATCCCGACCGGACCGCTCATGTCATTGACGCTCACCTTTCCGCCCACCAGAGACTTCAGGCTGTCAATCGTCACCCGGATCCAGTATTCCACCTCATATACGCTGTATTTTAAATTGGAAAGCACAGAACCTTTCGTCTTTTGCGCGCTTCCCTGAAAGCCGTACATATAATAGCCGTATTCTTCGTTATATTTGGGCGTGAGCACCGTCTGATAGCGTTCTCCGTCCCGCTCATAGGTCACTGTGACCGCGTCCCCGGAATGAAACTGTGTGTAGGCGCTGATGTCCCGGAAAAAATGTATCCGGGTGTGATCAATCTTTAAGATTGTATCTCCCGCCTGCATTCCCGCCTCCTCGGCCGGATATCCCTCCGTCACTCCGGCGAGCACCGGCAGATCATAGCCGATATTGCATAACAGAATAAAAGCAAAGACAAACGCCATCAGGAAATTGAATACCGGCCCGGCAATCACCACACTGATGCGCGCCCAGACTGATTTTTTCCCGAACGCCCTGCCGTCCTCGCTCTCCGTATCCTCTCCCTCCATCATGCACGCTCCACCGATCGGGAACAGATGCAGGGAGTATGTCGTCTCTCCCTTTGTGATGCCAAACACTTTCGGTCCCAGTCCGAGACAGAATTCATTCACCCGGATTCCGTTTGCCTTCGCCAGAAGGAAATGCCCCAGTTCATGAAAAATAATAATAAGACTGAATATCAGAATTGCGATAATAATCTTCATGCAAAAACCTTTCCCCATTTGCCTGCAATGTGTTCATATGCGGCTGCCTCCGTCTCCAGGATCTCATCAACCGTCGGATTGGCAATAAAATCAGCTGCCTCCATACACGATTCAATCATCTCCGGGATCTGCTGATAGGCAATTTTTCGATCCAGGAAAAGCGCTACCGCCTTTTCATTCGCCGCATTAAATGCCGTCGGAATATTGCCGCCGCGGCGCATCGCCTGATAGGCTAACGCAAGACCGCGGAACGTCTCCGTGTCCGGTTTCTCAAACGTCAGCTGTCCCAATGCAAACAGATCCAGTCTGTCGCCCGAGAGCGGTCTGCGCTTCGGATAATAGAGCGCATACTGGATCGGCAGACGCATATCCGGTGTGCCGAGCTGCGCAATGACTGCGCCGTCCTCATACTGCACCGCAGAATGAATCACACTCTGCGGATGAACAACCACCTCAATCTGCTCCAGTTCCACATCAAACAGCCACTTTGCCTCCATAACTTCCAGGCCTTTATTGACAAGCGTTGACGAATCGATCGTGATCTTGCGTCCCATTGTCCAGTTCGGATGACGCAGCGCATCCTCCACCTGAATGTGTGCCAGATCTTCCGGCTTTTTCCCGCGGAACGGTCCGCCGGACGCCGTGAGAAGAATCTTCGCAATGCGGTTCCCGTTTTCTCCCTGCAGCGACTGGAAAATAGCGCTGTGCTCGCTGTCGACCGGCAGAATCGGCACGCCGCATTTTTTTGCCAGCGGCATAATAATATGGCCTGCCGTCACAAGCGTCTCCTTGTTCGCAAGTGCAATCTTTTTCCCCGCTTCAATGGCTGCAATCGTCGGTCTTATGCCGAGCATCCCGACAATCGCCGTCACAAGGATCTCGCTCTCCGGCTGTACCGCCACCTCCAGAAGTCCATCCATGCCGGACACCACGCGGATATTCAGATCCTTCGTGCGATCGCGCAGTTCTTTGGCGGCGTCCTCCTGAAAAACGCATACCAGCAGCGGATGAAACTCTCTCATCTGCTCTTCCAGCTTTTTGATGTTGCTTCCGGCCGCAATCGCCGTCACCTGTATGTCGCCCTGCTCCCGCACAATATCTAACGTCTGTGTCCCAATGGAGCCTGTCGATCCCAAAATAGCTATCTTCATCATAGGTCTCTCCCAAAATTACAATACAATCAAATTAGCGGCAAGGAAATAGATGAGCGGCGCCGTAAAAATGACGCTGTCGAAACGATCCAGGATACCGCCGTGTCCCGGAATGAGTTTTCCATAATCCTTGATGCCGTAATTGCGCTTGATGGCGGAAGCTGTCAGATCTCCCACCATGGATACCAGTGCGCCCGCCGCACTGATGGCTGCCATAATCCAGACATGTGACATCTCACTTCCCATCGCCCCGCGAAATACCATGCCGTAAATCACGGTGAGAAGCGCAGCTCCGATCACACCACCCACGGCGCCCTCCACGGACTTTTTCGGACTCAGCTTCGGCGTCATCTTATGCTTCCCGATCAGCATGCCGACACAGTACGCGCAGGTGTCGCATCCCCAGGAACACAGAAAAATAAGCCACACAATGTAGGTTCCGGCGCTAAGCATTCTGGTCTGATACACGTAGGACAACATCACTGCCACATAGAACACGCCGAAAAATGCGGCGAGCAGCTGCTCCGTCTGATACTTCGGGTAAGTGAACACATACACGAACATCAATACGATCAGAAGACCTAAAACCAGCATCATCAGATCCGGCAGAAAGCCGAAGCGCAGATTCGCATAGTAGACCGCCGCCGTTGCATACCCGACAATGCCCGGCGCAGACTTCTCAATATGAAAAATCCGGTATAATTCAAACATCCCGATCCAGGAAATCAGCAACGTGGACACCAGCAGCACATCCCCGCCGGTAATAATCAATACCAATGCGGCAATCACAAGAACGATTCCGCTCAATAATCTCGTCTTAAACATATCTCCTCCATCCGGCAGTCCAGCCTACTTATTGTCCGTCAAACCGCCAAATCTTCTGTCTCTTTTATTATACGCTTCAATGGCACGCTCTAATTCCTCTTTGTGAAAATCCGGCCACGGCACATCGGTAAAGTAAAATTCACTGTATGCGAGCTGCCAGAGTAAGAAATTGGACAACCTGAGTTCCCCACTCGTGCGGATTAAAAGATCCGGATCCGGAATGCCTGCGGTATCCAGATACTCCTCAAACACACTTTCTGTGATCTCTTCCGGCTTTCTCTTCCCCGCCGCAACATCTTCGCTCATACGGCGCATTGCGCGTGTCATCTCGTCGCGGCTGCCGTAATTGATGGCAATCTGAAGATTCAAGCCGTCATTTTTTGCGGAGGCAGCCTCCAGTTCACGGATGCGCTCCTGAAAGCGCTCACTGAGTCTCGTCGTATCGCCGATCACGCGCACGCGCATATTGTTTTTGTCTGCTGTCTTAATGCAGTTCTTCAGATAGTTTTCCAAAAGCTTCATCAGCGCTTCCACTTCGCCCTCCGGGCGGTTCCAGTTTTCCGTCGAAAATGCGTACATGGTAACATACTTTACGCCGAGATCATGTGCTGCCTGGCATACCGTCTCGACATTCCTGGCTCCCGCTGTATGTCCGTAATTCCGGGGCATTCCCTTTGCTTTTGCCCATCTTCCGTTTCCATCCAGTATGATCGCTATATGCTGTGGAATCTTTCTTCCCGTCTCCATACCTGTGCTTCTCCCTCGTATCTGTACTGAAGTATCAACTATACAAAATAACGGAAAAGATACAGATGTATGCCTCCATAAACACCTGTATCTCCTCTCGTTTCAAATCTATCCAAACTATACGGTAAGGATTTCCTTTGTCTTTGCCTCAACGGCACGATCCACATCTGCGATGTACTTATCGGTCATCTTCTGTGCCTGATCTTCCAGCTGCTTGATCTCATCCTCGGAGACATCCTCCTTGGCAAGCTTTTTAAAGGAATCATTGGCATCACGGCGGATATTGCGGATTGCAACCTTCGCATTTTCGCCCTTTTTCTTTACATCCTTTGCAAGTTCCTTACGTCTCTCCTCGGTAAGCTCCGGGAACAGAAGACGGACTGTCTTTCCATCATTCGTAGGATTGATTCCAAGATCGGAAGTAAGGATCGCCTTCTCAATCTCCTTTACCATGGATGCCTCCCACGGCTGAATCTGAATCATACGCGGCTCCGGAACACTGACATTCGCCACCTGCTGAATTGCTGTCGGAGTACCGTAGTAATCCACTCTCAACTTGTCAAGCACATGCGGATTGGCGCGTCCCGCGCGGATTCCGCCGAACTCCTCCGCAAGATTGTTCATTGTTTTGCCCATCTTTTCATCAAATACCGCTAATCTCTGATCCATATATATACCATGCCTTTCTATCAATTCTAAGAAACCGTAACCTTCGTGCCGCTAAACTCTCCCGTCATGGCTTTTACGATACTATTCTCTTCATTCAGTCCGAATACATACATCGGCATCCGGTTCTCCATACACATAATGGAGGCTGTCAGATCCACCACCGCAAGCTTCTTGTCAATTACTTCCTGAATAGAGACTTCATCATACTTCACTGCATTCGGATTCAGCTTCGGATCACTGTCATACACGCCGTCAATCGCTTTTGCGAGGTAGATTCCGTCCGCCTCCATCTCAATCGCACGCAGAACAATTCCCGTATCTGTCGAAAAGTATGGATGACCCGTTCCCCCTGCAAAAAACACAACCATTCCCTTTGCAAAATACTTATTCGCACGATCCTTGGAAAACAGCTTTGTCATGCTTCCACACTCAAAAGGTGTCAGAATCTGTGTCTGCATGCCCACAGAGCGGAAAATCTCTGAAACATAGATACAGTTCATGATCGTTGCAAGCATGCCGATCTGATCCGCTTTGGTGCGGTCGATCGTTTCGCTGGTGCGTCCTCTCCAGAAGTTGCCGCCGCCGATCACGATGCCCACTTCGGTACCACCATCCACAATCTGCTTTACCTGTTTTGCAACCTCTGTGACTGTCGGCTCGTCAAATCCTGTGTGCTTATCACCTGCAAGCGCCTCACCACTTAACTTTAACAGAACTCTCTTCATGATGCTTAGTTTCCTTTCTTGGCATTGAACAGACTCTGAACATCCACATCTGCATAGCACTGGGAGCAGAATCCCTCAATCACAGCGCCGTTGTTGATCTGAACAGAACGGGACTTGATGTTACCCATAACCACTGCGGAAGTATCCACAACAACCGGTCCCTGCACATCGATGTCACCCTTGATGGCTCCTGCGATCACTGCCGAGTTGGATGTTACATTACCTATAATTACAGAACCAAGACCAATCTTAACCGTACCGGAGCTTACGACTTCACCCTCTACCTGTGCAGAATCCGCAAAGAATTCGGAAGTGTTGCTGTTGCCGTTGACAACGCCGGTCACGGTAAGCTTTCCATTGCAGCTTACATTTCCGTCTACCTGACCTCTGATGTCGAGAGATCCGTTTGAGATCACATCACCATTGATAATCGTTCCCTCTGTAATCACGGAAACCTCGTCCGATACAATCGGCTTCTCCTGCGGTGTGGTCTGCGATGCTGCTGCCTGTGCTCCTGTCTGTGCTACCTGTACTGGTGTTACTGTATTATCAGCCATTTTCTTCTCCTCCTGTGCTGCTGCCATTGCATGCTGTGTGTATTCTTCTCTTGTTTTCTGTGGTTCCACCGTTGCTGCCTGTGTCCGCTCCAAAGCCGGCTCCTGCTTCGTTACCTGCTCTAACAGACCATCCAGCTTCGACAATTCGCTCGCCACATCCACTTCATCTTCCAGTGTGTTCACGACCATGTCATCATCCTTGTCCGTGCTTTCGAGATTGTCTTCTCCCGGCATAAGTTCATTCACTGCCTGTGAGAAATCATCCTTAAAGTCCTTGAAAAATCCCATGTTCTTACCTCCATTTATAATCTGGTCATCTGGCACTGTCGGCTTTGACATACTGGATAACCTGTGTATCTTCATCAATCGGTAAAATCTCGGCATCCATATCCTGCAATGCCTCGATCAGCGGTCCTACCGCTTCTACCGTTGTTGACTTATCTTCCGAGTCGTGCAAAAGCACAACCGAGGTCTTGTATTTTGAAACATCTGAAACAACATTCTCGACCAGTTCTTCCGATGTATATGCAGCATTTGCCGCATCGCCTGCCGAGATGTTCCAGTCGTAATAAACGACGTCCTCGCTGTTTAAAAACCGGATCAGCGAACTCATCGGCACATTGCTGATCTGATTGCTGCTCCCGCCCGGGAACCGGTAATAGCGGCTCTTTTCACCGGTCACCTCATAGAGATAATCCTGCAGCTGATGAAAATCCGCCTCAAACGCATCCTCCGACTGATAGATCAGACTGTACTTATTAGAATAGGAATGCATTCCCAGCGTATGCCCCTCATCCACGATCCTCTGGTAGATGGCTGCCGATGCCTCATCCTCTTTTCCGACCACAAAAAAGGTTGCCTTGACATCGTACTCCGACAGCACATCTAAAATGGCGTCCGTATTCTCAGACGGCCCGTCATCAAACGTCAGATAAACTTTATGTACATCTCCATCCTGTGCCAGATTGTCTGTCTCGTCGATCCCGGATGCAGGTGCCGTCACAGCCACTGTCTCCGTATCCATGCCGCCGGTCTCTTCCTGGGGTAGTGCCTCCGTATCCGGCACCTGCTGGTTCATCACCCGCTGCATCTGCCAGAGTTCATCTAACTTTCTCTCCATGGATCTCGTCCGGACAAGCAGAAAAATGATCAGAATCATGGACAGGATGATCCACCCGGCAATTATCGCGATTATGGTATGTTTCATTCTTGCAATCCGCTTTCTCCGCCTGCGTTGATTGCGGAGTGCCTCAGAATCCTTATCCTGCATGTAGAACCCCCAAGTTAATCATAATACTTTATCTATTGTATCACATTTTTGTATTTTTCAAAGAAAAAAGCGCAAAAAAATCGTATGATTTTTCTACACTTTTTCATGTATTTTCTGAATTTTTATGTTTCTCCAGCTAAAAGCCCGGTGACCACCGCCCCCACACTAAACAGCATCACGCCCCAGGCGATGACAGCCGGCGATGTCCCGCGCAGCGGGATTTTCCCTAATATGGCAACCGGGGACGCCGCCAGCAGCCCGAAAATTGCCCAGTAGGTCAGCCTCTCAAACCGGCAGAGCAGATATTCCATCAGCTTTGCGACAAGAAAAATACCTCCAAGCACGCCGCATCCGAACGGGACTAATAGGGCAAGACAGTACCACGCCGTCCCGGCATCCAGCATGACCACCGCCACAACGAACGCATTGATATGGTCAATGACCGGCGTGTAATATCCGAGCGCCATCAAAAGCATCGAACCGCTCACCCCCGGAATGACCATCGTAGCCGCGGCAGCCAGCCCCACCGCAAAAAGCTTCACTGCCGTCCCAGGACCGGCGGCAAGAACCTGTTCGCTGCCTTTTCCAAGGAACTGCATTCCAATCATCAGGCAGAAGAATCCCAAAAACAGCGCCAGCTCCGGCACCTTCGGATATCCCCTGGACACCTTGCGCCAGATGAGCGGCACGCCGCCGAAAATCAGTCCGATAAAAAGCATCGCGGTCTGGAACGGAAAATTCTCAAAAAGATAACCGATCATAAAGGAAAGGCAGATAATTCCGATCCCCATTCCAAACAGATACGGAAACAGCTTTAAGATGCTTTCCTTTTTATGACGGAAAAATCCGGTGACCGCCTGCAGAAGTTCATCATAAATCCCCAGCGACACCATGATCGTACCGCCGCTCACTCCTGGAACTACATTGGCGATTCCGATCGTAATTCCTCTTATGACATTCTTTATGAATTCCATACATCCTCCACTTTTTTGCATGCTGCCTTTCTCTGTTCCGCCGCAAGCGATTCGCTCTTCTTATCCGGAAGAAGATGCTCTGCCATCCCTGCCAGCAGATTTCCGGCCGGAAGCAAAAGCAGGGTCGTTCCGATATTAAAAATCGTATGCATGTTGGCAATCTGGGCAGCCGGCCGTCCCGGCGTCAGCTGCGCAACCAGCGAAACGAGCGACGTTGTCATGCACAGCACGGTAAACACCACCGTTCCGATCAGATTGAACGAAAGATGAATGATCGTGGTGCGCTTGGCGTTTCTTCCGGTGCCGATGGCAGCAAGAACCGCCGTAATGCATGTGCCGATATTCTGACCAAACAGAACATACACCGCAAGTGTTGATGCAACAAGTGGTGCTACATATTCCTCAGAGGGCATTATGGCAGC
>OGXW01002411.1_pt1 | contig 13233 bp, 14 predicted proteins | sample 1576341 | NCBI WGS metagenome assembly OGXW01 (sample SAMEA3541592, study PRJEB24748) | human gut metagenome | biome: human gut; feature: human-associated habitat; material: faeces | place: China | collected 2012
ACGAAGCCCAAATGCTTCGCCACCAATATATACTGCATCTGCACCAAACATAACCGCAGTCTTCAATACTTCCAGACTGCTGGCCGGGATCAATAATTCCGGACGTTTCTGACTCATACTTCTCTTCTCCTTCTCTTTTTATTAATTTCCTATTCTTCTTAAATATCACTGCTTAAATATCTCTGCGCTTTACACTCAATGCCACGCCGTCTCCCAGTGGAATAATCGATGTCTGCAACTGATCATGATGCTTTAACTCATAGAGATATTCCCGCATACGGCTGTGAATAGTCCGGTTCCTGCGCTCCACCGCGAATCTGGATTCAATAATATCACCTTCCTGCAGCACATTATCTGACACAAGCACTCCATCTGTCCCAAGAAGCCGCATAACTTCCGGAAGGTAATGAATGTACTGTCCTTTTGCCGCATCCACAAATATCAGGTCATACGGCCCTTCCAGGCCATGCATCACTTCCAGGGCATCTCCCTCAATCAAATCAATCTGCTCTTCCTTCCCTGCCCGTTTAAAATTCGCCCGGGCTATCGGAATTCGTTTATCATAATTTTCTATTGTTGTAATATGCCCGCCTTCCGGCATATATTCACTCATAAGAATTGACGAAAAACCAACCGCAGCTCCTACTTCCAAAATCCGCATCGGTCTTTTGATCATCAGCAGAACCTTCAGAAAACTCTGCATTTCCTTCCGGATAATCGGCACACGGTCTCTTAAAGCTTCCTGCTCAATCGCTTCAATTACCGCGCTTTCCGGCACCTCCAGCGACCGGATATAAGTCACCATCCGCTCATCCACGATCATTTACAACCACCTCTCTCCTCAATCAGGGACACCCCTCTTCGCAATTGGGGACGTAGCACTTCTTCAAAGTACTACGTCCCCTTTTAAATAAATATCACTTTATACATCCATAATAATCGGCAAAATCATCGGACGACGTTTTGTTTTTTTCCAGATAAATTCGTTCATTGTATCGCGGATCACTAATTTTATCTTGCTCCAGTCAGCATTTCTCTGATGATTCAGGCAATCTTCTACTGCGTCAGTTACGACTTGTCTTGCCTCTTCCATAAGATCTTCTGACTCACGAACATAAACAAATCCACGGGACACAATATCCGGTCCTGCCAGGAGCTGGTTGCTTCCGCGCTCTAACGTCAGGACTACGATCATAATTCCGTCCTCTGCCAGATGCTGTCTGTCTCGAAGTACGATATTTCCTACATCACCGACACCAAGTCCGTCTACAAGAATCTCTCCCGTATGGACTTTATCTACGACTTTTGCCTCTTGTTCACTGACTTCCAGTACATCTCCGGAATGAAGCATGAAGACATTCTCTTTTGGAATTCCAAGAGATTTTGCCAGGTTCGCATTCGCCTTTCTGTGACGGTACTCACCATGTACCGGTACTGCATACTTTGGTTTGACCAGTGAATAAATCAGCTTTAATTCTTCCTGACACGCATGTCCGGATACATGAGCATCCTGAAAGATAACATTTGCACCTTTCTCGGACAGCTCATTGATAACTCTGGATACAGATTTCTCATTTCCAGGAATCGGATTAGAGCTTAAAATAACTGTATCGCCTGGCATGATCGTTACCTTCTTGTGAATGTCTGCCGCCATTCTGGAAAGGGCCGCCATAGACTCACCCTGGCTTCCGGTCGTAATCAGAACCGTCTTCTCCGGCGGATAATTCTTAAGCTGGTCAATCTCGATCATCGTGTTCTCCGGAACATTCAAGTATCCGAGTTCCTGTGCTACCTGAATGATATTCACCATACTGCGTCCTTCTACCACAACCTTACGGTCATACTTGCACGCTGAGTTGATGATCTGCTGTACACGGTCTACATTAGACGCAAATGTCGCAATGATGATTCTTGTATTCTGATGTTCTGCAAATATATGATCAAAGGTAATACCTACCGTACGTTCAGACTGTGTAAAGCCTTTTCGTTCTGCATTGGTACTGTCTGACAAAAGTGCCAGTACTCCTTTTTTTCCAATCTCTGCAAATCTCTGAAGATCGATAGCATCTCCAAAGACTGGTGTATAATCTACCTTAAAGTCTCCTGTATGCACAACAATTCCTGCCGGGGAATAGATTGCAAGTGCTGCTGCATCCTGGATACTGTGGTTCGTCTTAATAAATTCTATCCTGAACTGTCCAAGGTTGATAGACTGTCCATGTTTTACTACTTTTCTTCTCGTTGAGCGAAGCAGATTGTGCTCTGTCAGCTTCTTCTCTATAATACCCATCGTAAGCTTTGTTGCATAGATTGGGATATTGAGCTCCCGTAAAATGTAGCTTAATGCTCCAATATGGTCCTCATGACCATGCGTGATAACAAATCCTTTTACTTTCTCAATATTGTTTTTCAGGTATGTCACATCTGGAATAACAAGGTCAATTCCAAGCATACCGTCCTCCGGGAATGCCAATCCGCAATCCACAACAATAATACTGTCTTCGTACTCGAAGGCAGTAATGTTCATTCCGATTTTCTCGAGTCCCCCGAGTGGAATGATACGCATACTTCCAATATTCTCTTTTTTCAAGTTTACACCTCCACGTAATTACAGACCCCCAGTGTAACAAAGGGTCTATTTCTGTTTCTTTCTACATTCACTGCACTGTCCGTAGAACTTTAATTCGTGGTCTAACACATGAAATCCTGTCTCTTCTTCTATATGCCGCTCCAGTTCATCCAACAGGTCGTCTTTAAAAGGCAGTACTTTTCCACATGTTTTACATATCAGATGGTGATGATGGTGCTTTCCTGTGCCATCCAGCGTCTCCCCGATCTCATAACGCACACATCCATCATCCAGATTAATACGATCCACCAATTGCATTTCCAGTAACAACTGCACTGTTCGGTAAATGGTTGCCAGCCCGATCTCCGGGTAATCTTCTTTTACGAGCTCATAGATATCTTCAGCAGTCAGATGTCTGTCCTTATTCTCTGCAAGAACCTGCAGTACAAGCAGTCTCTGATTCGTCACTTTAAGCCCTTTTTCTTTTAACTTTTTCTTAAAACTCTCCTGACTGACTGACATAATTCATTACCTTTCAATTTCCACATCTTCCAGAAGTTCTTCAAAAACTCCCATTATCCCATTCAGTTCTTTTTCATCTTCCACAAACTCATAGATTGCCTCGGATGATTCCTCCGGTGACGTGTCTTTTAAAATCCAACATTCTGCATCGTCTTCTTCCGAATCCGTGACAAGAATATAAGATACTCCATTTAACTTTGTCTGCTCCAACACAAAAAACTCTTCATTTTCCTGTGAATCTGCAGACGCAAATGTAATCTTTTCCATAAATCTTCTACCCTTCTTTATTCAGGTGTGCGGAGTCCAGGTATCCCTGCAATATAAAAACAGCCGCAATCTGGTCAATATACTTCTTGCGGTCTTCTCTTCTTACCTTATTCTCGATTAAAGTCCGCTCTGCCGAAACAGTAGTCAGACGCTCATCCCACATCACGACCTCAAGGCCGGTCCGTCGTCCGATCATCTCACCAAATTGCATAGATTTTTCCGCCCGATCTCCAATATCATTGTTCATATGCTTCGGAAGTCCGAGCACAATCTTCTCAACTTCATACTCTGCCACCAGTTCCTCGATGCGGGCACATGTCTTCCGAAGCTTGTTCTCGTCCTTACGGCATATAGTCTCTACAGCCTGCGCAGTTATCCCCAAAGGATCACTGACAGCCACCCCGACTGTACGCGAGCCGTAGTCCAGTCCCATAATCCTCATATATATTATCCCCACTTATTATGCTCAATATACGTCTTGAACATCTCTTCAACCAGCTCATCCCGTTCCATTTTCATAATCAGACTGCGGGCACCATTGTAACTGGTAATATAAGTCGGATCACCTGACATAATATAACCTACGATCTGGTTCACCGGATTATACCCTTTTTCCACAAGAGCCTTGTACACAATTTCAAGAATATCTTTTGCCTGAATCTGTGGTGCACTCTCTACCTGAAAAAATTGCGTATTGCTTAATTCTTTCATACTACTCACGTCCTTCACATTACTTTGTAATTATTCTCACATCTTCATAATTACATTTCTTCAATCTTATTCTAACCTATCATTTGTCAAAATTCAATGAATTATTTGCTTTGTATCTTCGATTTTAACATTTTTCAGTTGATTTGATAGATTTTCTTCTGTTTTTAAACCAATTTTAACATATTCTTTCGTATGCCCGACCTGGTAAATGCCGTCTTCTGTCTCAACTGCCTCTTCCATCAGCACTTCCTGTGTCGTTCCAAGGAGTTTTTCTTCATAAGCTTTCTGTTTTCTATGTCCAAGCTCGATCATTTTCGCGCTTCGCTCACTTTTTATTTCCTCCGGAACCTGATCCGGCATCACGGCTGCTTTCGTTCCTGCTCTTCTGGAATATTTGAAAATGTGTGTCTCATAGAAATTCACGCGATCTACAAAATCCATGGACTCGGCAAACTCTTCCTGTGTCTCCCCCGGAAATCCTACGATCACATCTGTTGTCAGTGCCGGATTGTGGAAATATTTCCGTAAAAGATCACATTTTTCCATATATTCTTCTGCACTGTAACGACGATTCATACGCTTCAGGGTCGCATTGCAGCCACTCTGTAATGACAGATGAAAATGTGGACACATCTTCGGAAGTACCGCAATACTGGAAGCAAATTCTTCTGTAATGATCCTCGGCTCCAGAGATCCAAGCCGGATTCTTTTAATACCATCAATTTCATGTACTTTCTGGATCAGTTCCAGAAGGCTCTCTCCGGTATCAATTCCATAAGAACTCAGATGGATTCCTGTCAGCACAACCTCTTTATATCCGGAAGCTGCCAGTGTCCGCACCTCTTCTAATACATGTTCCAGATTGCGGCTTCTGACACGTCCTCTCGCATACGGAATGATGCAATAAGAACAGAACTGATTGCACCCATCCTGAACCTTGATATACGCGCGGGTATGCTCCGCTGTATGAGTGACCTGCATCTCCTCATATTCTTTCTCATGGTTGATGTCAATCAACTCTTTTTTTACTTTATGTTGAGCATTGTAATACTCGTCCAGAATCGTGATCAGATCTTTCTTTTTATTATTTCCAACTACGATGTCCACACAAGGGTCGATATCTTCTCCTCTTGCCTGCACATAACAGCCTGTCGCCACAACTACCGCATCCGGGTTCATTTTCCGTGCTTTATGAAGCATCTGCCGGGATTTGCGGTCTGCAACATTGGTGACTGTACATGTATTGATAATATAGACATCTGCCCCTTCTTTAAATGGCACGATCTCATATCCATTCTGCTCCAGAAGCTCCTGCATAGCCTCTGTCTCATATGCATTTACTTTGCAGCCCAGATTATGGAGCGCAGCTTTCTTTTTCATTTTACACATTCCTTTCAAAATATTTGGTAATTTGTTTCTTGACTTTTATCTGTCATACTTTTAAGATAGAGATGATAGAAGTATGATAAATAAGGAGGTAACGTACAATGAAAACTGTACAGGTTTATTTAAATTCAATCCAAAAGGTGAACTCTTTTTCTCACGAGCTTGAACAATTCGACAACGACTTTGATCTTGTTTCCGGAAGATATATTGTAGACGCTAAGTCTGTTATGGGAATCTTCAGTCTGGATCTGAATGAGCCAACAACTCTGAATATCCACGCAACAGATTCTGAGATGGGTCCTATTCTGGAAGCAATCAAGCCTTATATCGTAAGCGAAGATCCTAAGTAGGATTCAGGCCAAAAAGCATATATCAAAAGCAAAGCAGCAAAGATAACAGGGCAGTTCTTCCTTTCGAAGGGCTGCCCCTTTTTATTTCACTTTTTCTATTTCACTTCAATGATCTCTGCTGTATCTAACGCTGTCTGCATAAGTTCATCGATCTTCTCTGCCAGATTCTCCTCAGAACGGCGGATAACCTCGATATTCGGCTTTGTGACCGGATGCTTTGCCACGAAAATGGTACAGCAATCCTCAAATGGAAGAATGGAGGTCTCGTAAGTATCGATCTTCTCTGCCACATCTACAATGTCCTGCTTATCAAATCCAATCAGCGGACGATATACCGGCATCGTACATACATCATTCGTTGCAGCCAGGCTCTGCATAGTCTGACTTGCCACCTGTCCGATACTCTCTCCCGTCACCAGTCCAAGGCAGCCATCACGTCTTGCGAATTCTTCCGCAATACGCATCATATAGCGGCGCATAATAATAGTCAGCTCGTCATGCGGGCATTTGTCATAAATATATAACTGAATATCTGTAAAGTTCACAACATGTAATTTGATCGGTCCGGAATATCTTGCCACAATCTTCGCAAGATCAACAACTTTTTGCTTTGCACGCTCACTTGTATACGGCGGTGCATGGAAATAAGTTGCCTCAAGACCAACTCCTCGTTTGGATACCATATAGCCTGCGACCGGGCTGTCAATCCCACCGGATAACAGAAGCATAGCATTTCCATTGGTTCCTACCGGCATTCCGCCTGCTCCTGGAATAATCTCAGAATAAACATAGATTTCATTTCTCACTTCTACATTTACCAGTACATCCGGGTGATGTACGTCTACTTTGATCTCCGGGAACGCATAGAGAATCGCCTCTCCAAGGTCACGGCTTATTTCCATAGAATTCTTCGGATATGACTTTCTGGCACGACGTGACTCTACCTTAAATGTAAAGTTACGATCCGGATACATCTCTGCCATATAAGCTACCACGTCTTTTTTCAATTCCTCGAAACCTTTATCCTCCATACGGACAACCGGGCAGATTCCGACCAGTCCGAACACTCTTTTCAAATGTTCCACCGTATCCTCGTAATCATAATCACCCTCACAGTCCACATAGATTCTTGCCTGGGATTTGTGGACATCAAAGTTCCCGTCTACATCCTTTAACGCATAACGCACCTGTCTTACAAGAGCATCTTCAAAAAGATAACGGTTCTTTCCTTTGATACCAATCTCCCCGTATTTCAATAAAAATGTATGAAATCTCATCGATCTTCTCCTCATTTATCTCTAATGTCTGGTATATTTTCTAAGCATCGGTACTATATTATACAGAGTATCTAATGTATAGTCAATCTCTTCCATCGTATTAAACTCAGAAAGACTGAATCTAAGCGTTGCATCCAAAAACTGCTGACTGGCTCCGATTCCTTTTAACACGCCACTGATCTGCGGATGGTTGGAAGCACATGCAGAACCACTGGATACATAGATGCCTTTATCTTCCAGCGCATGCAGAAGAACCTCGCTTCGGATTCCCGCAAATCCAACACTGATAATGTGCGGCGCACTGGTCTCATCATAAAGACCATGGATGGTCGTATCCGGAATCTGCTTCACACCTTCAATAAAATGCTCCTTCATCGCACGCATCGCTGCAACTTTTTCATCCAGATTTTCATAAATCATCTTCGCAGCAAGACCAATCCCTGCAATTCCAGGTACATTTTCCGTACCGGAACGGACATTTTTCTGCTGTTCACCGCCAAATACGATTGGTTTTATCTTCACATGTTCATCAATATAAAGCACTCCGATCCCTTTTGGTCCATGAATCTTATGTCCACTGATGGAACACATATCCACCTTCAGGCGCTTCGGGTAAATGTGATACTTTCCAAATCCCTGCACAGCATCCACATGGAACAAAATGTTCTTGTTATACGCTTTTACTATGCTGGCAGCCTCCTGGATTGGCTGTACAGAGCCCACCTCATTATTCACATACATCACAGATACAAGGATCGTGTCTTCACAGAGGGCATCCTTCAGTGCGTCCAGACTGATTCTCCCGTAACGATCCACCGGAAGAAATGTAACACGAAATCCTTCCTCTTCCAGATAACGCATCGTATTAATGATCGCCGGATGCTCAATTCCGGATGCGATCAGATGATTCCCTGCTCTTCGATTCGCTTTTGCTGCCCCGATCAATGCCAGATTATCACTTTCCGTACCTCCGGAGGTGAAAAAGATTTCTTTCTCCTGCACCTTTAAAATCTTTGCAAATGTCTCTTTCGCTTCTTTTATATATTTTTCAGCCTCCACGCCCTTACGGTGCATGGAAGATGGATTTCCATAATCTTCACACAATACCTTACGGACCAGATCTCCCACTTCCGGGTAGGCTCTCGTCGTCGCAGAATTGTCCAGATATACTTCCTTCATTCTATCTCACTTCCTGTTTCCTTTTTTCCAATAACAGTTGATCACTGTCTCTTCTTATCATCAATATATGTCCCTGCTATTTAATATGTAACTTGCTCCAGTTGAAACATCAGCACAGACAATAGCGCAAGTCCCGCTGTCTCTGTCCGTAAAATACGCTTTCCGAGAGTTATGACCTGGCCTCCTGTCTCACATGCAAGCGCAATCTCATCTGAATCAAATCCTCCTTCCGGTCCGATAAATATTCCAACAGACTGACCCGGCTTTATAGACTGTATCAGTTCCTTTGTGTGGTCCATACCTTCTGCACACTCATAAGGCACCAATACAACATCCAAATCCTTTGCCATCTCAAGGGCTTCCTTATAAGTCTTCACAGACGTCACTTCCGGCACAATTCCCCGCCCGGACTGTTTGGCTGCGCTGGCTGCAATTGTATTCCAACGCTCCACTTTCTTCGCCCCTTTTTTCGCATCCAGCTTCACCACACACCTCTTCATGGAGACCGGGACTACCGCATAGATTCCAAGCTCCACACATTTCTGCACGATCAATTCCATCTTCTCCTGCTTTGGGAGCCCCTGAAACAGATAGATCTTGGATGGGAGTTCCGCATCTGAAGCTTTCGTCTCTACGATTTTCAACTGCACCTGCTCCTCTTCAAAATCCCGAACCTGGCAGAGATATTCTTTTCCCTGACCGTCACTGACCGTCACTTCCTCACCAATTCGCATACGGAGCACATTTTTCATATGATTCACATCAGAACCTTCGATCCGGATTGTTTCTTCCGATACCTGAGAGGCATCTACAAAAAAATGCTGCATTTTCTCTTTACTCCTCTAGGCATTCTTTCTTGCTACAACAGATACCCACTCGCCCTGGTGATTCACTTCCAGAACTTCCAATCCGGCAGCCTTCACAGCATCTACTACAACCTGCTCTTTATCTTCTATAATTCCGCTTGTAATATATACAGCCCCCGGCTTCATCTGGTGAATGATGACCGGCGTCAGCGGAACAAGGACATCTGCCAGAATATTTGCTGCTACAATATCATATTTCTCATATCCAACCGCATCCTGAACAGCCATGTCATCAATGATGTTTCCGATCATGACCTCATACTGATCCTTGCGGATCCCATTCACTTCCATATTCTCGTGAGTCGCATCAATGGCGCATGGATCAAGATCTGTTCCAAGAGAATGCTTTGCCCCGAATTTCAGCGCCAGCATTCCAAGAATCCCACTTCCACATCCAACGTCTAAAATCTCCGTCTCGGATGTCACATATTTTTTCAACGCCCGGATGCAAAGCTGTGTCGTCTCATGCATACCTGTTCCGAACGCTGTACCCGGATCAATGTGGATGACCATCTTGTCACTGTCCTCTGGCTTTACATTTTCCCAGGATGGGATTACAAGAATGTCATCTATATAGAATTGATGGAAATACTGCTTCCAGTTATTGACCCAGTCTACATCTTCCGTCTCAGATTCCTCGATGGTGCACTCCCCAACATCAAGAAATGCACGCATATCTTCCAGTTCTTTTCTCACGTTCATAAGAACCGGCGCCACATCTTCTTCCTCATCCAGATAAAATGTTAAATATGCTGTTCCGTCATCATCCGGAATATCCGGAAGAATATCCACGAACATCTGCTCCTTATCCTGTTCTGTAAGCGGGATCTTGTCCTCAATCTGCACACCTTCAATTCCAAGATCTGCCAGCATACTACTCACAATATCCTCCGCCTGTGTCGTTGTTTTTAAACGAAACTGTTTCCACTTCATAATGATTCTCCTTTACTATTTCAAGATCCACTACACTTTTCTATCGTATATCAGAATCTATTCTTCACTTTTTACAGCCTGAAGAGCCGCATCTACTACATGATGCATATCCATATAACGGTAAAGTCCCAGACGCCCTCCAAAGATCACGTTCTCTTCCTTCTCTGCCAGCTCTTTGTATTTTGCATAAAGTGCTGTATTCTTCTCATCATTGACCGGATAATAAGGTTCGTCCCCTTTCTTCCATGTCACCGGATACTCTCTGGAAATAACGGTCTTCTCCTGGGTTCCAAATTCAAAATGCTTATGCTCGATGATTCTTGTATATGGGACTTCATACTCTGTATAATTGACCACCGCATTTCCCTGATAATTGTCCGTATCCAGAATCTCTGTCTCAAAACGGACCGTACGATATTCTAATTCACCAAAACAATAGTCGAAATATGCATCTACAGGTCCAGTATACACTACTTTTTTACCGAGTGGGCGAAGATTTTCTTTTTCTTTCAGATAATCCACATTCAAACGGACCTTGGCGCCTTCCAGCATCTTCTCAATGATCTGCGTGTAACCTCCCACCGGAATCCCCTGATAAAGGTCATTAAAATAATTGTTATCATAAGTCAGGCGGACCGGCAGTCTCTTAATGATCTCAGGCGGCAGTTCTGTCGCACGTCTCCCCCACTGCTTCTCAGTATACCCCTTGACCAGAATCTCATAAATATCTTTTCCAACCAGACTGATTGCCTGCTCTTCCAGATTCTTCGGCTCCTTCACGCCATATTCCTTCACCTGTTCCTCAATCTTAGCCTTCGCCTCTGCCGGTGTGATCACACCCCAGATCTTATGAAATGTATTCATATTAAACGGCATATTGTACATCTGGCCTTTATAGTATGCTACCGGGCAGTTCGTATAACGGTTAAATGTTGCAAACTGTCCAATGTAGTCCCACACATCTTTATTACTTGTGTGGAAAATATGTGCCCCATACTGATGCACCTGGATTCCTTCTATCTCTTTTGTATAAATGTTTCCACCGATATGCGAACGCCTCTCTACGACGAGACAGCTCTTTCCTGCCTTCATAGCCTCATGGGCAAAGATTGCTCCATAAAGCCCAGCCCCTACAATAATATAATCGTACATAATCCCTCCTGCAGCCTTTTAAGCTCCATTTATGCCTTTTCAACTCCATTTATGCCTTTTAAGTTCCATTTATTAAGAGAGGAATGCATCTTACATTATGCATTCCTCCCTGGTTACTCATTTCACTCTTATTAATCCAGATCAATATAATCTACCTGGAATGTGTCATCCTTCTCAGAATGACTGCGTCTTTCCTTCGGACGCTCACTGAGCAGATCATCTAAGTCATCTACCATATCATCCTCTTCTTCCTCATCCATCACAAATGATTCGAAGTTCTCATCTTCATATAAAGACATATCCGTAATGGTATTAAAATCATCGAATTTCACTGTACGAAGCGGTGCTTCTCTGACTTCATCAAATTCCTCTTCTTCAAAGTCATCGTCTGCATAATCATCTTCGTCATCATAACGATTACTATCATAACGATCGTCATCATCGTCATCGTCAAATTCGTCATCTTCGTAGTCATCAAAATCATCTTCGTCTACGACTTTTTTCTTTTTGCCTTTTTTCGGAGCCGGCTGAGCTTTCTTTTTATTTTTCTTCTTCGGAGCTGGTTCCGGTTCTTCCTCTTCTAAGTCGATTCCATACTCATCGTACAGGTCATCCAGCTCAATATCACGGTTACGAAGCTTCACACGAACTACGATCAGACGGATAATAAGAAGAAGTAAAATAACAATAAAGATAATCGCAAACACTTTAAAATGTCCGTCAATCACATTCTGCATCTTATCAAAGAAGCCATTGGCCTTTTTCTTAGCATTGCTTGCTCCGGTATCCTGCTTTACATCACATCTCTGATACGTATTCTCCTGAGAATCATACTCATAGAAATTCTTCGTACCATTGTTGTTTACAGCATACATCAGATAAAATCCATCTTTGTCATTATCCTGCCATACAGGGAATTCCTGTCCGTTCAGTGTCAGTGTCGTCTGCGCATAATTAGATGGCAGCTTCACACTTGTATCACTTAACAGAATAATCGTTGTTGTATCGGAAATATCAATCTCTTCATATGGTGCAAATGTTGCATTTGAATCATCATATAAGAAAAATTTGGAATTACCATCCGCTGATGTCAGATAAGCAAGGTAAATACCATTTGTCTCGTTATAAGCCATTGGGCGGTCAGCGCCCTCATAATTCATTGTTGTCTTTGTAAATCCTGCTGGAACAGAAGCTTCTACAAAATCACTCAGCGTATAAGATGTACCGTTCACCTCAACGGTTGCATCGCCACTAGCTGCTGTGTCAGCACCTTCTGCTGCCTGAGTATCATCCACGATCTTAGAAGGATCTCCGGCAGCGATTGTCACTGTAGATTTCCCTTCTGTCAACTTAACCTCTGAACCAGAACTGGATTTCACATCCTGAGATGCTACCGTAATCTCTGTAGAACCTTCTTGCAGTGCCTGGAATGTCATGGTAAATGACACTTCTGAAGAACCGCCATCTCCTGAGTATGTCAGGGTTCCATCGCCACCGGTCACTCCATCGCCGGAATTAAACTTCAATGCACTGGCATCATAAGAAAGTGTTACTGATGAACTTCCAAGAGATCCACTGCTGGATTTTAAAACACATTTTACGTCTACCATATCTCCCACAGCCGTACTCGGATCTGCAAAAGAAATTCTGCCGCCAGCTGCATGGGATGTCAGTGTCACGCTGGTAGCCAGCACACATACACAGGCAACTGCAGCCAGTACTTTCTTTAAAAACTTCATGTACTTTACCTCTTTTTTCTATAGTTTCTGTATTTTAAGAATGGTTATACATTATTCTGCACTTTCAGCACCGGAAGATTCTCCACCACCGGAGCTACTTCCACCAGATTCACTTCCTCCACCGGAACTGCTGCCGCCAGAACCGCCTCTGTTTGATGATATGCATTGGAAATCATTTTTCTCAATACTGCATCAATTTCAGAAGCGGTTTCTTCAGAGTAATCACGCACATGGAAAACTGCGAAATCAACTCTCAGATTATTGGCATTATTGGTTATTTCT
>OGXW01002416.1_pt1 | contig 13215 bp, 10 predicted proteins | sample 1576341 | NCBI WGS metagenome assembly OGXW01 (sample SAMEA3541592, study PRJEB24748) | human gut metagenome | biome: human gut; feature: human-associated habitat; material: faeces | place: China | collected 2012
TTGAAATGGATCGTTTGAAAGGTAAAGTAGCTATTATTACAGGAGGTAACTCAGGGGTTGGAGAAGCAACAGCAAAAATGTTCGCTAAAGAAGGCGCAACTGTTGTTATCACAGCAAGAAGAGAGGCTGCGCTGGAGAAAGTAGCAGAAGAGATTAAGGCAGCAGGCGGAGAAGTTTATGCTGTTTCAACAGATATCTCGAAGAAAGGGGATCCGGAGCGACTGATGGATCTCGTGATCGAGAAATATGGCAAGATAGACATTCTTGTGAATAACGCAGGAATCCTTGAGGAAGGACTGAAACCAATCGATCGATTCTCAGACGAAGATCTTGATCGTATCGTAGAGACGAATGAAAAAGGAACTATGCGCTGCATGCGTGCAGCAGCACAGAAGATGCAGGCAGGAGCATCCATCGTAAATGTTGCTTCTATTGCCGGAGTAAAGGGATGTGGAGGAGCTGCTTATGTAGCATCAAAAGCAGCAATTGTAGGTGTGACAAAGCATACAGCACTTCGTTTCCAGGCAACAGGTATTCGTTGTAATGCAATCTGCCCGGGAAATATTATTACACCAATGACATCAGGAACAAATCCGGCAGCACTTGATCCAGATATGATTGGTGCGATGTCAACACATAGTAATCTTAGAACACCATCTTGTACAGCCGAAGACGTAGCAAATGTAATTTTGTTCTTTGCAAGTGATGAATCAAAGGCGATTACAGGACAGGCAATTGTAACAGATTTTGGAGCTATGCTGTAAGAATATAATATGGGTAACAAAAACAGGAGCTGAGTTTGTTCCTGTTTTTTACTAGGTGCCTTGCAGTGCACATTTCTAATAGATGACAAGCTTTGCTCCAAGGGGGCATTTTGGAAAATATACTTTATGTTTAGAGTAAAAAAAAGAGTGGTGAGATGAGATGAAAACAAGAGAGGAAGCGGTTGCCTATGGTCTGACTTTTCAGGACAGCTATGAAGACAGACCATTCAAAGACCAACGATGGCAAGTAATCCGTGTAAAGCCAAGTAAAAAGATATTTTTGTGGATCTATGAAAAAGACGAAAAGATTTGCTTGAATGTAAAGACTGATTTTAGATGGAGAGATTTCTGGCGTGCCGCATATCCGTCAGTAATACCAGGATATCATCAGAATAAAGAGCATTGGAATACAATTATTTTGAATGGATCTGTTCCGGACAAGGATATTAAACAAATGATCGGCGAGAGCTATGACCTTGTGACAGATAGCCCTACGAAAAGAATCTATGAGGCTGTGAAACAGATTCCGAAAGGGCATGTGGCAACTTATAGACAGGTTGCGAAGATGGCAGGAAATGAAAAGATGTCCAGGGCTGTTGGAAATGCACTTCACAAGAATCCAGATCCGGAGCACATTCCATGTTTCCGTGTCGTGAATGCAAAAGGAGAACTCGCCGGAGCGTTTGCATTTGGTGGAGCGAATGTGCAGGCAGAGCTTTTGAGAGAAGATGGTGTGGAGGTTATAGATGGAAAGGTGGATCTGAAAAAGTATCAGATGTGACTGAAGCCACTAAACTCCGTCCTTATCTGGTCCACTAAACTCCGTCCCTATCTGGCTCCTATTCTAATTTATTTTCAATTCTCCAATTTCTTGGTGACATCCCATAGACATTTTTGAATGCACGTGAAAAATGGAGCTGATTCGGATACCCTACAGCATTCCCAATATCTGCAATTGACAGTGAAGTGATCTTTAAAAGCTCTGTAGCCTTAGTCATACGATAACTGATCAGGAATTCCTGTGGAGAACGTCCAATCGTATCGTGAAAAATCTTTCCGAAATAACTTCTATTCAATCCGCAGAATGCGGAAATATCTTCTACAGAAATATCATTCTGAAAATTCTGTTCAATGTACGAAAGAGCTTCTTTAATATAAAAATTCCGGATACTTCCGTTTTGCTTCACATGAACTGTCGCAGCAGAACGCATGAAATAATCTAAAAATAAATAGAGATGTCCAATTAGATGAAAAGGGGACTCTTCCGAATGTCGGCTGAGATAAAGCATCTCTTCCATCATCTGATTGCGAAGTTCCTTCGAACTGGCATGATAAACAGGCTCGTTCGGACTTAATCCTGCAGTTGTAACAATCTCACGGGCGCGAAGTCCATCGAATTCTACCCATGTGTATTCCCAAGGAAGCTTAGAATCAGCAATATAGGTATTGACCTGACCTGGAAAAAGCATGAAGCCTTGTCCACTTTTCACTTGCCACTCGGTCGTGTTTCCATGCTCGTCATCTGCAAGTAATGTTCCTGTTCCGGAAATTACATAATGGAAAATGTAATGATTTCTTGCGGCAGGGCCAAAAGAATGTGCCGGTGCACATTGTTCCCATCCATATTGATATAATCCCAGATCAACAAAATTTTCATTTGGAAATACGGAAAAAAGTAAATCGCTCATATAAATCACCTCTAGTGTCATTATATATCAAAATGCTAGATGACTTCAATATATGAATAAAAAAATTGCATTTTGCTATAAAACTTAAAAAACTCTGATATTTATAGTTGCATAAAGATATGTTAGAATATAATTATCAAATAGATGACCTGAGTGAAATGACAAAAATATTCCGGAATGTGTCAAAATGAAAGGTGTATGGTGAAGGAAGGAGTAAGGAAATGTATAAGAAGAGCAATCGAATCATTTGCATGGGATTGATGCTTTGTATGACTTCGGCAATGATACTTGGAGGCTGCGGGCAGAAGAATGAAAGCAGTGGAAAAATAGAAATCGAGCTTGTGCAGTATAAACCGGAGGCAGTAAAAACCTTTGAAAAGATTGAAGAAGAATTCAATGCAACTCATGACGATATTCATTTGACGATTGAATCTCCGAATGATGCAATGACAGTACTTAAAACACGTTTTATCAGAGAAGATGCTCCGGATATTATCGGAATCGGTGGAGATGTCAATTTCTCTAACTTTATTGATTCTGATATGTTGATGGATATTTCAGATTATGAAGGCCTGGACTCTATTAAACAGGCTTACCTGGATATAGACAAAGCGCTTGAATTTGTACCGGAGGATGGCGTGTATGCCGTTCCATATGTGGCAAATGCAGCAGGAGTTCTGTACAACAGAGCAATGTTTGAGGAATATGGCTGGGAAATTCCGGAAACCTGGGATGAATTTATAGCCCTCTGTGAACAGATCCAGAGTGAAGGAATCCAGCCATTGTATTTTGGATTTAAAGATACATGGACTTGTCTTGCACCGTGGAATGCGATCGCCGTTGATCTTGCACCGGCAGATGTCTGCAGCCAGGTGAACAAAGGAGAGACAACATTTTCAGATGAATATAGAGAAGTAGCAGAAAAGACACAGGCACTGCTTGCCTATGGGCCAAAAGATCCATTTGCCTATGATTACAATGGAGCTTGTACAGCATTTGCAAACGGAGAATCTGCAATGTACACGATCGGAAGTTATGCAATCCCACAGATTCATACAGTAAATCCGGATATGGATATCGATTCCTTTGTAATGCCGGCCAATAATGACGCATCAGAGAATAAGCTGAACTCCGGTGTGGATCTTCAGTTCAGTGTTATGAAAGATTGCGAGAACAAAGAGGCAGCGTATGAAGTGCTTAATTTCCTTTTAAAAGATGAAAATGTACAGAGTTATCTGGATGAACAGAAAGCGGTTCCTTGTAAGGAAGGAGATTTTGAACTTGCTTCAACACTTGATGGAGTGAAATCTTTCATAGAAGAAGGAAGAATGGCAGATTACCAGGATCATTACTATCCTTCAGAGATGTCAGTGGATGCAAAGATCCAGACATTTCTTATGAAAGGAGATGTGGATGCATTCTTAACAAAGTTTGATACAGACTGGAAGAGATATAACCGTGATATCATCCGCAAAGTGGAAGATTACGAGAAAGAGCATGCGGACGAAGATTAAGGAAGGGGAATTCAAGCATGGGAAAGAAATCAATGAGTGGAAGAAAAATGACCTTTCTTCTGATAACAATTCCAATCGTGGCACTGTTTTTCTGTTTTAATACATTGCCACTGATCAAAGGTGTGATTTACAGTTTTACGAATTTCAAAGGTTATGGAAGTTTTGACTGGGTAGGACTTAGAAATTATCAGGATCTTTTTACAGACAGCAGAGTCGGAGGTTCTTATCTGTTTACATTTAAACTTGCAATTGTAGCTACGATTGTGACAAATGTAATCAGTTTGATCCTTGCACTTGGACTGAATAGTAAGATTAAATTCAAGAGTGCGTTTCGTGGTGCCTACTTTATTCCAAATGTTCTCGGAGCGTTGGTTGTAGGATACATTTTCAATTACTTTTTTACATACATTCTTCCGGCTTTCGGAGAAATGCTTGGAAGCAAGACACTTTCTTCCAGTATGCTGTCCAGTACAAAACTGGCATGGATCGCAGTTGTAATCGTGTGTGCATGGCAGTCGATTGCGATGAATACCATTATTTATATTTCAGGACTGCAGACAGTTCCGGAGGATGTTTACGAAGCAGGAGCGATTGACGGTGCAACAGGATGGAATAAGTTCAGACATCTGACATTCCCTCTCATTATTCCATTCTTTAGCATAAATATGGTACTCTGTGTGAAAAACTTCCTGATGGTATTTGATCAGATCATGGCGTTGACCAAAGGAGGTCCGGCACAGAGTACAGAATCTATCTCTTATCTGATCTATAACAATGGTATGAGTGGCGGTCAGTTTGGATTCCAGAGTGCGAACGCAGTGATATTCTTTATTGTTATTGTTGTAATCTCTGTATTACAGATGACAATCACAGGGAAAAAGGAGGAGCAGCTGTAATGGAAAAAATGAAAATAAAAGAACGAGTAAACTGGCCTGTAACGATTTTACTTTTACTTGGTCTGATCACGGTCGCTTTTCCACTGTATATGACAATCGTAATTGCACTGAAGAAGCCTTCTGAGATGACGAATAGTATCAGCGGAATCCTTTCCTTGCCAAGTCATTTGAGCCTTGATAATTTTGCTGAGGCAATGAGAGTGACAGATTTCTGGCATTCTCTCGGAAACAGTGTATTTATTACACTTGTAACAGTTGTCCTTTCAATTCTGATCCATTCACTGTTGGGGTATGCGATCGGAAGAAATAAGAAGAGTAAATTTTACAAATTTATTTATTTCTATGTTGTCAGCGGAATGTTTGTGCCATTTGCAATTCTGATGATGCCTGTTGTAAAACAGACGGCGCAGATGGGACTGGCAAACAGAGCAGGAGTTATTATTCTGTACGTTGTATTTTATATGCCTATGAATGTATTGCTTTATTCAGGATATTTGACAAATATCCCGATTGCATTGGAAGAAGCAGCCTGTGTGGATGGTGCGAGTACATGGAAAACATATTGGAAGATTGTTTTCCCGATCATGAAACCAATGCATGCGACAGTTGCAGTTCTGACAGCACTTGGTACATGGAACGATGTAATGACACCACTCGTCATCATGTCCGGTTCAGGAAACGGAAATACACTTCCGCTGGCACAGCTGAACTTCCAGACACAGTTTGGAACAAATTATAATCTGGCATTTGCCTCCTATCTGTTGGCATTGCTTCCGATTCTGATCTTCTATCTGATCTGTCAGAAGCATATCCTTAACGGAGTTGTTAATGGAGCAGTGAAATAATAAAAAGTAAAAGATAGCGAAGCGAGAACAGACAGTAATGCAGATCTTGCTTCGCTAAAATAGAAATTAGGGGTATTTAGATATGGGAATTATATATTGCGAGAAAGACAGAATATTTACTTTACAGACAAAAAATACAACATATCAGATGCAGGTGGATCGTTATGGATTTTTGTTACATCTATATTACGGGAAGAAAACAGATACATGTATGGACTATCTTCTGACATACTATGACAGGGGATTTTCGGGAAATCCATATGATGCAGGAGAAGATCGTACGTATTCAATGGATACACTTCCACAGGAATTTCCTTGTTACGGGAACGGGGATTTCAGAAGTACAGCATTTGCAGTAGAGAATGCAGATGGAAGTATGAGCTGCGACCTTCGTTACAAGAGTCATAAAATCTTTGATGGAAAATATAATCTGGAAGGACTTCCGGCAGTTTATGCAAGTGAGGAGGAAGTACAGACACTGGAAATCTTAATGGAAGATCCGGTGACGGGAGTTAAGGTGGTGCTTCTTTATGGAGTGCTTCCCGCACAGGATATTATTACAAGAAGTGTAAGTGTGAAAAATGAAAGCAGTGGCAAAATCTATTTAAACAAAATTGAGTCAGCAAGTCTGGATTTCCTTTACGGAGATTATGAGCTTCTAACATTTTATGGTAGACATGCGATGGAGCGAAATGTTCAGAGAGTTCCGGTTGTGCATGGAACACAGAAAATCGGAAGTGTCAGAGGAACCTCCAGTCATCAGTACAATCCGATGATGATCCTTGCAGAAAAAGAAACGACAGAAGACAAAGGAAATTGTTATGCAATGTCCTTTGTATACAGTGGATGTTTTCAGGGAGAAGTGTTGAAAGATCAGTTAAACCAGACAAGGATGATGCTAGGACTTCAGGAAGAAGCTTTTCGCTATCCGTTGGAAACAGGAGAAATGTTCCAGGCTCCGGAAGTGATTTTATCCTATTCCTCAGAAGGAATGAATCGTTTGTCTCAGAATCTGCATCATTGTATCAGACAACATATCTGCAGAGGCAAATATAAAGAAGAAATTCGTCCAATCTTGATCAATAGCTGGGAAGCAGCTTATTTCGATTTTACCGGAGATACAATCTATGAGCTTGCCAAAGCGGCGAAGGAAGTCAATATTGACATGCTTGTTATGGATGACGGCTGGTTTGGAAAACGTGATGATGATAATAGCGGACTGGGTGACTGGTTTGTGAATGAGAAGAAACTTGGTGGCACACTTGGAAATCTGATTAAGAGGATTAATGATCTGGGTGTGAAGTTTGGTATCTGGATCGAGCCGGAAATGGTTTCAGAAGACAGTGATCTTTATCGGAAACACCCGGACTGGGCATTGACGGTTCCGGGCAGAAATCCGGTCAGAAGCAGAAACCAGCTTGTATTGGATTTTTCAAGAAAAGAAGTTGTAGATGAAATTTATGATCAGATTTGCAAGGTGCTGGATCAGGGGAATATCGAATATGTAAAATGGGACATGAATCGAAGCCTGATGGATGTTTATTCTTCTGTAACAAGAGATCAGGGAAGAGTGTTACATGATTATGTATTGGGATTATATGATTTTCTGGAACGTCTTGTGCAGAGATATCCGAATCTGCTGATCGAAGGCTGCAGCGGTGGAGGTGGAAGATTTGATGCCGGTATGATGTATTACACTCCGCAGATCTGGTGTAGTGATAATACGGATGCAATTGACAGATTACGGATCCAGTATGGAACATCCTTTGGTTATCCGGTGTCAGTAGTAGGCTCACATGTATCAGCAGTGCCGAATCATCAGACGGGAAGAAAGACTCCACTTCATACAAGAGGTGTTGTTGCGATGTCCGGAACTTTTGGATACGAGCTGAATCTTATGAAACTTTCTGAAGAAGAAAAGCAGGAAATTCGAGAGCAGATCGCAGAATATAAGAGCTATGCGCCGATCATTCAGAATGGACTGTACTATCGTCTCTCAAATCCGACAACAGAAGAAATCTGTGCATGGGAGTTTGTGCATACAGATGAGAAAGAACAAAGTAAAGTTCTTTTAAATATAGTTATGCAGGTGATTCATGGAAATATGACAGTAAATTATGTAAAACTTCAAGGGCTTGAAGAAACAGCTGTATATCGAGAAGAAAAGAGTGGAAAAAGATACACCGGAGCTGCACTTATGTATGGCGGCATGCCGCTTCCGATAGAGCCGGGCGAATATCAGGCATATCAGTATTGTTTTGTGAAAGAGTAAAATAAATTGGTTGACGATGGAACAGAAAATGGTGAAGAATGTGAATAATACAGAAAAAATCTTTGCACAGCGTATGGAAAAACATCAGGATGAATTACGCTGGCTTTACATGGAGTTGTATGGAAATGATGCAATGTATGCAGAACTTTGTGAGCAGATGCATGATTACTACTTGAAGCGTAGCACAGAGTTGAAAAAAAGAGATATTAAGAAAGAAAAGAATCCTGACTGGTTTAAGGAAAAAGAAATGCTTGGCATGATGTTGTACGTTGACAACTTTGCCGGTAATCTGAAAGGTGTAGAAAAAAAGTTAGCTTATCTGAAAGAGTGTAATGTAAATTGTATTCATCTTATGCCTTTTCTGGATACTCCGAAAGGAAAATCAGACGGTGGATATGCAGTGGCAGATTTTCGGAAAGTAAGACCGGATCTCGGTACAATGAAAGATCTTGCCAGATTGACAGAAAAATGTCATGAAAATGGTATGAATGTATGCATGGATTTCGTGATGAATCATACTTCTGAGGAACATGAGTGGGCAAAACGTGCCAGAGCAGGTGAAGGAGAGTACATGAGCCGTTATTTCTTCTATGATAACGGTGATATTCCGGCAAGATATGAAGAAACCGTTCCACAGGTCTTTCCTACAACAGCACCTGGAAACTTTACATGGCTTCCGGAAATCGGACATTATGTGCTTACGACGTTTTATCCATATCAGTGGGATTTGAATTATCGTAATCCAAGAGTATTTAATGAGATGATGTATAACTTCCTTTTTCTTGCGAATCAGGGAATGGATATTATCCGTATCGATGCAGTTCCTTATATCTGGAAAGAACTTGGAACAAGCTGTCGTAATCTGAAAGAAGTACATACAATTGTAAGAATGATGCGTATGATTGCGGAAATTGTCTGCCCAAGCGTGATACTTCTTGGCGAAGTGGTTATGGAGCCGGAAAAGGTGGTGCCGTACTTTGGTACAGTTGAAAAACCGGAATGTCATATGCTCTATAATGTGACAACAATGGCGACGACCTGGAATAGTATTGCGACAAGAGACATCCGGCTTTTGAAGAAACAGATGGATATAGTTAGCCGTCTGCCAAAGCAATATACATTTTTGAATTACCTTCGTTGTCACGATGATATCGGGTGGGGGCTTGATTTTGATACAATGAAACAATGGGGAATGGAAGAGCCTTCCCACAAGCGTTACCTCAATGATTATTTTACAGGAAAGATAGCAGACAGCATCAGCCGTGGAGAGCTATATAACGATGATCCTGTAACTCAAGATGCACGATTTTGTGGAACAACAGCATCCATGTGTGGAATTGAAGCAGCAGGATTTGAAGGAAATGCAGAAAAAATGCAGACGGCAATTCAAGAAGATCTCATGCTCCACGCTTACATGTTGACACAGTCAGGAATCCCGATGCTTTACAGCGGGGATGAGTTAGGACAGGTGAATGATTATAGCTATAAAGAAGATGCTGAAAAAGTATCTGATTCACGGTATCTCCACCGAGGAATATTTCAGTGGATACTTGCGGATAAGAGGAAAGATCTTTCTACTGTACAGGGACAATTATTTCAGATGTTGAACCGATTGGAACAGATCCGAAGACAGGAAAATGTCTTTTCCCAGGAAGCGGAAGTATATACTTATGATGTTCACAATGATAGTATTTTAGGAATCCTTAGAGAGTATAAGGGAGAACGATTTATTGCACTGTTTAATTTCAGCGAAAATGAACAGACTGCGTGGATGCAGGAGGAAGGCATTTTTAGAAATCTGGTGAATGGTGAAATTGTAGAAGTGAAAGATCCAGTTTTGAAAGGCTATGAATTTGTTTGGATGAAATATAAAGCATAAAACAAAATGTAAAATATAGATAAATAGATTGAAATACTGAAAGAAGAATTGTATAATTTTACCTATAACAACAAAGGAGGATCTTTGAAATGGATCGTTTGAAAGGTAAAGTAGCTATTATTACAGGAGGTAACTCAGGAGTTGGAGAAGCAACAGCAAAGATGTTCGCAAAAGAGGGCGCAACTGTTGTTATCACAGCGAGAAGAGAGGCTGCACTGGAGAAAGTAGCAGAAGAAATTAAGGCAGCAGGAGGAGAAGTTTTCGCTGTTTCAACAGATATCTCAAAGAAGGGAGATCCGGAGCGACTGATGGATCTCGTGATCGAGAAATATGGCAAGGTAGACATTCTTGTGAATAATGCAGGAATTCTTGAGGAAGGACTGAAACCAATCGATCGATTCTCAGACGAAGATCTTGATCGTATCATAGAGACGAACGAAAAAGGAACTATGCGTTGCATGCGTGCTGCATCACAGAAGATGCAGGCAGGAGCATCTATCGTAAATGTTGCTTCTATCGCTGGAGTGAAAGGATGTGGCGGAGCTGCTTATGTAGCATCTAAAGCAGCAATCGTAGGAGTGACAAAGCATACAGCACTTCGTTTCCAGGCAACAGGAATCCGTTGTAATGCAATCTGCCCGGGAAATATCATTACACCAATGACATCAGGAACAAATCCGGCATCACTTGACCCGGATATGATCGGTGCAATGTCAACACACAGTAATCTTAGAACACCATCTTGTACAGCAGAAGATGTAGCAAATGTAATCCTGTTCTTTGCAAGCGATGAATCAAAGGCGATTACAGGACAGGCAATCGTAACAGATTTCGGAGCTATGCTGTAAGGAAAATAAGATAGCAACTATTTAAAAAGGACAGAAAGGTTAACAAAGCGAAACCTTTCTGTCCTTCTTTGTATATAAATAAAAAAGAATGTTGCAAAATGAAACATAAAAGCGTATACTAAAAGAAAAAAAGCGGTGATTCTATGAAAACAAAATTTAACGAGTATTTGACAAAATTACGTAAATCCCGGGTCTACACTCAGGCGCAGATGGCAGAAAAACTGGGGATTTCCAGATCGACTTATACCAATTATGAGAATGGAAACCGGACACCGGACTTTGAAGTACTGGAACGAATAAGTGAGGTGTTAGCCTGTTCCTTAGATGAATTATTTGGAAGAAAACCAACTTATGTTGCAAGTTGTGACGTGGTAAAGGAAGACAGCAGTCTGTACAATGTATCTAGGATACAAGAGGAAAAACCTAAACTTGCAATAGGAGTACAGGACTTTCGTGATTTGCGTGAAAAACAAGCCTATTATGTGGATAAAACACAGTTTATTGAACAGTTTTTAGAATCCTGGTATCAGATTACATTAATTACAAGACCGAGAAGGTTCGGTAAGACACTTAATATGTCAATGTTGGCAGAATTTCTTGACTGTACAAAAGATTCCTCCGATTTATTTTGTGGAACAAAGATTACAAAATCTGTCCACTACAAGGAGCTGAATCGATATCCTGTTGTATTTTTGTCTTTCCTTAACGTGAAAGCGGGGGATGCAGAATCTCTTTGTTATGCATTGAAAGATACTGTACGTGCGGAGTATGAGCGCTTTTATCAGATACTTAATGATGGAAGACTGTCAGAATTCCAGGTAAAAGAATTCAATATGATTTATAACAGTTTATGTCAGGAATGCATCGGAAAAGAAATAGAAAATCATGTAATTCGTTCAATTGCTGTTCTTTGTCAGACACTGAGTACGTATTATGGAGAAAAAGTATTTTTGCTGTTAGATGAATATGATACTCCGTTTATGTCTGCAAATTCCGAAGGATATTATGATGAAGTAAGAGCCATGTTGAATCGTTTTCTGGCAACGTCCCTGAAAGGCAACGATTATCTTCAAAAGGCAATTCTGACAGGAATTCAGAGAATTGCGAAGGAAAATATATTTTCGGGTCTCAATAATTTAGTTGTCTGCACAGTGCAGGACGAAGATTATGATGACTGTTTTGGTTTTACAGAGCAAGAAGTAAAAGAGCTGCTTGCTTATTGTAAAGCAGAATTTTCAGATGAGCTGAAAAAGATGTACGATGGATATCATTTTGGCAGTACAGATGTATATAATCCATGGTCAATATCGTGTTATGCGGCAAGAAGAAGGATGGATTCTTATTGGGTTAATACAAGCGAGAACAGTATTTTACGTAATGCACTTGAAGTACAGGGAAGGTCTTTTGAGAAAGAATATGAGGCCTTGGTCACAGAAGGTGAAGTAGAAGTGACAGTAGATTTTTCAATGGCTTATTATGAAAAAATGGACGAAGCAAATCTATGGGGACTTCTTGTAAATGCCGGAATTGTAACAATTACAAAAGAAATCGAAGAGGACTATTACCGACTTCGGGTTCCTAATCTGGAAGTGTGGAAAGTATTCAAAGAATTAACAGCATGTCATCTGAAAATCGATGAGAGACATATGGAGAAGATGTTAAATGCTCTTAAAAGAAAGGATATGGAACGTTTTGCAGAAGAGTATCAGAGAGTTCTTTTGGAATTGCCATCTTATCATGACCTGAAAGATGAGAATAGTTACCATATGATGACGCTTGGAATGTGTGCATTTCTTAGAAAGGATTATGATATCAAAAGCAATCGGGAAACCGGAGAAGACAGAAGTGATATCTGTCTTTATGCAAAACATGACAGATATCCAAATTTAATTTTGGAATTCAAGTATACCAAAGATGAAAAAGACGATTTAGAAAAGCTTGCAGAAAAGGCACTGGAACAGATAAAAGAAAAACAATATGATGCAGAGATGACCGGAGAAGTGTGTTATGTTGGACTGGCACATTATGGGAAAAGTTCTTGTATCAGATGGAGAAAAAACGGTTGACATCTATCAGACAAGCTTTTATACTAATCATGTGAAGAAAACACGGGGAGCTTGTGTACCAGGCTGAGAGGAAGTTGAGAACTTCGACCCATAACCTGATTTGGATAATGCCAACGTAGGAATGTATAAAGCAGTACTTTAGAGAGATACATTTGTTGGTATCTCTCTTTCTTTATAATCAGGAAAAATTGAAAATTAAATATTGGAGTAAGTTGAGATTGAGCGAGAGTTCATGAAGGGGTGCACCACCACGGGTACATTTCTTTCATGAACTCTTTTTTCAATTATCCGGAAAGGAGCAGTTATGATCACAGTAAATGGAAAGCAGATCCAGCTGACATCTGAAATGAGTGTTGCGGATTATCTGGAGCAGAACAATTACCAGATTAATAGAATCGCAGTTGAAATGAATGAAGAAATTCTTCCGAAATACAGCTATTCAG
>OGXW01002417.1_pt1 | contig 13209 bp, 7 predicted proteins | sample 1576341 | NCBI WGS metagenome assembly OGXW01 (sample SAMEA3541592, study PRJEB24748) | human gut metagenome | biome: human gut; feature: human-associated habitat; material: faeces | place: China | collected 2012
TTTGCAGTCTTGTTCGGGAAGTTGCTGCCACATGACATTTAACGTGTCATAGGCATGTCATTATCAATCAGGAGTCCTGTCTTAAAACCATCGCTTTCTGTGTTTCCACTATTTCCTCCATTGCCACTATTTCCTCCATTGCCTGGAGCTGGATTTACTGGCTCTGGTGATGGTTCTGGATTAACAGCCTCTTTTCTTACCACATTGATAGTATAAGTCCTTGTTCCTCCATCTTCTGCAGTGACCACTATGTTAATAGTGTTATTTCCTACAGATAATCTGTGGCTTCCTCTTCCGCTTATACTTGCATTAGTATCTGCTGCCGAAGCTGATACGTCTATGCTTTTAACTTCATTTTCAACTATAAGACTATAATCTGTAGTATCTGATGAAAATGTAGGTGTAAGTGAATAACCATCAACTGACAAGCCTCTTAACCAGTTATTAGAGCTCTGGTTTCCGTCAGGAATAATACATCTTGATGAAGGCATATTATCATATACTGGTATACTGAACTTAAATGTTGTGTTGTTAAGTGTACTTGTACTATATGCTTTCTTTGCTCTTGTGGCTTCTGAACGTGGTGCTAAGACATTTGTCATATACTGATGTGAAAAATTCTTTATATCAAATTTTTCATAATATATCGTATCCTGTCCTCTGTTTATATACCACTTTCCAAGATTAATAGCACCACCTACAACAGCCTTATACCTGGTATTCCATGGGCGCATATTAGAGTCATCCGTCTGCATGGCATATCTAAGGCCATTCTGTACTGCGCTAAGACCACCACTGGCATAGGCATTCTGACTGTAATAGTTATAATAACCTCTGTAACCACTTACATTACCTGATATCTGGTTACCAATACCATTAGCACCCTGCTCCTGTATAATTCTTGTTGCAAGATGGTAAGGACTCACCTTTGACACCTCTCCTGCATACATAAGCAGTGTTGCATAGTCATATCCATCAAGATCATGTCCTGAATCTTCCATAAATGTACCACTTATTATGTTACGCACACCATCTGTATTATGTACAGATGAATCATACGAAAGACTTTCAAACATGAATATATATGTATCATCAAGGAAATTACGAGGATCAAGAGCATATTTTACAAGACCTTCTGATGCCTGTACCCAGCCACCACTATCAAGTATCGTATACTCACCTGTTTCCCAGTTATAACATCCTTCTGCTGTTGACTTCCACGATGAATCTGCCGAGCTGTATATAAGACTTCTTCCTATAACATTCTGTGCATTAACCATGGTATCCCAGTCTCTGCCGTTATGATCTGCCACAAAAACCCATAATGGATACTTCTCATGCAGCTGTCTTAAGCTTTCTTTATATGATTCTGGAAAATCCTGTGCTGTAAGATAATCCTCAAAATTATTATCTGGCTTATAATCCGACTTTTTATCCTTAGTTGTATACTGTGAGGTTATATAGCCTCTTGTATATTCACCATCAAGATAAAATCCAATATTATACCAGCTATATGTCGCACTTGTACTTACTTCCTCATATATATCGAACTTAAAGCCACCATTAACCTTCGTTATAATGCTTCCATTAACCGGAGCAGTTCTTATCCTTAAATCAGTAACATCATAGTTAACATAGCCTGTCGCTATAATGTCATCATCCGCTTTAGCCTCTATGGCACCTGTGTATCCAAACTGAGTACATATAATTATGACCATCATAAGTACAACAGCTGTTATCTTTTTTGCAACATTCATGTAGTTTTTTTCCATCTAATCACCCGGTTCCTTATTTTCAGCCATGTTTCGTTATAGTACATCTTTTTTTAATAATGTACTAGTTTCTTCCAAATTCTGACAGCTTAAGACCTTCGTTACGTTCAAGTACCATATTGACAGACCAGCTGTTAGCAAAGACAAGCAATGGATTGCCTTTAAGGTCTTTAATCTTCTTCATATCCGATGTACCTACTATTCTGTTTACATCCACCTCCTGTGGATTCTCTATCCAGCGAATATGCTCATATGGCAGTGTCTCAAGCTTTATATCTACATTATACTCATTTTTAAGACGATATTCCAGCACTTCAAACTGAAGAACACCAACAACACCTACAATTATCTCTTCCATTCCAGTATTATATTCCTGGAATATCTGGATGGCACCTTCCTGTGCTATCTGGCTGATACCCTTTATGAACTGCTTACGCTTCATAGTATCTATCTGTCTTACTCTTGCAAAATGCTCTGGTGCAAATGTAGGAATGCCATCAAACATAAACTTCTTATTAGATGAACATATTGTATCACCTATCGAGAATATACCCGGATCAAATACACCTATAATATCTCCTGCATATGCCTCTTCAACTATGTGTCTTTCCTGTGCCATCATCTGCTGTGGCTGTGAAAGTCTTATCTTCTTGCCTCCCTGCACATGATTAGCCTCCATACCTGCAGTAAACTTTCCAGAACATATACGCATAAAAGCAATTCTGTCTCTGTGTGCTTTATTCATATTAGCCTGTATTTTAAATACAAATGCTGAGAAATCCTCCTTAAAAGGATCAATAAGTCCTTCTGATGAGTTACGTGGAAGTGGTGATGTAGTCATATCAAGGAAATGCTGTAAAAATGTTTCAACACCAAAGTTAGTAAGAGCCGAACCAAAGAATACAGGCGTAAGATCTCCTGCCTGCACCTTCGCAAGATCAAACTCTGCACTTGCACCATCAAGAAGTTCAACATCCTCATCTAATTTTTCAAGATAGGCATCACCTATCTCCGCTTTAAGCTCAGGCGCATCAAGTGCGATATTCTTAGTAGCAACTTCCTTCTGGCCATTCATGGCTGCTTTAAAAAGTGATACCTCTCTTTGCTTTCTGTCATACACTCCTTTAAACTCTTTACCACAGCCTATAGGCCAGTTTATAGGACATGTTGATATGCCAAGTACATTCTCTATTTCATCAAGGAGTTCAAATGGATCATTGGCTTCTCTATCCATCTTATTTATAAATGTAAATATAGGAATATGTCTCATAACACATACCTTGAAAAGCTTAATAGTCTGCTTTTCGACACCCTTTGATGCATCTATAACCATGACTGCCGAATCTGCTGCCATAAGCGTTCTGTAGGTATCCTCTGAGAAATCCTCATGTCCTGGGGTATCAAGAATATTGATGCAATATCCATCATAATTAAACTGAAGTACAGAAGATGTTACCGAAATACCTCTTTCCTTTTCTATCTCCATCCAGTCTGATACTGCATGCTTTGCTGTTTTCTTACCCTTTACAGAACCTGCTAAGTTGATAGCACCTCCATATAACAGAAACTTTTCTGTAAGAGTTGTCTTACCTGCATCGGGATGCGATATAATCGCAAATGTCCTTCTTTTCTTTATTTCACTTGTAATATCTGACATACTATTCCTCATTCCTGTGCGAGTCATGGCACATAAAATCATAATTTATATTTTACTTTCTTTACACTCATAAATCCGTTTCCTGCACGACCATATCAGTGTAACTAATTAAGTATATAGTATAAATTTTATAAATTCAACTATCATGCAATTATTTCATTCAAGACTTATCTGTTTTCCAAGTGCAAATGAGTATATAATTTTTTCTTTAACCTCAAGCCCCGTCAGCTGAACAAGGGCAAGCGCATAATAATCAAGCTGTACACTATATCTTCTTATGAGCTCCTGCTCGCCCGCCTTTCCTTTTTTTACACGGTCCGTTTTATAATCTACAAGAACTATCTTATCATCCTCTATCATATAAAGGTCAATAACTCCCTGTACAAGCTGTCTGTCATATTCAAACATAAATGGCTGTTCACGCCTTACATTGTTTTTCTTAACAGCCTCCTTTATGCGTTGTCCTATAGGTGATTTAACGAATTCATAAACATCATCTGCCCTGATACAGCCAGCCTGCATGCTGTTCATTTTTTCAGAATCAAGCATTTTTTTAATATCTGCTTTTACATCGTCAAGGCTTTCAATCTTATTATAATCTAAACATTCCATAACTCTGTGATAAGCCGTTCCACGTTCATTCGCGCGAAGTGTTTCTTCTTTATCTGATATAAAATCAGGTATTGTTGGTACAAAATCTTCATCTTCTGCTTTTTCCTGATTTGTTATTTTATCAGCTACTTCCCATTCATCCTTACCAGCTTCTTTATATGCCGCTTTTATATCGTCCGGCATAAATGCATTGTTATCATAGTCTGAATCTTCCTGCATCTTCTTTAACTCTGATACAGTAACCTTGACCTTTCTATCTGCATCCGGATCCTTTATATATTCAGGCAGCTCTGATATATGCATGTCAGAAGCCTTCTCCTTAATATATGGCACACCTTCATCCAATCGTGTATTGTCTGTGACACATGGCTGCACATTGTCTGTATCACTTACCTGGTCATTATCCGCAGCTGTATCACATACCACGTCTTCATCTGAGGTTATTATACAGACATTAAAAATTCCACTGTTTAAAGCTTTGTCCATAAGTGCAACTGGCATAACCATATCTGAATACTTATCTATATTTTCACACTCGGCATATGAATATATCCCATTTGACGCAAGTTCAACTGATAACATCTGCCATGCTGACATTTTCTTATCTGTTCCTGTCACACTGCCAATCATAATAAGCTTTTCCCTTGCTCTTGTCATGGCAACATATAACACACGTTCTTCTTCCGATATGGAATCACGCAGGATTTTTCTTGCAACGGCACCCTTTATTATAGTTGAAGTTTTCGTATGCTTATCAAGATTAACATAATCAGTTCCTATTCCAAGCTCCTGGTCTATAACAAGCCTGTTTCTTGCATCCATCTTATTAATCTGCTTGTTAAGACCAGCCATAATAACTACAGGAAACTCCAGACCCTTACTTTTATGTATACTCATAACCCTGACAGCATCACTGCCAACTCCAGACCCTTGTGAATCTGTAAGTTCTATATCATATTTCTGAAGTCTTTCTATATATCTTAAAAAGTTAAACAATCCACTATAACTTGTTCCTTCGAATGATGATGCCCTATCAAGAAGTACATCTATGTTTGACTGCCTCTTTTTTCCTGCAGGCATTGTACCGACATAGTCATAATATCCTGTATTATATACTATATCCCACAACAGATCATATATCGTCATAAGTCTTGATTTTTTACGCAGTGCGGCTAGTTTATCAAGAAAACTGCCACACTTGTATGAAAGCTCCTTTAATGCTGCATCACCACTTTCTTTTACCGCCTTAATCTGTTTTATAAAAAGTTTATCCGTTTTGGAAGCATTTTTACCATAAACTCTTAACATTGCAAGCTCATCTTCTGTAAAGCCTCCAAAATATGACAGCAGCACTGATGCCATAGGTATATCCTGCATAGGATTATCTATACATGTAAGCAGACTTATAAGTACCTTTATCTCTCTTACTTTAAAATACTGTTGTGCTGTTTCTGCCATTGCAGGAATATCATTATCAAGAAGAACATTAACAAATGTATCTGCCCAGCCTGTAAGTGTCCTTGTAAGTATCGCTATATCACCATACTGTATTCTTCTGTAGTCTGATAAGTCTGTATCATACACATAATAAGGATTCTCATCTGTCATCAGAGCCTTTATGCGCTTCACGGCGTATAATGCCTCTGCTTCTATGCTGCTGTTTTCATCATCCTCGGATGTATCTATAAGCACTACGTCTGTACTTTTTTCAGATTCCCATCCAAAGTTTCTTTTATCCTTACATTCCGGATAATCAAGCCCACAGTTTAACTGCTGGCTGCTGTCATATTCTATCCCACAATAATTGCGGTTCATAACCCTGTAGAACACATCGTTAGTTGTATCAAGTATATTTTTCCTGCTTCTGAAGTTCTTTTGAAGTTCTATCCTGCAGGCTTTTTGCTTATCTGTTATGGCATCTTTTATATCTTCTGCATTATCACTTTTATATATCTGATATGTGTAATACTTTTTCATAAAAAGCTCAGGGCACGCAAGTCTGAACTTATATATACTCTGTTTAACATCACCAACCATATACATATTATCAGGCTTATCATCAAGCCTTTCCCTCGATATTGCTGTAAGTATTTCTTCCTGAAGCTGGTTAGAATCCTGGTACTCATCAATAAGTATCTCATCAAAATATTTGGCAAGTTCATCAGCCACCCCGGTATATTCCTTATCTATGCCATTCTTTCTTACCAGAATATCAAGCGCATAATGTTCTATATCATTGAATTCAACTATTCCTCTGTCTTTTTTCTCTGCCTGCATCCTCTCTGCAAAATCCTTTGACAGCTGCACCATCATTCCAACTGACATGGCATTGGCGTGGACATCTTCCATAAGACTGTCTATATCTGCTGTAAACACATTCTTAGTAATACCTGCTATATATTTCTTATATTTATCTCTCTGTCCTTTTACATACTCCTTAAGTTCATCCAAAGCATCCGGCATCTTTTTTGTACTTAGTCTTTCAAAGCTGATGTTTGATATTCTTTTTGCCAGCTCGTTAATATCCTGCGAATTAACAATACCACATATAGCCATATAGTCTGAATTAACAGCACTAAGATATGAAACCGGTCCATCTGGCCTGCTACACACCTCTATCATATATTCATATTTTTTCTTATAGTCACTTATTGAATACACTATGCTTTCATATAGATTGGCAAGTACTTTGTTACTGCCGTTATCTATGCTGGTATATGTATCAAGCACCTGTGCATACCACTCATCCGGCCATGGATTACTTCTTGCCAGAGCATATATCTTTTTGATTATTTCCTCTATATTCGCATCATTTCTCCCAGTACCATAGGCATCTATAAGTTTTATGAACTGTTCATCACCATTCTGGTAATAGTCCTCAAGCATATCTTCCATTACATCATTTTCAAGAAGTGTTATTTCTCCTTTATCAGCCACTCTGAAACCAGGATCAAGATTAATTTCCGAAAAATGATTCTTTAATATCCACAGGCAAAAACTATCTATAGTAGTTATCTGTGCATTATTAACAAGTGCAATCTGCTTTATAAGGTTAGCATTATTCTCATCCTCATCAAGCATATCATCAAGTCTGTTTCTTATTCTTGCTTTCATCTCAGCCGCCGCTGCCCTTGTAAAGGTTACAACAACAAGTCTGTCTATATCAGTCTGGTTTTCACCTGTTATCTTTTTTACTATTCTTTCTACTAACACAGCTGTTTTACCAGAACCTGCTGCCGCTGATACAAGAATATTTCTATCTTTAGTATTCATAGCATCAAGCTGCTGCACTGTCCATGACTTTGCCATACACTATTCCTCTTTTCCCACTTCATCTTTACCTGTGTCTTTTTGTTTCTCTTCATTGCCTTTAATCTGTGCCCATATATCATCAGGACTCATATATTCAAGTCTTCTGAATTTAACACCTGGCATATCCTCACTAAATCCGCATACACTGTTATAAGGACAATATGCACAGCTGTTTTCATTTCCCTTCTCATATGGATTAATATGTATACTTCCATCCAGTATTTTTGTTGCTTTATCCAGATTCTCCTTATCAACATATCTGCCAACTGCCAAAAGCTCTTCTGTTGTAAGCACCTTGCTTTTAGACGCATCTATATTTCCTGATTTTCCTACTGTCACTGGAATATTAAGTGATGTCCCCTCTGTAGAATCAAGCTTGCTTATAATATTCTTATTGGAGTTAACAACCCCCTTCATGCGAAGTTCCTTTCTTATAAGCTCCTCGATAGCTGAATCATCCGTCTGCTTTGTTTCCACTATAGGATTATCTATGTTATAGTATAACAATCCGGCAGGAATCACATTCTTACCTTCATGTTTCTTTTTTTCATATGCAATAGCTTCTCTCATGTATGTAAAAAGCTGTATTTTAAGGCCATAATATGTTTTGAACAGATCAAAATCAGCGTGTCCTGTCTTATAATCAACAACCTTGACATATACATTTTCATCATCCTCGCATATATCTATTCTGTCTATTTTACCCTGCATAAAAAAGCTGACATCATGTGGCAGATCCTCTATCCTTGTAAGAAAACCTTTTTCAAATGTATCAGGTGTAAAAAGACCATCCGCAAGCTGTTTTCCTATAGCCCACAATGTTTTATCTGCAAGATCCTCCATGCGTTTTATAAGATATTCGTTTCGGCTTGTGCTTTTAAGTATCGTATTGCCATAATTATCTGCAACTGCATGTATACTTTCCGATACCAGGCTTCTTCTTTCTTCATCTGACAGCAGTACAAAAGATTTTTTGTTTCTTTTAATATTCTTTGATACATCTTCTATAACTGCATGAAGTATCGTTCCGAAATCATTTACTGCAAACCTGTACTCCTCACGTTCCGAAAGGTCTAGTCCATAACGGCAGAAATAAGCATACTGACATGATGCAAACTGTTCAAACGATGTTACACTTCCTGTTAGTTCTTTTCCATAGAGTTTGAGTGCCACACCATCTGCAAGTATTTTTGCCAGATTCTCATCAGTCCATTCAAGCTCTGTCTTAGGAATCTTTATATATGAATGTTCCTTCGCTGTGTCATCATAAGAAAGCACATTCATCCCAGGAAACATTTTCTTTAACATTCTTACTATATACGATGGTAATATTGCTTTCATATCCATACTGTTATATGCATATGTTATGTATAGCCTTCCTGATGTTTTTGTCATGATAAGATACAGATAGAATCTTTGAACAAATGCTTTCTCCCTCACAGACATTGACAAGGATACATCCATTTCCTTTAGTTTTTGTCTGTCTGTTTCTGAAAGCACACTCCTGCTGTCACTCTTTTTAGGCACATATCCATCATTTACACCTATAAAGAACATTGCTTTTATGTTATCAAGTCTTGTCCTTTCAATATCACCTATCACCACGCAGTCCTTTGTCGGAGGAATAAGGCCTATCTTTATCTCATCAAAACCAGATGCCATGATACGATTATATTCTTTAACAGATACTTTTTCACTTCCAAGCAGATGTACTATTTTATCAAACAGCTCCATAATTTTTTTATATATCTGCCTGTACTCATCCCCATGGCTCTTTGCAAGTAAAGACATCTGTTCCTCACAATGCAGCCCTACAAGAAACTTATACAGTGCTGTTGTCATAAGTCTTACATTGCCATCTGCTTCCTTTAGTTCTTTATCAAGCTCTGTTAAAGGCTCCATAACATTAAGCCTCAATTCATTAAGCATATTTAAATCCGTTGTTATGCCACTGCTTCTGAACTTTCTACACCACTGCGTACTCCACTGTTTTCTTCCCTTTATGCCTACAGCAAGACAATAGTTATCAAGAATATCTATATTTTCATCTGATAATCCAGTAAGCCCGGTTCTTAAATATCTGAACATACTGTCATAAGTATAATTCTTTTCAATAACATCAAGCACAGCTGTTATCATCTCTACAAGACAGTTATCTGTAACATGCAGCTTCTGGTCAAGGAAATATGGTATATCATTCTGGGCAAATATATTGGCAGCAAGCTTTCCATATACTGATATATCTCCTGTTACTACTGCTATTTCGTTATATCTAAAGCCCTGCAGTCTTGTAAGCTTTAATATTTCCCCTGACACATACTGTATCTCATCTTTAGGTGTGATACCTGCATACATGACTATATCATTAACTTTTCCACTGTAATATCTAAGACCTGGCCTGAATATATTCTTTTCAAGAAATGCCAGCTCCTTAGAGGCTGCAAATCTTGTTAACACTGTATCTTCACCAACTGTTACTTTATCCACATTAATATGCCCTTCATCACATATTCTGTTAAGATGTGCAACAGTATCCTTTGTCATATAAAACAGGCTCTCTATCCCCTCATTTATATTGACATGTTCGGAAATATCTATAGTAAGTGCAACCTTCACTTCTTTGCACATATCAAGAAGTATAGCCATAAGCCTGTACTGCACTGGTGTAAAACCAGTGAAGCCGTCAAATGCTATAACACTTCCACGTATCTTTGATGACTCTGTTACTTTCCTGCACATAAGATCCAGTATTTCTTCTGACGTTATGTAATTGTTCTTTATGAATTCCCTGAAGCCTCCATATATAAGTGATATATCATCCAGCTTCATCCCAAGCAGGCTGTTATTATCCACATTTTTATTAATATCAAGAAGCTTATCAACACTTATGTCATACTGAAGCATTTCTGATATAACTGATTTAAGCTCCGATACAAAGCCTGTATTGGATATGTTGCTCCCAAAGAATCTTAAAGCCTTTTTATTCTGCTCAAGCACTCTTCTTACTATAAGGTTCTTACCAGTATCGTCAAGAACAGGGTAATCTGCTGCCCCAACTTCCTCAAATACTTTATATGCAAGCCTTTCAAAGCTTACAACATCTATGTTAAGTACGCCTTTTCTTGGATGCAGCTCCACCACTCTTTTCTGTGTTGCCATAGTATACTGTTCAGGAACTACTATAATATAATTTTCCAAAGGATTCTTAATCGACTCTTTTATTATGGAATTATACAAATATGTTGACTTTCCTGCACCTGAACCGCCAAATATGTACTGTAATGACATTCTGCGTTATCTCCTTTTTTATATCTTCGTTCTATATTTTCACACACTCTCATATATTCTTATAAATAGTATCCAGTATAGGAGGATTTATCTGATGAGTGGCTCTACACGTATATTAGTCATACCGCTTAAGAAACTAGTAATAGCATTATGCGTAATTATAGCATTTATTATAATAGCAGCTATATATATACTATCAGACAAAGAACCAGAAAGCCATCCCACAAACGCTGCTGGACAAAATAATTCTATTAACACCAGTGTTACATATTCTCCTGGCGTATATACATCCTCTCTTATGCTTAACGGAAATCCTGTTGACATCCAGGTAACTGTTGATTCCGACAATATTAACAACATTGAACTTGTTAATATGTCGGAATCAGTCCAGACAATGTATCCTATGCTTGCACCATCCTTCGATGAAATTAAAAACGCTGTGATCCAACGTGGTACAACTGCTGACATAACTTATGATTCATCCAACAAATATACTGCAAACCTGCTTCTTGGTGCTATACAGAATGCCCTTGACAAGGCAGCTGCGTATTAACGATAAAAAAACGTATGTATCAGCCGGCTTTTATACCGGCAATACATACGCTTTTTATCATATTATTATTCAAAATCAGATATCTCATCGCCATTGCTTACATTGATAAATCCAGCATAGCCTCTTTCCTGAAGCTTTGATAAGAACTTACCCATCTTTTTAGGCTTTACATATAATGAACATATCTTTCCTTCTGCTCTGTACTTTTCAGCTATTCTATATGCATTAGTAAGATCTCCCTCATCATACATAACAGCTATCCTGTTTCCCTTGTCTGCAAGATCAACACCGTGTTCCATAAGAATTGAGAATATACGCTCAAAGCCTATAGAAAAGCCTACTGCACTTACCTGCTGTCCTAAGAACTTGCCTATGAGGTTATCATATCTTCCACCACCAGCTATGGCCCCCTTAAAATCAATACTCTCTACCTCAAATACAGTACCAGTGTAATATCCCTGTCCCCTTACTAAAGAAAGATCAAATACAACATCAAACTCACCATTACATAATGCATTAACTGAGTTTATAATGTATTCAAGACTTTCCGCAGGTGCTTTATCAGCAAGAATAGACTTAACAGACTCTAATGTTATCTGCTGTGGATTATCCACTCCTGATAAGAAATCTGTAAACTTAGCTATAGCTTCATCAGCAAACTCTTTTTCTTCAAGTTCCTTTTTTACGCCATCAAGGCCAACTTTATCCATCTTATCAAATGTTATGCACACACTGTCGAGCTGTTCTTCTTCAAATCCACAATCCATAAGGAAGGCACGAAGCAGTCTTCTGTCATTAACCTTAACCTTAAAGTTCTTCATGCCAATAGCCTTAAGTGCTCTTGTTGTAGTAAGTATAAGTTCAACCTCTGAATCCCTTGAATCAGAACCGATGATATCTATATCGCACTGTACAAACTCACGAAGTCTTCCCTTCTGTGGTCTTTCAGCTCTATATACTCTGTCCATCTGTATACACTTCATAGGCAGTGTAAGCTTATCTTTATTATTAGCAAAATATCTGCTCAGTGGAAGTGTAAGATCATATCTTAAGCCCATATCTGCAAGAACATTTTCATTTTTTGATGTCACTCCACTTGCGAGTGCCTTATCGAGCTTATCTCCTCTTTTCATAATCTTAAAAATAAGATTAAGATTCTCTCCACCATCACTCTTATCAAGATTCTCTATATCCTCTATAACTGGTGTAGTTATATGTTCAAAGCCATTAGCAACATATACTTTTAATATTTCATTCTGAAGATAATCTCTTATCTCAACTTCATTAGGAAGATAATCATTTGTACCCTTTACAGATGTAATCTTCATATGGTTGTTACCTCCATTTAACTATTATTACGATGTCAGCCAGACTACGCTTCATCAATAGATCTGCCTATATCATGGCGCATATACTTGTTAGCAAAATCTACCCATTCTGTAGCCTTATATGCGTTAGCACGTGCTTCCTTTAAATCAGCTCCAAGCGCTGTAACTCCGAGTACACGGCCTCCGTTAGTTACAACTTTGCCATCCTCGTTAAACTTAGTACCTGCATGGAATAAGAAATATGAATCTTTATTCCTGAAATTTTCCATACCTGTTATCTCAAAGCCCTTCTTGTATTCAAGAGGATATCCATCAGATGCAAGCACTACACATACACATGCATTGTCAGCAAACTTAAGATCCACTTTATCAAGTGTACCATCTATACACCTTCTCTTGCGACCGCCAGGGAAAGGGTAAAATCACATTCCAGTTCTCCAACGAGGAGGACCTTACCCGCCTGATTACCCTCTTCGACACCCTCCGCTGACCTCTGCTCTTTCCTTAACCGTAAGTGAAGCAGTGACTTGTCGGGAAAGGGCTGATTTGAATCAAAAAAATCCGGCAGGATTGTTTGTGACAAACGAAATATTTATTACCTTTGCCGCAGAAATAAGAAACAATGTATAGCTCAATGATGAATATGATGTGCATGTGGAAATTATCGGGGAAGCAATCGCCCAAAAC
>OGXW01002419.1_pt1 | contig 13205 bp, 10 predicted proteins | sample 1576341 | NCBI WGS metagenome assembly OGXW01 (sample SAMEA3541592, study PRJEB24748) | human gut metagenome | biome: human gut; feature: human-associated habitat; material: faeces | place: China | collected 2012
ATAAACTGTCCCGGCTTTGCGTCCTTTGCTGCCTCTGTATTGATCCACATGCTGTAGATTCCATCTGCCAGCTGTTCCTGGGAATGTACTACTGCATTTTCTTTCTGCTTTGCCATAAACTTATGCAATTCCTTTCTTGAAATTATGAGAAACACGATCTGTAGCTTTCTCAATTTCTATGGTAAATTATTTTGCCGCTGCAAGTGCTCCGCTGATGTCAGCTACCATTGCTTCAACTGCTGCTCTTGATGCATCACCGAAATTCTCCGGTCCGAACTTCGCATAGGCTTCCTGCTTGTAAGCTGCAATAATTCCACGGGAAGAGTTCACAATTGCACCAAGTCCGTCTTTGTTAAAGAAATGAACAAGGTCTTTTCCCTGTCCTCCCTGTGCACCGTATCCAGGTACAAGGATGTAAGACTTCGGCATGATTTCTCTTAATACTTTACCCATCTCCGGATAAGTAGCTCCTACAACAGCGCCGATATAGCTGTACTCATCTCCCATGCAGTCAGCTCCCCACTCGGCAACCTTCTCACCAACCCACTCATAAAGCGGTCTTCCATCAATGATTCTGTCCTGGAACTCTCCACTGGACGGATTGGATGTCTTAACAAGGATGAACAGACCTTTCTTTTCTTCCTTGCATACGTCAACAAATGGATTCACTCCGTCAGATCCAAGGTACGGATTCACTGTTGCAAAGTCCTCTCCGAATGGTGTATATTCCTTGCTTCCAACTTTAATCTTTCCAAGATGTGCTGTTGCATAAGCAGCAGATGTAGAACCGATATCTCCACGCTTTACATCTCCGATGATCACAAGGTCTTTCGACTTACAGTAATCTACTGTCTTTTTAAATGCCATCAGTCCCGGAATTCCAAACTGCTCGTACATTGCAATCTGTGGTTTTACTGCCGGAATCAGATCATAAGTCTTGTCAACGATTTCCTTATTGAACTGCCATACTGCCTCTGCTGCTCCTTCTAAAGTCTCACCATACTCTGCATAAGCCTTATCAAGTACGTGCTGTGGGATGTAGTTCAGCATTGGATCGAGTCCAACTACGATCGGTGCACCTGTCTTTTTGATCTTCTCTACCAGTTTATTAATCATTCTTCATTCCTCCATATCCTGTTACTTTTCATCGAATCATCGATGAATGATAACCTTCGGTCTTTCCTTCAGGTTGACGCGTTTCTTTTCTTTACGCACAATACATCATTTTTCATAATACCATATTCCGGAAGATTTTCCTAGTCATGCTTTTCTATGAATTTATTTTTTATCAATATCCGGCTGGCACAAGAAGTGTAAAAGGATATACCGGAATATTTCTTATAATTCCAAATGCCATTACCAGAATTAATACTGCATACAATATCTTTGGATTTATCTTTTCATCCACATGGTTTCCTCCCGTCAGTACCCAGTCAATCAATCGTGCTACAATATACATCCCAAGAAACGGGAGTAATGTCACATACATCGGATTATACCGGAATGCCATATAAAATCTTCCATGTAAAATAGAATAGCTTGCCCGCCCGGCACCGCACCCCGGACAATACAGTCCGGTAATAATATGAAAGAGGCAGGGCAGCGGATACTTGTGCGGATTGTGAAAAAAGAGATAACCCGCAGCGACCGCTGCAATCACTGCCCCCGTCAGAACTGCGATGATCCTGGCCGACCTTTTTGTTTGAAATGCTTCACGCATCTTTATCTTCCAAATCATCATCCGCTCACTTTTTAATAATAGTAATAAGCCGAACCGGAAACTGCCCCTGTCACGATCAGAACCATGTAGATCAACCATGTAAGAAGACCAATTGCAAAGGATACGATAATCCAGATTCTTGCCATCTTCGCATTATTCTGCGCTTCTTCAAGATTTCCTGCCAGCATAGCACTATTGATCTTCGCCGAGAATACGATTCCCACTACACCAAACGGGAGACAGCAACATAATGTTGAAATAATTGATAATATAAGATATGGAACCCAGTTCACTGGCTTCTGTGGCATTCCATTGAAATTATTCTGCTGATAATATCCCTGGTTTTGCTGACCATAGTTTGGACCCTGCTGAGTATAATTCTGATTTTGCTGACCATACCCCTGTCCATACTCATAGTTGTTTGATTCACCATAGAAAGTATTCTGCTCCTGAGTCACACTTTTGTATGGATCGTTCTGATATGAACCTTCCACATCCTCTGGCTGTGTTGGTTCTGTCGGCTGCACTTTTTCTTCCGGCAGCACATCTTCTTCTGGCTGCACTTTTTCTTCCGGCTGCACATCTTCTTCTGACTGCACTTTTTCTGTCGGCTGCTGTACCTCTGCTGTATCTTCTGTTATGTTATCTATTGTCTCTTCCTTTACCTGTGATACAGGTTCCATCTTCTGTACCGGCTGCTTCGCCCCGCAATTCGGACAGAACTTACAACTATCCGATATCTCCTGATAACAGTTCATACATTTCATCATCTCTACCTCACTTTCGTAAGTCACAATTCTCACTTTTCCAGAGCACTGACCAATTTGCTCACTTGTTCGTTTTGCGACTTTATTTCTTATATCATAACATTAATATCACAAAAAAACTTGTATCTTCATTAAAAATTAACACTTTTCTTGTAAGCAGGTAATCATCTGTATCTGTTAGCACCCATATTTTTCTGATACACTCTTTTCATAACAAAGGAAGGAAACTGTATCATTATGAAAACAGATGAAAAAATTGCACTGTAATCTGAAAGAATTAGTGAATTTCATTCAAGTGGACAGCCGTGCAAAACATGGTGTCAAAAACATCACGTTCCAGTCTCTACAATGAATTACTGGATGCGCAAGCTAAAAACATTGGACGAACAATCGTAAGTACGTAATCATCGGTCCCTTGAATTTTAAAAAATGCCACCCAAGTGAGTGGCTTACTTTGGTAATACAGATGATTACCTACTTACAAAAAACTGTCAAACGGAAAAATTCGTTCGACAGCTTCTTACTTATCTTCGATTATATTTTTCACCTTTTTCTATCATCAAACAATACTTCCACTAAAGTATGATTATAATTTCGATTTTATATATCGGTCTAATAATTCATATACTTTATCTAAAAATCAACAATGCCAAAAGAAATAATAGAATATATACTACTAGTGTCTTTTTACATAGCCATGCTAAAATGATATATATACATATATACACTATTTCGAAAGTCAGCATTACTACGATATTTTTAAATTCATCTAGATATATCATTAAATACCATATATATATCGGCAACACTATAAGTTGGTATATGCCAAATATTCCCAAAAGAATAGAGACTATTTGCTTTTTTTCTTTTGCAAAAATTTCTCTCATTTCACTATTTAATAATTGCATAGAACTAAAAAAAACAAATGTCAAAACAAATACATTGTGGTAAAGATATGCCGATTTCCAAAACAAGTTTTTTGCGTTTTCTTTACTTTCAAAAAATTCAATCAGATTTATTTGATAAGGTATTACAATTAAATACATAATTAATATGATACCTACATACCAACTACACTTTTTTCTGAGTAAAAATTGAATTATCCAAATTTTATTTTTTAGCATTATATTTTCCTATACTTTTTTAATAAATACATATATCCATCTTCTACATTTGCAATCTCTTCTCTCGCTTTGGGATTATTATATTCTCCATCCCTAAGAAATAAAAAACGTACTTTTTCTGTATCATTTTCATAATAATTTTTTATATTTATACCATATTCTTGCCAATGCATTGACTCTTGTTTTGACATTGTGAACACCCTGTTTTTTGCCAACATTGCCAATGCATTTGTTTCTCCACAATAGAGTATCTTGCCTTTATTTAACACGATTATCTCATCACATATCTCTTCAACATCATCTAGAATATGTGTAGAAACTAAAATTGTACTTTTTTGTTTGTAATTATTAATTGTATTTTGAAAACGGATTCGTTCTTCTGGATCAAGTCCTACCGTAGGTTCATCCAGAAGAATGACATCTGGCATTCCCAATAGAGCTTGTGCAATACCGGCTCGTCTAATCATTCCTCCCGATAGTTTTCCGCATTTTACGTTCTGCACATTTCCAAGATGTCCCGACGTTAATACCTCTTGAATATTTTCCTCCCAATCGCAATGGGGGATATTTTTCATGCATGCGAAATACTTTAAATGTTCATACAATGTATAGTTTTTTATCATTCCAAAGTTCTGAGGAAGATAACCTATTTTACACTCTTTAGGATTTATAGTATTTCCTGATAGATCTTTGAAAATTATATTTCCATCATATCGTTTTATTATACCAGCCAAAATTCTTAGTAATGTAGTTTTTCCAGAACCATTTGGTCCTAATAACCCAACAATTCTTCCTTGTGTTTTAAACCCAATTTCGTTTAATACAACTTTTTTTCTAAACGTTTTCTTCAAATTCTCCACTTCTATCATAGATTTTCTCCTACATCAATTGATAATTTTCATATATATATTCAACAAATTCTTCATCTGATCTTAGTTCACTATATAATAAATATTGAACAATTTCTTTAATCAAATTCTCGTCTCCAATTTGTTGTTCTATCTCTTTCAATTGGCGTGATACAAGTTGTTCTTTTTGAACTCCTTCTAAATCTTCTAGCATTTGTTGACGTTCTTCTTCTATTGTCATCATTATTTTTACAATTTCATCTGCCTCTATCACATCGCTACGGAGTAATGCATGAGAAAACAAATCCCCAATCTTTGAATCTTTACCTGATTCATGCAATCTGTAGCTCATATATGTTTGGCTATTCAAATAATCTGGAGAAACCAAAACATAATCATTGAATTCTATAAAGTTATTATTTGAAAAATTTCTTCCCAAATCTTTAGAAGCGATTATTATCCTTTTTGCTTTTAAATCATGAATATCCAACCCAAAAACAGATTCTGTCTCTTTTAATAGCTGTTCCCATTCTCGAGTTATTTTTTCTAAGTACTCATCGCCATCTATATTACTTAATTCAAGTGGCAAATAATTTAAAACTACTGATTCATTATTGTTTTTTATAATATTGCCTCCAATAATAGAAATCCCATCACTCGTCCCCGCAAACTCATTTCCGCTTTTTTTCGGTAAATTGGTAACAAATTTACAATTAGTATTGATTTTAACTTCAAAATCAGCTGTTGAAGCTCTATTATAGGGATTGTAGCCATTACCTCCATTATAATATGGATATTGTATAAATATTTGTCTGTCTCCTGCTAATGGATACCATGGAAAATATCCTGGCAACATAATTGCTTGAGAATTAGAATAATATTTCCCTGAGCAGCCGTCATATTTTATCATCAATTCAAATGTTTTTACGCAATCTGGAAATTTAATAATTATGCTATCTCCATTTCTTTCAAACGATGCCTCTTCATTATTAACTTCTAACTTTTTTATTCTGTATCCATGATAAAGCGTAAATACAAATTCATCTCTTTCAATAGGTGCATCTATAGTTAGCTTTCCATCTACTGAAAGATTATTTTTCACATCAATTTCCAATTCATATTTTGATATTTTGTAATCAGATTCTTGAATTTCTTGAATATCAAGTTCCTCATTCTGATAATATGTAAAATCTGCAAAAATACCATTCCATGCTTCGTTCAACCTATAAGTACTTGCCGGAAAATATGAAATTACTAAGAAGAATATAGAAAAGCAAAAACATAAAATCGACAATTTTTTATAATTTTTATGAAGCCATACAATTATAGTAAAGATAAGAATAATCCAAAATAATTGTACATATAAGCGAACATTTTCTACTTGAAGTCCGTATTGTGTGTCAGGTACCCATTCAGCATTTTTATAAAAAATGCTGAATAACCATTTTATTTTTTCTACAATACTATCTATCGGAAAATTTTTAGGTTTTTCTCTCCAAATCAAATTTTCAAAAAGGGGACTTGTCATGATACAAAAAAACAAAACAACAGAATGCGCAAGCATTTTATTGTTAGCCGAAATCCACGAAGCAATATATGCTATTCCTAGTAAAATAATTTGGGGAATAACAATATTCATTAAATATGTTCTTGGAAATATTTCAAATAAATATCTAGTACCATCATTTTGTATAGACGTAAAAATTATTCCAATAATAAGTGTAAGGTGATATATTAAGATAACTATTAAATAAATGCTTCCGATTCCTCTTTGCCAAGATGATTTTCTTTTGGTTATTGAATCTATTACTTCTTCACAATTAGCACTAATTGCTTCCGTAAATATAATATATGCAAATACTGCAAATAAAACCGAGAGGTAAAAATTCCACCGGCTAAACAAATAAAGTAAACGGAAACCTGTGAAATCCAGCGAGCAAAAGAAACTAATCATTGCTATTAGAATCCAAAACTGGATTAATACAAATAAAATATACAATTTATTTTTAAAGAAATATCTCAAGTAAAATCCATACATTTTTTTATCCATATATATTACCTTTCTATAAATTGGAAACTATTTGTTCACTTTTAAAAATTTTTTATAGCTCTAATCCCCCATTCCTCCTCCCTCATTCTATGTGTTTCAATGATTATCTTCAGTATATTCAAATCACCGACAAATTCAATCACTTTTACTCGAAACGACAATATTAACATTTTTTTGGTCTTTTTCTTCTCTACACACTCTCCATAATTTGACTACTATACATGGAATTTGTAACATTGCAGTTAATATAATCCCTTCAGCAATACATATAGCATATATTCTAAATTCTGCATACAAAAGCACTCCATATATCGCCACAAATATTATCGTCATAGATATTGTTGTGATTTTATACTCTTTTCTCTCATCCACACTTAAACGACGATTTTCTGAATCTATAGGACTAAAACATATTAAACTAAATGCCGCACTAAAAACGGATATACTTAAAAATATATTGTTGTTTAACTTATCGACTAGCCAAACAACAAGAAACAATACCACACAGGAAGACAACAGGCACGTCCTTAGTTTCTTGGCATGAATTCCCCCACTAAACTTTCGAATGAACATAAATGGGAAAATGATTATTAACCCCTGTATCGTTTTACCCAATAAACTACCTATAATCAGTATAAGCACTATTGGTGTTACTGTTAAAAAAGCTATATACAGCATATTCGTACAATTCTTTATCTTCCCTAAGTACAGTTTCTGATTCGATATAATAAAAATTTCGTATAGAATAAATATAATTTTTTATTTCTATATACCTTTTATGACCTTCTTATAGTATAATGATTAGAGTTATCCTATAAGGAGGTTTTTATGCGAATTTTAATCTGTGATGACGATCTAGAATTATCTCAACAACTCGAAAAAATATTGATTTCTTTCTTTCAAAAAAACTCTCTTAAATATCCAAAAATTGTTATCTACAATAATGGAACGGATTTACTCCAAGATTTTCAAAGCAAAGATATTGTTTTTCTAGATATAGAGATGCCGGGGATGAATGGAATATATATAGGAAATGAACTCAAACGACAGAACAACAATGCTATTATTTTTGTTGTAACTTCCTATTCGCAATATCTAGACGAGGCAATGCGCTTTCATGTATTTCGCTATTTATCAAAACCGTTAGATAAGCAGCGAATTTTTAGAAATATGAAAGACGCCCTTGCTTTGTATAATAACTCTATCATTAAAATCTCTATCGAAACAAAAAACGGTACCTTCGTTGTTCTGTCTAAGGATATTGTTTTTATTGAAGCGAATAACCATAAAACCATCGTCCATGTATCTGACAATGATTATCTCTGTATCCATAACATCAATTATTGGCTGAATCAACTTCACATGCCTTCTTTTTTTCAGTCACATAGAAGTTTTATTGTAAATTTGGAGCATGTATCCAGTTTCGATCATTCTTTGATTTATCTTTGCAACAATCAATATCAGGCATACCTAACACGACGAAAATATACTCAATTTAAAGATGCTTTTTTACTATATTTAGAAAGTAGACGGTGATTAACTTGGATAAAATTTTTTTATATCTTTTTGTTTATATTGTAGAAGCTGGTATTCTATGGCTGTATATCCATGATGTATTTGACTTAAAATACTCTAGGATATTAAAAACCAGCCTAATCTCTATTGGTTATGGAATTTTATTTTTGCTTTCTTTCGCTAATTCTCTCTTACTCAATACCGTTATTTTCTCATTAATAAATTTCATTATCCTAAAAGTTTTATGTACAGCAAAATGGCGCACATGCTTTTTTCATGCCCTTATTCTCACAACTTTCATGGGTCTCTCAGAAGCAATTACGTTTGCCATATTTTCCAAATTTAATGAGACATACCTTTATACCAACATTCATATAACTTCGCTGGTTCTCTTAACTGTGTCAAGTAAATCAATGTACTTTATCTGCATCTTAATGATTACTAAATGGGGAGGTCTTTCAAAAGATCATTCTGAACATAGAAATAGAGTTACTGGTTTATTAAATGCTATTCCACTTATTTTAATATACATCGAGATGGTACTTGTATCTTTTCTTTTGACTGTTGCCCCATCCACTGTATTAAGATATATATTGTTCACCTCTTCGTTCTTATTACTTGTAATAAATTTTATCATTATATACATATACCACTATACGCAGAAAAAAAACGAAGAATTTATTGAACTCCAATTACAATTACAAAAAGAATATGCTATGGCCGAATACAATAAAACTTTGTTTATCCATAATAAAAATCAGCAGATTTTAATTCACGATATACGCAAACACCTAACAGCAATTGCTCAGTTAAATAGACAAAGTGAACACGAAAAAATCCAACAGTATCTAGATACTCTTTTGAATTCTTCTGATCTGCAGGATTCCGTCCGTGTCTCTGACAACGAAATGTTAAATTCAATATTTTGCCACTATATAAAAATATGCCATGACAAACATATTAAATTTAGAGCCGATATTCGGACAAATTTGCTACAAAAACTTAATTTTCCTGAGCTTACTTCCTTATTCTGCAACTTGTTGGATAATGCAGTGGAAGCATGTAATGACATCCCCAACTCATTTATTGAAGTAAGTGTTATACGAAAGAATAATTCTAATCTAACGCTAATTAGCATTATCAACACTTGTAACAATGCTCCTTCTTTTGATGACAATGGCTTTCCTGCTTCTTCAAAAAAAGACAAACAAAAGCATGGATTAGGACTAAAGAGTGTAAACCGCATTGCCAATAAATATAACGGAAGTATTAAGATGTATTATGAAAATCAATCGAAAACTTTCCATACAATTATTCTTCTTAACAATGCATAAATATATACTAGAGAAACAAATATTTATATCATATTTTCCCTATATTTTTAATTTTAGAAATAATTTTATACATTTTTCAAATATAAACATTAGTTCAACATATTTCCATTTCTGTAAATATTCCTGTGACATAAGACGATTCAGCAGAAATTTGTTCTGATGCCAAAGAATATTCTGCCAGATTGTAGCCATTCTCTCCAGCTACTGACTATGTATCATTTCTCGACTTACTATCAGAGTAAGAATTGTAATGTGAGATATATAAAAGAGTTTCAAAATATTCCGCTACTATACTTGTTTATAGAATAACATTGCAAAAGCGTGATTAAAGCAATAAAGAGTTTTGCTGAAGGATTAAAAAGAGACATAGATGCAGTTGAAAATGCGGTAGCCTATAACTATAGTAATGGTTTTGTAGAAGGGACAAACCGTCGGTTAAAAATGATAAAACGAACAATGTATGGATGTTGCAGAAAACAGTTACTAGAGGCAAAACTAAGATATGTGGGAAAATCTTAAAACAGATAATTGCGGAAGAATCGACTTTGAAAGCCACCATTCCGGAGAATGAGAGCCATATATACCGTAAGTACGTAATCATCGGTACCTTGAATTTTAAAAAATGCCGCCCATCGGGCGGCACATTTTATTTCTTCTGTTTGGTTCGAAATTCTTCCGGTAATTCATCCGGAGTATCCGGCCAGTGAAAGGAATCCCTGTCAAGCCTCTTCATCAGAATCCAGAAACCGGATTCATCCCATTGCAGAATTTTAATAGAAGTCCGCCTGCGGTTGCAGAACGCAAACATACAGCGCGAATAGGGATCAAGTTTGAATTTCAGCTTGAATGTTCTTTCAGTCCCCTAATCAGAACACTAAAAAGCTCTGGAGGGCACTCGGCATTACTTCAATCCGAATACTGTACTTGAATGAAATTCACTAATTCTTTCAGACCACAGTGTAACTTTTTCATCTGTTTTCATAATGATACAGTTTCCTTCCTTTGTTATGAAAAGAGTGTATCAGAAAAATATGGGTGCTAACAGATACAGATGATTACCTGCTTACCTTTTCTTTTCCCAAACGGATTTCTTCCATTTGTTTTGCGGTCTCTTCATCAAGATAATCCAGAAGATAATTTTTCAGATTTACCTGCCTGCCCAGATGATCTCCTCTGAGTTCTTTTAATGCCAACTCAACCTCTTCTTTCAGACCTGGCGCAGACATTCTGTGAGCCCCCTGCCCCATGATGATCACCTGCTCAAGTCCATCTGATGTGGCTACTGTTACATCTGCATTCTTCGCAATCCTGCGGACTGCCTTCTCAATATATTGATCTGCTGTTTCTGCTTCTTTCGTATAGACGATATAAATGTTATGATATTTCATCACTTCCCCCGGATTCCCCTCTACTTTATAAGCATCATACACAAGGATCAGGGTACATTTGCGAAATCCCTGATAGTTACTCAGAATATCTGCAAGCTTTCCTCTTGCTGCACCAATATCTCTTTCTGAAAGTTCTTTCAGTTCCTCCCATGAAAAAATTATATTATAACCATCTACCAGAAGGTATTCTTCTGTTCCGGCTTTCGCTCTCCGGCGTGCTTCCCACTTCGGATCCTGATAAGCGCTTCCCGGCTCTCTTGTCTTTTCCTTTGCCCGGACAGTTACAGAACCTGTAGAACGATTCTTCTTTGGATCCGGTGTACGGACATAGATCGCATCCAACTCTTCCTGTGTCAGTTCAATACTGGAGTGCCTGCGTTTTGGAAGTGTCACCTCCATTACATCCATTTCATCATCATTTCCTGATTCCAATGTATGTTCCATATGCATATATTCTTCAACTTCATCCCAATCTACAACAAATCCTGCTCCATGTGCACAGAACACAGAGCCTGTCGGATTCGCCAGATCTGCCTCTGAATCATAGGTTGACTCTGCCAGAACTTCTTCCTGATTATGACAGATATCATAACCTTTCAACGAAACTGCCATTCTTCCACGTCCACCTGTATAGGCAGTGAATTCTTTCTGATATCCACGCATCAGGGACACCGGTGCACTTCCTGTCAGCACTGTTGTCTCTTCTTCTATCATCGGTGTTCCGAATTTGCCGGACATATTTTGGATATCTGTCATAGCTCGTCCTACATTTTCTGATGGAAGTTCCATTCGGAATTCATAATATGGCTCCAGAAGAATACTGTCTGCTTTCTTTAATCCCTGACGCACTGCACGATAAGTTGCCTGACGAAAATCTCCGCCTTCCGTATGTTTCTGATGTGCGCGTCCAGAAGTCAGCGTAATCTTCATATCCGTGATTGGTGAACCTGTCAGCACACCTTTGTGTTCCTTCTCTTCCAGATGTGTCAGAACAAGCCGCTGCCAGTTTCTGTCCAGAATATCTTCACTGCACTCTGCTGCAAACTGCATTCCGGATCCATGTTCTCCCGGTTCTAGGCGCAGATGCACTTCTGCATAATGACGTAATGGTTCAAAGTGTCCCACACCTTCTACCGGTGCTGTGATTGTCTCTTTGTAAACAATACTTCCTTCACCGAATTCTACCAGCACACCAAAACGTTCCTTTATCATCCGCTGTAAAATCTCAATCTGCACATCTCCCATCAACTGTACATGAATCTCAGAAGTCTGTTCTTCCCATACAATATGAAGTTCTGGTTCTTCTTCCTCTAAAATCTTTAGCTTCAAAAGCATCTTATGTACATCACAGTCATCCGGAAGAAGGATCTGGTATGTCAACACCGGCTCTAATACCGGTAAATCTGACTCTTCTTCTGCTCCGATTCCCTGCCCGGGTCTTGTATCTTCCAATCCTGTCACTGCACATACTCTTCCAGCTTCTACTTCCTGGACAGCCTCAAATTTCTCACCGGAGTAGATCCGGATCTGATTGATCTTTTCATTCAATCCTTCCACTACATCTTTTACTTTCAGTCTTCCACCTGTCACTTTCAGATAGGTCAGACGGTTTCCCTGATTATCCCTTGCAATCTTATAAACCTTTGCCCCAAACTCTGCCGGATAAGTCTTATCTTTTATATACAGATCAAGTCCATCCAAAAGTTCTTCCACACCTTGAGAATGTAGTGCCGAACCAAAATAACATGGAAACACCTGGCGGTCTGCAACTGCTTTTTGTACTTTATCCAGAGAGATTCTTCCCTCTTCCAGATATTCTTCCATCATATCATCTTCACAGACAGCCAGCTCTTCCAGCACCTCTTCCACTGCGCTCTCTTTCGTATGTAAATATACTTTTCCACCCGGGCAGTCAGCTTCTGTCATGATATCCACAAATGGAACGACATTTTCCCCAAAACGCTTGCGGAGTTCTTTCAGAAGTTTTTCACCATTCGTTCCTTCCTGATCCATTTTATTCACAAAAAGAAAGGTCGGAATCTGATATCTTTTTAATAACTTCCATAATGTCTGTGTATGTCCTTGCACACCATCTGCTCCACTGACAACAAGCACCGCGCAATCCAGAACCTGCAGAACGCGTTCCATCTCCGCAGAAAAATCCACATGTCCCGGTGTATCAAGAAGTGTGATTGTGCGATCCTTCCACCGGAATACTGCCTGCTTGGAAAAAATAGTGATCCCACGTTCTCTTTCCATCTGATCTGTATCTAGAAACGCATCTTTATGATCCACTCTGCCAAGCTTCCTGATTGCTCCGGCATGATAGAGCATGCTTTCTGACAGTGTCGTCTTTCCGGCATCCACATGCGCTACAATACCTATATTTATATATCTGTCCGGCTTATTTTCTGAGTTATTCCCCATAAAATCTGCCCCTTTCATTGTTTTCTCGTTTT
>OGXW01002426.1_pt1 | contig 13186 bp, 8 predicted proteins | sample 1576341 | NCBI WGS metagenome assembly OGXW01 (sample SAMEA3541592, study PRJEB24748) | human gut metagenome | biome: human gut; feature: human-associated habitat; material: faeces | place: China | collected 2012
CATCTTTCCGCAGTGAAGGCTTTGAAATACTACCAGCAGACAATATTGTTGGAGTGCCAGCAAGGGCGAAGGTCTTGGTAATAAATTCTTGGGAAATATCCGTGAGTGCGATGCTATCATCCACGTAATCCGCTGTTTCGACGATGACAACATCGTGCGCGAGGGTGGCGCTAAGGTTGATCCTTTGGAGGATAAGAGCGTCATCGATACAGAGTTGCAGCTCAAGGACCTGGAAACTATCGAATCTCAGCTCACCAAGCAGAAGAAGACTGCTGCAGCAGGCAACAAGGATGCTAAGACGATGGTTACCGTTCTGGAGGCTTACAAAGCCGAACTGGAGCAGGGAAAGAACGCTCGTGGCGTTACTTTCGAAAGCAAGGAAGAGCAAAAGGTGGCTCACGACCTCTTCCTCCTCACTACCAAGCCTGTGCTCTACGTAGCCAATGTTGACGAGGCTTCTGCCAAGACCGGCAACGAGTATAGCAAGAAGGTAGAGGAAATCGCCAAGGAAGAAGGTGCTGAGTGCATGGTCATCGCTGCCAAGACAGAGGAAGACATCGCATCGCTCGAAACCTACGAGGACAAACTGATGTTCCTCGAAGAACTCGGACTGGAAGAGAGCGGCGTAAACCGACTCATCAAGAAGGCATATGCCCTGCTGAACCTCGAAACATTCATCACCGCTGGTGAGATGGAGGTCAAGGCATGGACCTATCACAAGGGCTGGAAGGCTCCTCAGTGTGCCGGCGTAATCCATACCGACTTCGAGAAGGGATTCATCCGTGCAGAGGTTATCAAGTATGATGACTATATCAAGTATGGCTCAGAAGCTGCAGTACGCGAGGCTGGTAAGCTCGGCATCGAGGGCAAGGAGTACGTCGTACAGGATGGTGACATCATGCACTTCCGCTTCAATGTATAATCCTATTCTTCTACGATTATGATAGCAAATCTGCTTAATTATATCGTATGGGACCCAGATCCTATTCTGGCTCATCTGGGTCCTATGACCATCCGCTACTACTCCACCTGCTGGATGATTGGTCTGCTGCTGGGCTATCTGCTCATGAGCAAGCTTTACAAGCAGCAGGGGCTTTCAGATGAGAAGTTCTCCCCACTGTTTCTCTACATCTTCTTCGGTGTACTGATAGGTGGCCGTTTGGGACATTGCATCTTCTATCAGCCGGAATATTTCCTCACCCAATGGGATCACTTCATCGAGATGCTGATACCTGTTCACCACATGCCAGACGGCAGCTGGAAGTTTACGGGTTATGAGGGATTGGCGAGCCACGGAGGCGTATTCGGCATGTTCGTCGGCATCTGGCTCTATTGCCGCAACATGAAGGTGAGCGGCTGGGTAGTGCTCGATAATATGGGTATCTGCTCAGGCATTACAGCCACCTTTATCCGTTTGGGCAATCTGATGAATTCAGAGATTATCGGCAAGGTAACCGATGTGCCTTGGGCATTTATCTTCGTTCGCGAAGACCAGTATCCACGCCATCCGGGTCAGCTCTACGAGGCATTGGCTTATTTCTGCTTCTTCCTCTTCATCCTCTTCATCTATAAGAAGAGAGGACCTAAGAGCGTAGGCACCGGTTTCTATTTCGGTCTTTGCCTTACTCTCATCTTCACCTTCCGTTTCTTCATCGAATATACCAAGGAGATTCAGGTAGCATTCGAGGCAGGTCTGCCAATGGATATGGGACAGATATTGAGCATTCCGCTCATCATCGCCGGTGTATGGAGCATCGCTTCCAGCACAAAGAGAGCGAAAGAAAAGAACGTAGAGACAAAATAATATTAGACGACTTATTTTCAGATTATAAAAATCCCTCCTCGTGCAACAGCATCTGCTGCCACGGGGAGGGATTTATATTTTTATCTTCCCAGCAGGATTTTCTTGATGTCATTGAGCTTGTTCAATGCCTCTACCGGAGTGAGATTGTTCACATCCAGCCCGAGTATTTCATCACGTATCTGCGTCAGTACAGGATCATCGAGCTGGAAGAAACTGAGCTGTACACCATCCTTAGGTTCATCGATGTGCTGTACGTTCGGTTTACCGGCACCGCCAACCCCGGCATTGTCATCCTCCAACTGTTTGAGAATCACATTGGCACGGTTCACGATGCTGCGAGGCATACCGGCAATCTCTGCCACATGGATACCGAAAGAGTGCTCACTGCCTCCCGGCTCCAGTTTACGCAGGAAGATTACCTTTCCGTCCACCTCTCTCACACTCACATTGAAGTTCTTGATGCGAGGGAAGTTCTTTTCCATCTCGTTGAGCTCATGATAGTGGGTAGCAAAGAGCGTACGTGCCTGCGCCTTCTTATGTTCGTGCAGATATTCCACGATAGCCCAGGCAATGGAAATACCATCGTAGGTAGAAGTACCTCTTCCCAGCTCATCAAAGAGCACCAGCGAGCGCGGAGAAACGTTGTTCAAAATGTTTGCTGCCTCGGTCATCTCTACCATGAAGGTCGATTCGCCGAGCGATATATTGTCGCTTGCACCCACACGTGTGAAGATTTTATCCACCAGTCCCACTCGGGCGCTCTCTGCGGGCACAAAACAGCCTACCTGTGCCAGCAGCACGATAAGGGCGGTCTGGCGCAGCAGAGCAGATTTACCAGCCATGTTAGGACCGGTAATCATCATGATCTGCTGTTTCTCGGTATCGAGCAGCACATCGTTAGGTACATAGCGTTCGCCCAGCGGCAGTTGGGTTTCAATCACCGGATGCCTGCCCTGCTTGATGTCGAGCACCTCAGAATCATCGACGATAGGGCGCACGTAGCGGTTCTCGTCAGATGTCTTTGCAAATGACAAAAGACAGTCCATACGGGCGATGAGGTTGGCATTGATCTGTATCTGCGGAATATACTCCTGCATGGCAGCTATCAGTTCGTTGAAGAGCTGTGCTTCCAATACCAGAATCTTTTCATCAGCACCGAGAATCTTTTCCTCATATTCCTTCAGTTCCTGGGTGATATAACGCTCTGCCTGAGCCAGCGTCTGCTTGCGTATCCACTCCTCAGGCACCTTGTCCTTAAAGGTATTTCTCACCTCCAGATAGTATCCGAAAACATTATTGTAACCTACCTTCAGACTTGAAATTCCTGTCTTTTCTATCTCCCTTTCCTGTATCTTGAGCAGATAATCCTTGCCGTGGCGGCTGATGGCACGAAGGTCGTCAAGTTCAGCATTGAATCCGTCGGCTATCACGTCACCCTTATTGACCAGCTGTGGCGGATCGGGCTGTATTTCCCTGGCGATGCGGTCTTTCAGGGTCTCGCATACGTTCAGCTGCTCGCCTACCCGCTTCAGAGCCTCATTCGTAGCATGCTGGCATGCCACCTTGATAGGCTTGATGGCTTCGAGTGCATTCTTCAGCTGAACCACTTCGCGAGGCGAAACTCTACCCACGGCTACTTTGGAAATGATACGCTCCAGGTCGCTGATGCGATGCAGCTGGTCATCGAGAAGCTGACGGAATTCCGGTTCCTTGAAGAAATATTCCACGATGTCGAGGCGCTCGTTGATTGGTTTAACGTCCTTCAACGGGAAGACCAGCCAGCGTCTGAGCATACGTCCACCCATCGCCGTTACCGTACGGTCGATGACATTCAGAAGAGAAGAACCGTCTTCCTGCATAGGGGCAACCAGCTCCAGACTGCGGATGGTAAACCTATCCATACGCACGAACTTATCTTCTTCGATACGTGAAAGGGCGGTGATATGATTAATCTGTGTATGCTGGGTAATCTCGAGATACTGCATGATGGCACCACTGGCTATCACGCCGTTCTTGAGATGCTCTACGCCGAAACCTTTCAGAGATTTTGTCTTGAAATGTCCCAAGAGTTTCTGCAGGGCTGTCTGTTCGGTGAAAACCCAGTCATCCAGTTCGAAGGTACAGTATTTGCTGCCGAAATATTTCTCGAAGTCATTCTTTCGGGCACGGTCGTAGAGCACCTCTTTCGGCATGAAGTTGCCCATCAGTTTCTCTACATAATCGTAGGTTCCCTCGCCGGTAAGAAACTCTCCGGTCGAGATATCCAGAAAGCTCACACCGCAGGCGGTCTTGCCGAAGTGTACGGCTGCCAGGAAGTTGTTCTCCTTGTAGTTTAGTACGTTATCTCCCATCGCCACACCCGGTGTAACGAGTTCGGTAATACCTCGCTTCACCATCTTGTCCATCTGGCTCTGTCCCTTCTTACCTTTTATTTCGAGTCGTTTCTTCTTCGGGTCTTCCAGCTGGTCGCATACCGCTACGCGCTTACCCGCCCTGATGAGTTTAGGCAGATAGGTATCCAGAGCATGATGAGGGAATCCTGCCATCTCGGTCGTACCCGTAGAACCGCCATTGTTGCGTCGGGTCAGCGTAATGCCGAGTATACGGGATGCCTCCACCGCATCTTCGCAGTAAGTTTCGTAGAAGTCACCGCAACGGAAGAGCAGCAGCGCTTCGGGATGTTTCGATTTCATCTCGAAAAACTGTCTCATCATCGGTGTAAGACCTTTATTATCGTTTGCCATTATCTTAGTTTTTATTTCTTATTCTCTTCATTTCCGGTTGAAATCGGTTTAACCGGCGAATCCTTTATAATAGAAATGCAAAAATAAGAAAAAACGGGCAGATAGCAAAGGATTTAATCTATTTTTAATGTTTTTTCTTTGTATCACCATGATAAAAGCGTACCTTTGTGGGCATGAAAAAGAAACAATTATACATAGGGGGCCTGTCGGTTGCTTGCTGCGCGCTCGTAGCAATAGGCATCACCTTGCACCTGCTCTACCCCAAGAAACAGATACAGAACCTGGTGAAAACTCCACCGGTTCTCCGGCTCAAACCACAGCCTGCTGATACACTGAAGAAGAAACCTGTGAAGAAGATGGATTTCAATATCTCCGGAACTTTAAGAGATAAGGAAGGAAAGGGAGTGGCTGGCGTCATCGTGAGCGATGGATTCAACTGTGTGAAAACCGATGCACAGGGCAGATATAAGATGAAGCGAGACAGCCTGGCAAAATTCATATACTATTCTGTTCCAGCCGATTGCGAGGTTCCTACCCATTCTAAGACCGATCGCACGGCTTTTTTCTATCAAAAGGTATCCAAGGGGAAGAAAATCTATAACTTCACCCTCACCCGACTGCCGGGCGGCAAGGAGATTCACTATAAGATGATTGTCATCGGCGACCCGCAGGTTACCAATGCCTACAGCCCTTACTATACTTCTCCGGATGATAATCCCATCAAGAAGAGTGATGTAGAAAGATTCACTACCCAGACGATGGCGGACATCAGGCAGACCATCAGTTCGCTGCCTGCCGGAACACCGGTCTACGGGCTCAGCATGGGCGATGATGTCCAGTATTATGGCGGTTACAACGCCAAACTGGAGCGTCAGATACGCCAGGCATTGGGCTCTTCAGAGATGCGTCTCTTCTCCGTCATCGGCAATCACGACCAGGATGGTAAGGCGCTCTACCGCAGGAAATGGGAGGAAAATTTCGGTCCTACCGATTTTTCCTTCAATCGTGGCGATGTGCATTATGTCTGCATCAACAACTGCTTCTACCACCGCGGCATGTCCTATTATTCGCCGGGCGAACTGCGTGAACGGCAGGTGCGCTGGCTGAAGCAGGATCTCGCCCTCACGCCAAAGGATATGAAGGTGGTACTCTGTTATCATATTCCTTTTACCTTTGGTAATGCGCCTTTCAGCAAGGCGAAGCCGCTGACCAATGCCCATGAGGAGGGACACTATTCTTCTTCTCGTCTCTCGCTCCTGCTTTCTTTGCTAAAACAGTTTAAGGGCGGTTACGAACTCTTCTGCGGACATACTCATTTTGCCTGCAACCACGAAATCAACTATGAGGGAGAGGATGTGATGGAGCATTGTCATGCTGCCGCCTGTGGCAATATATGGCAGTCGAATATCAACATCTGCGGAACTCCAAATGGATATTATGTATACAGTTTTGTGGGTACCAGCATCAGCAACTGCTATTACAAGGGAACTTTCTGGGATAAGAGCAAGCAGATGACCTTGTTCCGTGCGCAGACCGATTTCAACGGCGAGAAATACTCTAGGGATTGGCAATTGGCAAACAACAGGAATATCCTGATAGCCAATGTCTTCAATGCTACCAGTCATTGGCGTGTTGTAGCCGTAGAGGATGGCAAAGAATATCTGATGGGGCGCCTCTGCGGAAAGGGGCAGGATGCCTTTGCCGCTGGCTATCATCATAAGTATAGCGAGAGTGTATCCTATCGCTTCGTGAGCAAGGGGAATGGTTATCTCATCATGAACCACCTATATTATTATACTCCTAGGAATCCGAATGCCAGAATCATCATCAAAGCATCCGATCCATACGGAAATACCTATACGGCATCGAGCGACGAGGCGATAACAGAGCCTTTCGCCAACTTTGCCCATTATTACGAAAAAGAGTATAAGGAATATAAGAATAAGAAAGATAAGATGTTGCGGGATTCTATATCTGGCAGACAGAAAGATTCACTTGCTGCAAGGAAGAAAGATTCTGCAGCTGTACAAAAATAAAAAGAGAGGGTGCGTCATAAGTTGATGATGCACCCTCTTTTTAAATATTATTTGTTCAATTTCCAGGTAACACCATCCTTGGTGTCCTTTACCTCGAAACCGGCTTCAGCCAGGGCATCGCGAATCTGGTCGCTGGTAACCCAATCCTTATCAGCCTTAGCCTTGGCACGCAGGTTGAGAACCATATCCACTACCTTGCCATAAGCCTCTTCACGAGCATCATTGTTGGCTCCCTTCTCACTCTTCAGACCGAGCAGGTCGAAGGTGAAGAGATGCATGGTCTCTGAAAGTTCCTTCAGGTCTTCGGCAGAGATGTTTGCCTTGTGGTCGAGGGCTGTATTGATTACGTGGCAAGCCTCGAAGAGATAGCTGATAACGAGCTGAGTCTGGAAGTCATCGTTCATCGCATCGTAGCAGCGCTGGCGCAACTCGCTTACAAACTTCTTCACCTGCTCATCGCTCTGCTTAGCCACAGGCACACGCTCCAGGTCGTTCAAACCATTCATCAGGCGCTCCAATCCCTTCTGGCTGGCCTTCAAGGCATCATTAGAGAAATCTACGGTGCTGCGGTAGTGAGCAGAGAGGATGAAGAAACGGATGGTCATTGGCGAATAAGCCTGCTCCAGACTGTCGTGATTGCCAGTGAAGAACTGCTCCAGAGTGATGAAGTTGCCAAGACTCTTACCCATCTTCTGACCGTTGATGGTAATCATATTGTTGTGCATCCAGTAATGAACCATCTGGTCGCCCTGAGAAGCCACAGCCTGTGCAATCTCGCACTCGTGGTGAGGGAATATCAAATCCATGCCGCCACCGTGAATATCGAAGTGGCTGCCCAAGTACTTGCGTCCCATCGCAGTACACTCGCAGTGCCAGCCAGGGAAACCATCACTCCAAGGACTAGGCCAGCGCATGATATGCTCAGGTGAAGCCTTCTTCCAGAGGGCGAAGTCAGCCTGGTTCTTCTTCTCGCCGATACCAGCCAGCTCGCGGCTCTCGTTGATAACGTTCTCCAGGTTACGTCCGGAGAGGATACCGTACTTATGATCCTTGTTATACTTCTCGATGTCGAAGTAGATAGAGCCGTTACTCTCGTAGGCATAGCCATTGTCCAGGATTTCCTGAACCAGTTTCTCCTGTTCGATGATATGGCCTGTGGCATGAGGCTCAATGCTAGGAGGGAGCACGTTCAGCGCCTCCATGGCATCGTGGTAGCGGTTGGTGTAGTACTGCGCAATTTCCATTGGCTCCAACTGCTCCAGGCGAGCCTTCTTTTCAATCTTGTCATCGCCCTCATCTGCATCGTGCTCCAGGTGACCCACGTCGGTAATGTTTCTAACGTAGCGAACCTTATAGCCCAGGTGCTTGAGATAGCGGAAGAGTATATCGAATGTGATGGCTGGTCGTGCATGACCGAGATGCGGATCGCCATACACGGTAGGGCCACAAACATACATGCCCACGTTAGGAGCGTGAAGCGGAGTGAATCTCTCTTTCGTACGAGTGAGAGTGTTGTAAATCAGTAATTTCTGTTCCATCTTGTATGAACCTTTCATTTATATTATTTATATTTTGAGTGCAAAGTTAACTCATTTTTCTGATATATCCGACAAATCATTCGCAAAATGTTATTAAATTCCTCGAAAATACTAATGGAACAGATCTTCCATGGTCAATTCTCTCTGCATGATGCTGCTATACTGATTTTTTGCCAAACCATAAGTGGTAAGCATAACCTGCTGGCAACTCTTGCGAGTCTTCGTCTCCTGCTCAAAGATCCATTGGCGATTTTGTAGCGTTTCGGCATATTGCTTATCTATTGTATAAGGCCGGGTAGAGAACTTGATTTCGCAGAGGTTTACGATATGGTCAGCTCTATCGAGCACCAGGTCTATCTGAGCTTTTTGCTCCTTGCCCTTGCTAAACCATCCCGAAGTAGATACAGCCATGCCACTGATTCCCATCGCCATCTTGATTTGCTCCACATGAGCCAGGCAAACCTGCTCAAAGGCATAACCAGCCCATGAGTTTATCTTTGGTGTACCCAGATGATGCTGCCAAAACTGCTTGTCGTTGTTCTTGCCATCCTGTAGGAAATGAAAATAGAATAAGGTGTATGCATCAGTAAGTTGATACATCTCGTCGCGTTTCTTCTGTCCGAACGAGGTATAGCGGCGAATGAAGTCGCTTTGTTCCAGTTCATCCAATACTCTAGTCGCACTCCCCGCATTTGGTAAGCCTGTGGCTTCCAGTATCTCATTGCGAGTCAATCCCTTGCTCTTTGCAGCCATGGCTTTTACTATCAGTAAGTGGTTGTCTGCATTGCGGAACATGGCTTGATACAGATTCTCGTATTCTCGATGGAGTTGACCATCGGGATGAAACAACAACTCATCGATGTTCTGCGCCAGGCTCTTGGTTGATTCCAGCATGCTGAGATAATAAGGCACACCGCCAAACACCATGTAGCTCATCACTTGGTCGTAATGGTTCATGGCAATCTTGCGACTCTCATAAAACTCCTCGCACTCTCGGAGGGTAAAAGGATGCAGATGAATGCGACGATTCACTCGACCGTATAATCCACCATGATTGTTGAAAACCTTGTTGATAATCCACGAAGTGGCTGAGCTACAGCAAACTAGCAAAATATCCGTTCGTGCCGAAGCCCAACTGTTCCAAAACCATTCCAAGGCGGTAAGAAAAGAGCCGTCCATTCCATTCATCCATGATAATTCATCAAGGAACACCACTTTCTTCTGCTCCTTGGATGCTTCCAGTATCTTGATGAGTGCATCGAATGCCTCTAGCCAGGTCTTTGGCAGAGCAAGGGGTGCATCAGAATATTTGCAAAGCGCATGGTAGAAATACATGAGCTGTACATCCTTGTTTTCCTGGTTGACACCTGTGGCATAAAATGCCAACTTGTCGTCAAAGGCCTCTCTTACAAGAAAAGTCTTGCCTACGCGACGGCGACCATATACGACAACAAACAGCGATTCCTCTACTTTGTATGCCTCTTCGAGCTGTTGTAGCTCACGTTTCCTTCCTATTATCTTTGTCATATATTATATAGTGAATGGGTTAAACAACCTGCTTGTTTTGGCTGCAAATATACAAAAAATACCACTTAAAGCCAAACGAATTGGTAAGAAAGTGGCTCTAAGTGGTAATTTTAACATATTTAGAGCCACTTTAAGCGCACAGATTGGGCATGGAATGACAGAAAAAGGAATTTGAGAAGTACAATCAGACTTTTTGATTCGGCTATCTTTTTGCATAAAGTAAGCAGTTTCTGTATATCTATTCACTATTTGTAAGTTTTTTGCCAATTAATTGCATAAAATTATCAAATTATTAGCGTATATCGAAAATAATGTGTAACTTTGCAGCCGCAAACAGTTATCAATTATCAAGAAGGCGGCTATAAGTTCCGCTAATGAGTATTAAGTTAGAAGAAAATGGCATATACAAGATTGAGTGCTGCCGAAGCGGCAGCGATGATTAACGATCAAGATACAATCGGATTGAGTGGTTTTACACCAAACGGCGTGCCTAAGGCAACCTTCCGCGAACTCTCCAAGAGAGCCGTGGCTGAGCACGAGGCGGGCAGACCTTTCCAGGTGGGCATCCTCACGGGTGCTTCTACCTCGCAGAGTATCGAAGGTGACATGGCAGCAGCCCATGCCATCAAGTTCCGTGCGCCATTTTCTACCAACAAGGACTTTAGAACTCATACCAACCTGGGCGAGATTGATTATGAGGATATGCACCTCGGCCACATGGCTGAGCGCCTGCGCCGTGGTTTCTATGGCGAGATAGACCTTGCCATCATCGAAGTTTCTGATTTGGAAGAAGGCGAAACTACCTGCAAGGCATTCCTTACCTCTGCCGGCGGCATCGTTCCTACCATCGTCCGCCTTGCCAAGAAGGTGCTCATCGAGAAGAATACCTTCCACAGTCCTGCTTCCCGCTATCTTCACGATGTATATGAGATAGCAGAATGCCCATTCCGCACACCTATCCCAATCTTGAATGTGGGCGATAGAATAGGTAAAGAGTATGTGGAGATTGATGCACATAAGATTGTGGGTGTGGTGGAATGCAACATTCCGGAGGAGGCGCGTGCCTTCAAACCGCTCGACCCAGTGACGGAACAGATGGGCCACAACGTTGCCGATTTCCTGGTCAGCGACCTGAAGAAGGGACATATTCCTCCTCAGTTCCTGCCTTTGCAGAGCGGAGTGGGCGTAACTTCCAATGCCGTTCTTGAGGCATTGGGACAGAACCCTAACGTGCCGGTATTCAGCGTTTATACCGAGGTGGTTCAGGATGCCGTGGTAAAATACATGCGCGAAGGAAGAATCAAGGATGCTTCCTGCTCTTCGCTCACCGTAACAAACGATACATTGAAAGAGGTATATGATGATATTGATTACTTCAAGAAGCATCTCACCATCCGCCAGAGCGAGATTTCAAACTCTCCTGAGGTCATCCGCCGTCTGGGTGTCATCGCCATGAACACCGCCATTGAGTGCGATATCTACGGCAATGAGAACTCCAGCCATATCTGCGGCAGCAAGCTGATGAATGGTATCGGCGGTTCCTGCGATTACGAGCGCAATGGTTTCATCTCTATCTTCACCACGCAGAGTACCACCAAGAATGGTTGCATTTCAGCCATAGTTCCTATGTGCAGTCACGTGGACAGTACCGAACACGATGTGGATGTGATCGTTACCGAACAGGGAGTAGCCGATCTCCGTGGCAAGGGTCCATTGCGCCGTGCCAAAGAGATTATCGAAAACTGTGCCCATCCAGATTACCGCCCAATGCTCCGCGAATACTTGAAGTTTGCCGAGAAGGGCCACGAGCCACAGAGCATGCGTGCTGCCCTCGCCATGCACGATACCTTCCTGAAGAAGGGAGATATGAGATTGACAGATTTCGGAGAATATCTGAAATAAGAGAAGGTCGAAAGATTGTGAAAACCGAGAAGACAAATCTTTCATAGATGACTCAGAAATATATCGAATTATATGATAAGCGGCATTCATATCCAAGGAATGCCGCTTATTATTTAACACTCAACATTCCAACACCCATTTCCATGCTGGCCTTATCTCTATCTTGAGTCCATCACGCACAATCTCCCCTTCATCCTCGTAGGTGATTATCATGGCTCGTTTCAAAGGATACAAACCATGCAAGGCTACTAATGCTTTCACTTCACGCTCTATGGTTTCTTCATCGCTCATCTGATAGCTCGCCTGCACAGCCAGTCCCTCATCAGGCACATAGAAATCAACCTCTATGTTCTTATTGTAATAGTATAAGCCATTGCCGTATTTCTTATACAATGTAATTGCGCAAAGATTCTCCAGCAAAGAGGCATTCGGATTGTTGATGAAAAGATGCAGCAGTCCATTATCTACAAAATAATGTTTTTTAATTGTTTCTTTCTCTACGAACTTGGAAACATAATTATCGATAGAAATCAATAAGCATGATTCCTGCAGATAGCGAACATACTCCATTACTGTTGATGGACTACATGAAGTACCGGTTGCTTTTATCAGATTACTCAAACGGTTCAAGGAGCATGGCTGTTTCACGCTTTCTGCCAATCTTCTTACACAAAGACGTAAGGCATCCTCGTTCTTTATTTTGTGCCGAACCACCAGGTCATTAAAGAAAATACGATTATACAAGCTATTTAGCCATACTCTCTTTCCTTGAAAATGCACAAGTTCAGGGAACCCACCCCAATCGAAATAGGTTCGGAAATGGCGCTGCAGTTCATTTGCTTTTCGTCCATATTGCCAATTCTTTGAAAGCAACACTCCTACAGCTTTCAGATATTCTGAAAAGCTATATGGAAATACGCTGATATCCAGATATCTTCCTCCCAATACTGTCTCTATGTCACGACTCAGCATTTTGGCATTGCTGCCAGTGATATAGATGCGATATTTTTGGTTGGCTAGGCGGCGTGCAAAGTTTGCCCACCCTTCAACATTCTGTATCTCATCAAAGAAGAAGATGGGCTGACTGTCATACATGCTATGATAAGCTTGCAATATAAGGTCTAAGTCTGTTACCGACATTCCTTGCAAACGTTCATCGTCAAAGTTGACATACACAATATCTTCGATATCAACTCCATTTGCCAGCAATTGCTGTATTCTCTGGTATAGCAAATAGGATTTTCCTGCTTGCCTTACTCCAACAAACACATAATTACCATACTCCTCCAGGTCTAAAGGGCGCTGTACCAAAGTAACACGACCTATATATTCCTGGTTCTCAGCTATTATCGCTCGAAACAATTCCTTTTCCATATACTTACTTTTTGCTGCAAAAATACAACTTTTATTCGATATTACAAAATAAAAATGGTGATTTTTATTCGGTACCAACGAATAAAATAGTTCATTTCTTTTCGCTGATACCGAATAAAATCCATTAATAAAGCTTTTTAATAGCGTGTAGCAACATTCCTCGGCAGAGGAGGTGAAGCTGCTGAAAGCGGAGATGTAGATTACAAATATCACCATATAACCAAGGGTCTATAAACCACCTGTTCATCGTGGCATATAGAC
>OGXW01002432.1_pt1 | contig 13149 bp, 9 predicted proteins | sample 1576341 | NCBI WGS metagenome assembly OGXW01 (sample SAMEA3541592, study PRJEB24748) | human gut metagenome | biome: human gut; feature: human-associated habitat; material: faeces | place: China | collected 2012
TACGAAAAAAATCTGGAATGATATTGTTGAAGTTGGATATCCGTCTTTTAGTGTGGACAACTGTGAAGATCTAGCAGAATTGAAAGCAGAGATTGGTGACAAAGTAAAAATATCAGGGAATGTTCCTCCAGTTGAGGTAATGAAAAATGGAACAATAGATGATGTAATACATTCGGTGCAAGAATGTCTGATTAAGGGAAGTGACAGTCCATGTGGATTCAGTCTTGCAATCGGATGTCAGGTTCCAATTGGAACATCTCGTGAAAATATTGAAGCGTATATTTATGCAGCGAGGAGATATGGAAGAGGAGCACAAAAAGGGAAATTATGTAAGGGACTGTACGAGGAGGGACTCGTATCATAAAATCAAAAAGAAGCAAAAAACTAACTGTATGTATAATCTGTTTATTTTGGATTATGCATACAGTTTTTTAGTAAAGTAATGTATTTTCTATGCAACAAGACATTTTCATTTTCTCTTTAATACAATATTATGCCATTTTAGGAATAATCTGGAAACTTTCTTCATAGGATATATATAGGCAGGCTGAAAAAACAAAGTTTTGAAAAACAGAAAGGGAGTTACAGACATGAAAAAAAGAGGAAGAAGATGTTTGATTTCATTACTCCTCGGGCTCTGCCTTCTGATGCCGTCACAGATGAATGTATTGGCGGCAGATGCACAGGAAGACAGTAGTTCTGTACAGGCTGTAGAGGAGGCGGTGCCAGATCAGGAAAATGCTACTACAATAGATGAAAATCAGATTGACAATACGATGCAGGATGACCAGGATATTGCAGTACTTGCAGATAATTATCCTGCTACAGGTAAGATTACTGCAAAAGTATATCTGAGATACAGTAATGCGATACCACAAGATATTAACCAGGATTTTGGTATGGATGAATTTGGACCTTCGGGTAACAATACTCCGTATTTTACGGTTACGGTGGATTTGGATCAGTTGAATAAAAAGCCGGTAAAGACTTATGTAAAAAACTATGGTCAGACATGGTACATCTACTATTCCATTGACAGTGATGAATCTTGGAATCCAGGAGATAAGGCAGATGCTGCGAACCGGGTGCAAAATGCCACGAATCTCTGGGAACAAGCAATTTTTCAGGCCATGAGCAGTACGGATCAGAAGAAGTTTGAAAATGTATTTGGAAGCAATATGTTTGTAGGATACGTTCTGAAACGGGAGAATGATGGCTGGCATATTGACGGAATCCTGAAGAAAGATCCACCGGTTTATGTAGTGGAGTTATATGATCAGAATGATCAGGCATTATTTGCAATTTCTTCCAATGAACAAAAGCTTCCAGGTGTTACTTATGCAGATTTTAAAGCAAAAGTGGAAGAAGCACTTGGTGGAACGAATTATCAATATCTGACAGAGGAAAAAGACCAGATTGTCCTGACATATGAAGCAGAAGGAAGAACGTGGAAGGTAACAATCACTCCGAAGGCAGATGGAAAGGACGCAGTGTATGCAGGTATCTATCATGTGGATCCGGCAAATAACAAGTTTTCTTACCGGACTGTTTCAAAGAATACTTATTATCTAAGCCGCATGAAGATTCAGAAGGAAGATGTAACACAGTCAGATCTGATTATTTCTAAGAAAGTGAAAGGCAGTGCAGCAAATCCAGCCGAACATTTTACATTTACACTGACTGCATTCAGACTGGCAGGAAAGACGTTTAATGTAACTTATACAGGAACACAGGATTGTTCCGCATCACATGCTTCAAAGATTACATTTGACCAGTCAGGAAATGCCAGCGTTGTTCTGAAAAATGGTGAGTCAGCTACGATACAACAGGTCACATCTGGAGATATCAGAATCAAGGAAGAAAGTGGAGATTACTGGGCTTCTGTTGCTGTAAATGGTGCAGACGAACGATATGACCAGGAGGATGGCCTCCTGCTTAATATTGACAATACGAATGTTACAGCTGCATTTACAAATCAGATGGAGCAGCAGCCAGTGACAGGGATTGCCATGATGACATTTCCATATGTGCTGATTCTTTGTATTGCAGTGCTGGCATTGGGATATGGGTATGCCAGAAGAAAGAGAAATGTATGAGACAGAACAAAAAGGAAAATAAGAACAAGAGGAAAAATGAAGAGTGGCTTCGGAAAGCCAGGCATGCATCATCGGTAAAGGATATTGCACATGTTATTGAAACTATGCAATTTCACAGAATATTTGGACTGGTTGATGAACAGGAAGTGTGGGATAAGCTTCTGATTCTGGACGAAATGTATCGTAGAGTCTTTTTTATTCAGGAAGAAAAGTTTCGCATGCAATTAAAGGAGAAACATGGAGCAGAGTATACAATCTAACCGGGCAGGCAGTACGGAAGAGGTAATCCGGCAAAGAAGGCAGCGAACGATACTTCGGAAGCTTCGGAACAGTGATTTGAGGAAAGCAGCATTTCTTGCTGTCTTTCTTATGCTTCTGTTTCGCTGTGTGTTCGGAGTGACATTTGAGTATGGAAGCGATATGAAACCGGCAATCGGTGACAAGGATTTGTTATTATACTACCGCCTGCAGGACTCATATACGGGAGGGGATGTAGTCGTATATGAAAAGCGAGGAGTAGAGATGGTCGGGAGAATTGCGGCGATGCCTGGTGAGACAGTGGAAATTACGAAGGACGGACAGCTTGTCATAAATGGTTATACACAGGCAGATATAAACCGGGAAGATATGTATAACCCGGGAAATGAAAATGGTACAGGAAAAGTAACGCTTAAAAGTCAGCAATATTATATTTTAAGTGATGATCACAGTGTGTCCAGAGACAGCAGGACACTGGGAGCAGTATCGAAAAACGAGATCCGGGGACTTGTTATCACTGTGATCCGAAGGAGAAATATATAATCAAAAAAGAAATAAAAAAGTTGCTTTAGAATATGGAAAGGAATGTAAGGTATGAGAAAGTTTACTAAAAAACTGGTAGCATCTATGCTGTCCACAGCAATGCTTATGGGCATGTCATTAACTGCATTTGCAGCGAATTCGCAAACACAGGGAATTAGTGTTAATGGATATTCTGGCCCTGGAAGGCAGATTACCAATACCTGGTCAGTTGCGGAAAATGGATTACTCAATGATTCAGAAACATTTGATTTTGCATTAAAGTACACAGGTTCTGATGCAATCGGAACCAATGCTTCGAGCACACCGACATTTAATGGAAGTGAAATGACACAGAATAATGCCACAAAGACGGCGCAGATTACATCAGCATGGAAGACAAAGGCAGCAGGCGGAGCAAGCTCCAGTGAAACATTGTCTTATGATGAGTTATTCGACGGAATTAGATTTACAGCTCCGGGGTTATATCACTTCATGTTAAGTGAGAATCCGGGACACAATCCCAATATTGCATATTCTGATCAGTCTTATTTGTTAGATGTTCAGGTTGTATGGGAGACAGAAGATAACGGATCCCAGACAGGAAATTTAAAGGTATCAGGCATTGCAACAACGAGTGTGGCAACCAATCAGAAAAGTGAAGGGGCAGGATTTGAAAATACAGAAGCTGATGCAGAATCTTTAAAAATAACAAAAACTGTTTCCGGAAGTGCTGCAAATAAAAATGATGAATTTACTTTTACTGTTATTGTAAATGGAATTGACGGAACTTATTCTACAAACAAAGCAGATGTTACCGTGACAAATGGAGAGGAAACTACATTTACACTGAAACACGGCGAGACGTTTGAAATTAAAAATCTCCCGGCAGGGGCAGCCTATACTGTAAAGGAGACTGACTCAAAAGGGTATGATACAACAAATGTCAGCGTGAATGGTGGAAAAGCAGTTGAAAGTAAGAGTGCGAATGGAACAATTAATCTGGATACAACAAACACAGTTGCTTACACCAATATTGACACAGTTACTCCACCGACAGGTGTGATCCTTCATTTTGCCCCAGTCCTTCTTGCATTTGCAGCAGCGTTTTGTGGATGCCTCGTATTTTTCCGTCGTAAGAGAATCTAAGGATGAAACGAACGCCGGAGTATTATCTGACCAAAGGACTTGATATGGTTGTAAATGGCGTGGCGGCAGTTATTTTCTTATGCTGCCTCGCCTATGCCGGTTATGCGTTGTGGGACAACTGGAGCATTTTAGATGGCTCGGAAAATGCACTGAAAACGATGGTAGAATATAAACCAGATGAGGCAGAAGGACTTTCTTATAATTTCAGTCAGCTTATGGCTATGAATCCGGATGTATGTGGATGGGTCGTTATGGATCATACAGGAATCGACTATCCAATCGTTCAGGGAGAGGACAATTTTGAATATCTGGATAAGGATGCACTTGGAAATCCGGAGATATCCGGAAGTATCTTTTTGGACTGTCAGAATAACCGGAAATTTACAGATCCATATATGGTACTTATGGGGCATCATATGCAGGCAGGAAAAATGTTCGGCGATCTGGATAAATATAGTGATGAAACATTTTTTCAGAAAAATACAACCGGGAAAATATATCTGCCAGACCGGGTGCTGGACTTGGAAACAGCTGCATTTCTTACAGTAGATGCATACGACAAATATATTTATCGAATCCAGTGGGATAATGTATCGGAAAGGCAAGAGCTTTTGAAACGCATTTATGAACAGGCGCAGCATACAAGAGGAGAAGAACTTACGACGGAAGATCAGATGGTAGCACTGTCGACCTGTTCCACAAGTGGAACCAATGCAAGACATGTTCTTATATGCAGGATTGTGCACAGCAGTGCTTCGGAGGAAGGAAGTGGAAAAGTATATGTGGAGACGGAAAATGAATGAGAAAATGCGGGGGATAAATATACAAGAGAAGGCATGTATGTGTGGAAAATGTAAAATGTGGCTGGTAATGATAGTTTTTGCACTGATATCTACAGCGATGCTATCTTCAGTGAAAATTCATGCGGCAAGTGCAGAAGAAAACCAGACGGCAGATGTAGAAACAAACCATGTGACAGCGGTAGAGAATACACAGGAGCAGATAACGGTCACTATTCCTGTAAAATTAAAAATTACTGGAAACTCGCAACAAAACGAAATATTTTCGTTTCTATTAAAACAAAATGATGAACAAAGTCCGATGCCGAAGATTTCAAAAGTTCAGATAACAGGAACAAAGAAAGATGCATTTCAAATTCAGTATGAAAAGCCGGGGGTGTACAGATATACAATCAGTCAGGTGGCCGGTGATGGAAGAAACTGGACATATGACCAGTCCGAGTATTCCCTGGAAGTCTATATTATGAGAAATGAGCAGACAGATAGGCTGCAGTCACTTATTGTTGCATACAATGCAAAAGGCGAGAAAGTTGATCCTGTTTTTATGAACAGATATCAGGCACCGGAAGCCAAACAAAAAAGCATGACGGTCAAGACCGGGGACAGCGCAGATATAAAAACTCTGGCAGGTCTGATGTTGATTTGTGGAGGAATTATGATTGGGACTTACGAATATAAAAAGAAAATAGAAAAAAAGTAATTGTTCATTAGTTGTTATATGCAAAAAGAAAATAACAGACAGAAAGTTTCACAGGAAAGCAGAGCGCATCACCTTATTATATGATTGTAAGGTGAGCGCTCTTTTAATCTATAACTGAAGTTTATATATAGAGATTAACAATTTGAGCACTATTGTAGGGAGTGTTAAACTATAAATAGTACGTATTTTACAGATGGGAGGAAGCATTATGGTAAAAAATGGAACCTGTGGTTTATGTCAGGGCGGCTGTGCAGTAGTTTATACCATTGAAAATGGGAAAATTGTGAAAGCAGAACCGGACAGGGAATCTCCGAAAGGAAGATTATGTCCGAGAGGAGCACTGGTACCAGATATTCTTTATGGGGAAAAGCGTATCAAACGTCCATTGATCCGAGTTGGTGAGCGTGGAGAAGGAAAATTCCGCGAGTGCAGCTGGGAAGAGGCTGTCAGTAAGGCGGCGGAATTACTGCGGAAAACAGCGGATACATATGGCGGCAGATCTCTAGCATCTTATTATGGAAGAGGTATTCTTGGACTTCCGGTGACCAGATTGTGCGGTGTGGGAGACGGAAGTGGAAAAGGAAAGTTCCTTGTAAACCTGGGTTCTCCAAATGATATGAACTGTGGTTCTATCTGTAATCTGGCATCCAGTACAGTGACGCCTGGAACACTTATGGGTCTGAATACACGAATGATGGTGCAGGAAATAGAAGAAAGTGATTATATTATCTCCTGGGGAAAGAATTCTGCCAGTGATGACGGACCGCAGGTGATGTTGCACCGCATTAAGGAGGCACAGAAACGGGGAGCGAAACTGATTGTCATTGATCCGAGGCAGGAAGGGCTTGGCAAGATTGCAGACTGGTGGATTCCGGTTACACCTGGCTCTGATGGAGCGCTGGCTCTTGCAATGCTGAAGCTGATTATTGACAGTGGACGTTATGATCATGAATTTGTTGAAAAATATACGCGTGGATTTGAAGAATTTAAAGCATATCTGGATACACAGAATATGGAACAGTTGTCAGAATGGTGTGGAGTTCCGGTTAGTGATATAGAAAAATTGACAGATATTTTCTGTTCTACAACAAAAATCCCACTTGTTTCCTATACAGGTCTGGAGTACCAGATCAGTGCAATTCAGAATAACCGGGCAATCTTTGTATTGTGGGCGATTACCGGAAAGCTGGACGCGCCAGGTGCAATTTATCTGAATGCAAAAGGATTGGAGACTCCAAAGCTTTTTGAAATACCAGAGGATAATAAACCAATCGGAGTAGACGAATTTCCGTTATTTTATAAATTCAGTGGCTTGGGACAGTTTTCACGTTTCCCGAAAGCAGTATTGGAAGATGATCCATACCCGGTACGCGGACTTATGATTTTAGGAGGATCGCCGGCATTGTCATTCCCAGACAGTAAAAGCTGGCGTGAAGCATATAAGAAATTAGATTGCCTGATCGTTCTGGATCGTTACTATACAGAAGATGCCAGATATGCAGATGTGGTTTTTCCGGCCTGTTCGTTGTTTGAGGTACCAAAGGCAGTATCTGGACCGGAAGGTCCACATATTGTAGAGCCATTAATTACACCGGTCGGAGAGTCAAAAAATGATGTATTGATTATGGGTGCTATTGCTGAAAAACTTGGATTTGGAGATAAACTTCCACAGACAGAGGAAGAGCTAAGAGAGTGGCTTTTGAGCGGAACAGCACCGTACGCAGGAGATTTTGGCGGTGGATCAGGAAAGAAGCAGGAAAGACATTATAAAAAATATGAAACTGGCGAGTTAAGAGCAGACGGAAAACCTGGTTTCCCAACACCATCCGGAAAACTGGAAATCTGTTCTACGATTTTGGAAGAAAATGGTTTTGTACCATATCCGGAATATAAAGATATTCGCTCGATTCCAGAGCTTGCGGGTGAAGAATATACATTTACTATGACAAGTGGTGCCAGAAGCAACAATCGTATGGGTGTATTTGGAGCAAATCTGGATGGAATTACAGCGATTGAGCCATATCCGCTTGTAGATATCTGTGCAGAGGATGCAAAAGAGATTGGCATTGAAGATGGAGATATGGTAAAGGTCACAACACCATTTGCAAATGGAACATTTAAAGCAAAGATCCGAGGCATTGCAAGACATGCAATTCATATTCCACATGGAGGTGGAAGTGCTTATATGTCCGAACCTTGGAAGCATGGAAATGTAAATGATCTTTGCAGTCTGGATTATGCAGATCCGATGACCGGATTTGTACTTATTAAATCTGTACCATGCCGGGTAGAAAAAATATAGTAAACAGTAATAATAAAAAATGATAAAAAAGTAACGATAAAATATAAGAAAAAGGATTGACTTTTTTTAACATAGGTGATAAAAAGTATTATGTGAATAAAGAATTTGCTTGATAGAGGTGCGGGATTCATCAGTAGCAGGTGACGATGGCGAGGGAAGCTGTCATCTGGGAAAGGGGAGACCGCCGAAGGAAATATATGATCCCAAGTATATTTCCTGGGGCGCAGCAGAATATGTTGCGAACTGTCACATCGGTGGAGCGCTATCAGAGTGTAATAAATATGGAAGAATCGACCGGAAAGTGATAAACCGGAAGATTTGGAAGAAGGAATTATACCGTGGATGCACTGCACAGGTGCACCCACGGTTTTTCTGTTATGTTTTCTGTTAGAAAATGCAGTGTAAAGGTGTTGCTTTTTATGAAGTAATGAAGATGTAACCGGGCAGAGCTTTATTCCGAAAATATTAAATTACATAAAGGAGTAGAGGTTATGTTGAAAAAGAGAAAACTGGCAGCCTGGGGGGCTGTAGTTTGTCTTCTGATGCTGGCTATGAGTTCTGTCACAGCTTTTGCAGCAGAAGAGGCAGCAGAGTATGTGCCAAAGATGTATGCATCTTTTTGGGCGCTGGTGCCACCGGTTGTAGCGATTGTGCTGGCGCTGATCACAAAAGAAGTTTACAGTTCTTTATTTGTAGGAATTGTGATCGGAGGACTTTTCTGGTCAGGATTTTCATTTGAGAATACAGTACTTCATGTATTCCAGGATGGTATTGTAGGGGTTCTGACAGACAGCTATAATATGGGAATTTTAGTATTTCTTGTGATTCTCGGAATCATGGTGTGCATGATGAACAAAGCAGGAGGTTCCGCTGCGTTTGGCCGTTGGGCGAGCGTGCACATTAAGACAAGAATCGGAGCCCAGCTTGCGACAATCGTGCTTGGAGTTTTGATTTTTATTGATGATTACTTTAACTGCCTGACCGTTGGAAGTGTTATGAGACCGATCACAGATAAGCATCAGGTATCAAGAGCGAAGTTAGCTTACCTGATCGATGCTACGGCAGCCCCGGTATGTATCATTGCACCGATTTCCTCATGGGCGGCAGCAGTTACCGGATTCGTAGAGGGAGAGGACGGATTTTCCATTTTTCTTCGTGCCATTCCATTTAACTATTACGCACTTCTGACGATCCTGACCATGGTTCTTCTTGTTGTGTTAAAGATTGACTATGGCTCAATGCGTGTCCATGAAGATAATGCATTAAGAGGAGATATCTATACTACACCGGACAGACCGTATGCAGATGCACAGGATGATGTAGTTGAAGAAAAAGGCGGCGTGATCGATCTTGTCTTTCCAATTCTTGTACTGATTGGCTGCTGTATTACCGGAATGCTTTACAGTGGAGGATTTTTCAGTGGCGTTAGTTTTGTAGAAGCATTTTCAGCCAGTGATGCGTCAGTCGGACTGATGCTTGGAAGCTTCTTCGCATTTGTGATCACGGTTATTTTCTATGCACTTAGAAGAGTACTGAAGTTTACAGATTCTATGGCATGTATTCCAGACGGATTCAAGGCTATGGTGCCGGCAATCCTGATCCTGACATTTGCATGGACACTGAAAGCTATGACAGACAGTCTTGGTGCGGCAGAGTATGTGGCTGGAGTTATGGAGACGGCTGCGACAGGACTTGTGAATTTCCTCCCGGCAATTATTTTCCTGGTGGGTTGTTTCCTTGCATTTGCGACCGGAACTTCCTGGGGAACATTCGGAATTTTGATTCCAATCGTAGTTGCTGTATTCCAGGGAACAAATGAAACGATGATGATCATCTCTATCTCAGCCTGCATGGCAGGTGCGGTATGCGGTGACCACTGTTCGCCAATCTCTGATACGACGATCATGGCGTCAGCCGGAGCGCAGTGCAATCATGTAAATCACGTATCCACACAGCTTCCATACGCTATGACTGTGGCAGCAGTATCCTTTGTGACTTATGTCATTGCAGGATTTGTACAGAACGCATGGATCTGTCTGCCAATCGGTATTGTACTGATGACAGGAACACTTTTTGTGATCCGTGCAATTACAGGAAAAGAAGAATAGATGAACGAAAAGAACATTTGCCTTAAGAAATGGATCCGGTTTTTAGGATATTTCTAAAGAGCAGATGTTTTTTTATATAATAGGGAATTGCATTTCCTATTATATAAAAAATCCTCATGTATTCCAAAGGGCTTACAGTTTATTTTGTAGAAAAATGTGATATAATAGCCTCAGTGTATGAGAAAGGAGACATCGGAAAGTTTATGAGTGTAAAAGACTTAACGACGTATGAAGTATTAAAAGACGAAGATTTAAAGGGTATTAAAGCGAAAGGAAAGCTTTTAAAGCATAAGAAAAGTGGTGCGAGAGTTCTGCTTGTTGAGAATGATGACAATAACAAAGTATTCAGCATTGCATTTCGGACACCGCCGTCAGACAGTACAGGAGTTCCGCATATTATGGAGCATTCCGTACTCTGCGGGTCAAAGAATTTCCCGGCAAAGGATCCATTTGTAGAGCTGGTGAAGGGATCTTTGAATACATTTTTAAATGCAATGACGTATCCGGATAAGACTGTTTATCCGGTGGCAAGCTGCAATGATAAGGATTTTCAGAATCTGATGCATGTATATATGGATGCGGTTTTGTATCCGAATATTTACAATCATGATAAGACATTCCGTCAGGAGGGCTGGAGCTACAAGCTGGATGAAAAAGATGGCGAGCTTTCCTACAATGGAGTTGTATACAACGAGATGAAGGGAGCATTTTCCTCACCGGAGGGAGTTCTGGATCGGGTTGTTCTGAATACCTTGTTCCCGGATAACTGCTATGCAAATGAGTCTGGTGGAGATCCGGAGGTGATTCCACGGCTTACTTACGAGCAGTTTCTTGATTTCCATAGAACATATTACCATCCGTCCAACAGTTATATTTATCTGTACGGAGATATGGATATGGAGGAAAAACTTCGCTGGCTTGACGAGGAATACCTGTGTCACTATGACAAAAAGGACGTAAACTCAGAGATTCATTTGCAGAAGCCATTTGATGAGGTACAGGAGAAGATTTTTGAATATTCTATAGCAAGCGATGAATCTACAGAAGAGAATACATTTCTTTCTTATAATAAGGTCATTGGAACAACATTGGACCGAGAACTCTATCAGGCATTTGAAATCCTGGATTACGCACTGTTATCAGCACCGGGAGCACCGCTTAAGAAGGCCCTTACCGATGCCGGAATCGGAAAAGACATTATGGGTTCTTATGACAACGGTGTGTATCAGCCTATTTTCTCTGTCGTTGCGAAAAATGCAGAGGAAAGTCAGAAAGATGAGTTTGTGAAGGTGATTGAAGACGTTCTTAGAGATCAGGTGAAGAATGGCATCAACCAGAAAGCGCTGCTGGCAGGAATCAACTACAACGAATTCCGATACAGAGAAGCTGATTTTGGAAATTATCCAAAAGGACTTATGTATGGACTCCAAGTCATGGATAGCTGGCTTTATGATGAAAACCAGCCGTTTATCCATATTGAGGCGTTAGAGACATTTGAATTTTTAAAGAACAAAGTCGGAACTGGATATTACGAAGAACTGATCCAGAAGTATCTGCTTGACAATACACACGGAGCAATTGTAGTTGTCCGCCCGGAGCAGGGACGTACAGCACGTCTGGATGCACAGCTCCAGGACAAGCTTCAGAAATATAAAGAGTCATTGAGCGATGCAGAGATCGAAAAACTGGTAGCAGACACGAAGGCGCTGGAAGAGTACCAGTCTGAGCCGGAAACGGTAGAAAATCTGGAAAAAATCCCGGTATTGCGCAGAGAAGACATTTCCAGAGAGATAGCCCCATTCTTTAATGAAGAAATGAAGCTGGCGGATGTGCCGGTTGTTTATCATGAGATTGAGACAAATGGAATCGGATATGTGAATGCTATGTTCGATTTATCCGGTGTCAGTGCAGAAGAACTGGCAGATGTTGGAATCCTGCAGTCAGTACTTGGAATTATTGATACAGAGAACTATGAATACAGTGAGTTATTCAATGAGATAAATGTAAATACCGGAGGAATCGGTACATCACTGGAGCTGTATAATAATGTGACACGTGTGAAAGAAAAAGAATTCAAAGCGACATTTGAGATCAAAGGAAAAGCATTATACTCACAACTTGAGAAAACATTTGCCATGATGGCAGAGATCCTTACGGCATCAAAACTAGATGATACGAAACGAATCCGGGAGATTCTCGCTATGTTGAAATCAAGGCTGCTTATGAAGTTCCAGTCTTCTGGACATACGACCGCAGCACTTCGTGCACTGTCTTATGCATCACCGTCTGCCAAATTCAAAGATATGACAAGCGGAATCGACTTCTACAAACGAGTTGCCTATATAGAGGAACATTTTGACGAGAAAAAAGAGGCGTTATCGCAGAGATTGTACGCACTGACAAAGAAAATCTTCCGTCCGGACAATATGATGATCAGCTATACAGCGGCAAGAGAAGGTCTTGAGGGCATGGAGCCGAGAATCGCAGAACTAGCCGGAAAACTCAATCATGAGAACGTAACAGAGACACCATGCATCATTCATTGCGAGAAAAAGAATGAAGGATTTAAGACTGCATCAAAAGTTCAGTATGTAGCACGCACCGGTAACTTCATAGATCGTGGCGTAGAATATACAGGAGCACTGCAGATTCTCAAAGTGATCTTAAGCTATGATTATCTGTGGCAGAATATCCGTGTCAAAGGCGGAGCTTACGGTTGCATGAGTAGTTTCAACCGCATCGGAGAAGGTTACTTTGTGTCTTACCGTGACCCGAATTTAAAACGTACCATTGATGTATATGAAGGCGTGGTAGATTACCTGGAGAACTTTACTGTCAGTGACCGTGATATGACAAAATACATCATTGGAACAATCAGCAACATTGATCAGCCAATGACACCGGAGACCAAGGGCGAACGTTCTATGAATCTCTACATGAACAAAGTAAGTGCCGAGATGATTAAGAAAGAACGCGCACAGATCCTGGATGCGGCACAGGAAGATATCCGGGCACTCGCCAAGGTGGCAAAAGCAGTACTGGCAGCAGACCAGTTGTGCGTCATTGGTGGAGAAGAGAAAATAGAAGAAGATAAAGAATTATTTGGCGATGTGACAAGCTTTTAACTAGGGATGTAGCATTTCGTTGAAATGATGTTGGGGTCAAAAGCCCCAACTATGATGCCTACGGATTGTTCCGTGCGTTGCACTCCCACAAT
>OGXW01002436.1_pt1 | contig 13135 bp, 10 predicted proteins | sample 1576341 | NCBI WGS metagenome assembly OGXW01 (sample SAMEA3541592, study PRJEB24748) | human gut metagenome | biome: human gut; feature: human-associated habitat; material: faeces | place: China | collected 2012
TATCGAATAAAAAATATACTTTGGCAGGAATGTCATATTTTCTCGGAAAGATGGAGGCAAGTGTCCAGACTTTTCAACGAATAGGGAAAAATAGTGATCTTGAAAATCAGTTAAATGATTTAGAAGATAGGATTCATGATTTGGAAGGTATCGTACATGAATCTGAGATTCGTAAAAAAATTGATGCTGCCACAAAGTATATTAACCAAAAAATTGTGGAGATTATCAAAAATTTAGATATTGAATATCCTGATAATCCGGTCGAATTTGTAATTAAAGATTTGACGCTTAAGGTAAAAAATGCAAGTGGTCGTGATGATTATCTTTGGGAAATTGGAAGTGCTTCCAATTGGCTTGCTTATCATATTGCAACAATCTTAGCGTTTCAACAGTTCTTTCAAACTCGAGGAAGCGTTGCTATTCCTAATTTTGTTATTTTTGATCAGCCGAGCCAAGTATATTTTCCTCAGAATTCTCGTAACAGTACTTTGTCGGAAGAAAATGCACAAATTGCTGACGAGGACAAGCGGGCAGTTCAGAAGATTTTTATTGCGATGGATAAATTTCTTCATGATACACAAAAAAATGTGCAAATTATTGTGACAGAACATGCCGATGAAGATATATGGGGCGATGTGCATTCTTCTCATCTTGTTGAAAGATGGAGAGGAAATAACGACAAGTTAATTCCAGTTGAGTGGATTACATAAGGGTAAATTGAGATATAAAAAGAATAGATATAATGTTTATGCTTCAGAATTAAGTTATCGTTAAGAAAAGCCGTATGCTGATAAAGCATACGGCTTTTCGGTTACTTATCCAGTAGCTTAGCCCTTGCGTAAAACCGCGTTTTACTCATGCCAAGCAGATTCATCGCCTGTACAGCGGTAATCTCACCGCTGCGCCAGCGAGCAACAACGCGCTCAAAATCAGGATAGTCCTTCGCGGCCTTGCCGCGGTACTTGCCCTGCGCTTTAGCAATGGCGATACCCTCTCGCTGGCGCTGTAAGATATACTCTCGTTCTAGCTCTGCGACCGCTGCAAATATGGTGAGCATAAACTTGCCGGTCGGTGTAGTGGTGTCGATCGCCTCTTTGCGGCTGACAAACTCTACCTGCTTTTCAGTCAGACGCTCTACCAGATCGAGCAGATCACGAGTGTTGCGGGCAAAGCGGCTGATGGACTCGACGATAACAGTATCACCGCGCCTCACATATTCCATCATACGACGCAGTTCGGGACGGTCAGCGTTCTTGCCGCTGGCCTTGTCGATGAACAGCTCATCGACTCCGAGTTCGCGGAGCATAAGTTCCTGTCTTGCGGTATTTTGTTCTTCTGTGCTGACACGCACATAACCAATTTTCATAGTATGTTCTCCTGTCAAAAAAGAATTTCCCGTTTAAGTCGGTTGAAATTTCGGGGCGTTCCAAAACTCCAAAACCGACTTAAACGGGACGATTTCCAAGCGTTCCGTATAGGTATACCCAAACGGAACTGTTCGTTACGGTTGTTTTCAGTATTCGTCACGCTCGATGAATTCGAGCATTGCCTTGCGCTGAATACGCCAGCGATTTCCGACGCGGAACGCCGGAATTTCATTTTCGTGCAGAAGCCGCAGCATAGTGCCGCGGCTGACCTGCAAAATCTGTTGACACTCGTGCAGTGTCAAGACATCGGGATATTGGTCCAGATTCATGCTTATCAGCCTTTCTATGCAGTTTATTGTACTGTTTTGCACAGAAAAGGCTGATTTGTTATTTGGACACATCTCTGTCGCGCAGCACATGGATTGCTGCCGCCACCGCCGCGACAACCTTAATGCCGAACAGCAATGTGTTCTTGATTACCTTCATTGGGTCACCACCTTTCTTAATATGCGTAGAGCAGCTCGCCGGTCATTTCGTGGAGCAGGGTCGGATCGTAGAGCATTTCCTCAATCTCCTCCTCCGAGCAGCCGTAGTCGAGTAAAGCCTGTATCTCATCAGCCGAAACGCCAAATGCCTTGGCAACGCTGAAAAGATCGTCATAATTTATGGGCGTATCCTCATAGTAGCTGCGATAGTACGGATACTTACGCCACCAACGCTCGAAAGTCGTGTGCGGTGTGAAACTTCCGGTCGTGAGTTGTCCCGCTCGGTCGATTTTCAAAATCTCGCCCTCCTTCGGTTCGAGAATATCGGTGGGCGCTTTTAATTTCAGCTTTTTGATTGCCTTGCACAGGATTTCCTGCGTGGAGGCATAGATAAGATAGCTATCGTAGAACATCACGCATAGCGGGTTATCACCGACAACAAACCAGATAGAGTTATCTTTGTCCAGAACGGTAAGCGGGTGTTGAATTTTGGTATGCACGCGATCTGATGTCGCTCCTCGGATATGAACGATGGGAGAACTTTGCGAAAGCAATCGTTCGTGCTATCGAATCCTGTGAAACAAGCGGGATAGCAGTGGCAGACCATTTTCGTGAGGTCACGAAAATGGTTCAGTTGGGAAGCGGTTCGCAGAGAGGAATCAAGGACTATATGCTGACGCGATATGCCTGCTATTTGATTGCACAGAACGGCGATCCGAAAAAAGAAGAAATTGCATTTGCACAAAGCTATTTTGCTGTTCAGACCCGCAAGCAGGAACTGATCGAAGAACGTATTTCTCTGATTGAGCGCACAGAGGCGCGCGGCAGATTGCGAGAATCGGAAAAGCGGCTTTCGCAGAACATTTATGAGCGCGGTGTAGATGATGCAGGATTCGGCCGTATTCGCGCTAAAGGCGATCAAGCGCTGTTTGGCGGTTATACGACACAGGAGATGAAAGAGCGGCTTGGCGTAAAGGACGGCCGCCCACTGGCTGATTTTTTGCCGACGCTCTCCATTGCAGCGAAGAACCTTGCGGCAGAAATGACCAACTACAATGTCGAGGAAAAAGATCTTCGAGGAGAACGCGATATTACCGGTGAGCACGTGCAGAATAATCGCTCCGTGCGGGATATGCTGGGACAGCGTGGTATTCAGCCGGAGAATCTGCCGCCTGCGGAAGATATTAAAAAGCTGGAGCGGCGTGTAAAATCTCAGGAAAAGAAACTGGCGGCACAGTCTGGAAAGCTGCCGGATAGCGAGAAGGGCTGTTGATGGAGCATAGTCTGCTGATTTGAAAAACCACTTTTAACAAAAGAGAGATAGAACAAAAGCCTCAGACGATAAAATGTCTGAGGCTTTTGCTATGTCCGCATGGACGGTAAATAGACGGTAAAAATTTTTTCTTCGATTTCTATTTGTACAGAAAATAAGAAAAACCGGTCATTTCTTACGAAATAACCGGTTGATCTGGTACGCCAGAAGGGATTCGAACCCCCGACCTTTTGGTTCGTAGCCAAACACTCTATCCAGCTGAGCTACTGGCGCATACAAGATCTATTTTCTTTCGCTGTCGGCGTTTCGCTTTGTCGCTCTCGCTGACTGCCTTATTATAATATCACGGGTTGGACCTAATGTCAACAATTATTTTCAGATTTTTTGAAAGTTTTTTCGGAAACCTGTTTTCGGCAAAACAAAGCCGCCTGTGGGGGAACAGGCGGCTATATACAGCAGAGAAATTGGAGGTCTGCCATATACCTTATATTGCGTTTTATTCCTGCGGCGGAATGGTATCGAAGCCGATCTGCAGCTCTTCATCGGTGGGAATGTGGTTGCGCATGGTGCCATTGTGATACGCCTCGTATGCTGCCATATCAAAGTAGCCGGTACCGGTCAGACCGAACAGGATGGTCTTAGCTTCGCCGGTCTCCTTGCACTTGAGCGCTTCGTCGATTGCGGCGCGGATGGCGTGGCTGGACTCCGGCGCCGGAAGAATGGTCTCCACCTTGGCGAACTGAACTGCCGCGTCGAATACGTCGGTCTGCTTGACGGAAACCGCCTCCATATAACCGTCGTGGTACAGCTTGGAGAGGATCGGACTCATGCCGTGGTAGCGCAGGCCGCCTGCATGGTTGGATGCAGGCATAAAGCCGTTGCCGAGCGTGTACATGCGGGCCAGCGGCGTAACATGGCCGGTATCGCAGAAATCGTAAACATACTTGCCGCGGGTAAGCGACGGGCAGGACGCAGGCTCCACCGCAATGATGCGCGGGTCAGCCTTGCCGAGCAGCTTATCCTGCATGAACGGGGAAATCAGGCCGCCGAGGTTGGAGCCGCCGCCGGCACAGCCGATCACGATATCCGGATACTCATCGAGCATTTCCATAGCCTGCTTGCTCTCCAGACCGATGATGGACTGGTGCAGCAGCACCTGATTGAGCACGGAGCCGAGTACATAGCGGTAGCCCTCGTGCGTAGTAGCCACTTCTACGGCCTCAGAAATCGCACAGCCGAGCGAACCGCCGGTGGTCGGATCGTGCGCCAGAATAGCGCGGCCTGCCTCGGTCGTATTGGACGGAGACGGCGTTACATTCGCGTCAAAGGTTTGCATGATGGCCTTGCGGAACGGCTTCTGTTCGTAGGAGACCTTAACCATGAATACCTTCAAATCCAGTCCGAAGTACGCGCATGCCTCAGAGAGTGCAGTACCCCACTGACCGGCACCGGTCTCGGTGGTAAGGCCCTTGAGGCCCTGTTCCTTGGCGTAGTACGCCTGCGCGATGGCGGAATTCAGCTTGTGGCTGCCCGAGGTGTTGTTGCCCTCAAACTTGTAGTAGATCTTAGCCGGGGTGTCCAGCGCCTTCTCCAGATTGTACGCGCGGCACAGCGGAGACGGACGGTACAGCTTATACATATCGAGCACCGGCTCGGGAATATCGATGTAGCGGGTGTCGTTGTCGAGTTCCTGATGAGCCAGCTTTTCACAGAAGATAGGATACAGATCCTGCTCCGCCAGCGGCTGGCGCGTGCCCGGATGAATCAGCGGGTCCGGCTTTTCCTTCATGTCCGCCCGCAGGTTGTACCACTGCTTGGGCATCTGGTCTTCGGTCAAATAAAGTCTGTGGGGGATCTTAGCCATGGTGATTTCTCCTTTGCAGTAATGGAGAATTGATAATGGATAATGGAAAATGAATGTGACGCGCAGAGCGCGTTTATTAAATCATCGCGCTTTGCGCGATACCACAATTCTCAATTCTCCATTTTCAATTCTCAATTTGTTTTACAAAAATAAAAAAGCTCCTGTCCCAGATTTCTCTTGGGACAGGAGCGAATACGCTCTTGCGGTACCACCCAGATTGACGCAAACTGCGTCCACTCTGCTCACACATCAAACAATGCGCGCTCCCCTGATAACGGGCGGAGTCCCCGTCGCAGTTACTTGGCCGAAGCCGTTCGCCTTGCCCTGCTGAAGTCCATTCACACGGTCCTTGCCTGCCGCAATCACACCGCCTGCGGCTCTCTTGGAGGTTCGGTCTCCCTGCTACTCGTCTTCGTCATTGGTTTGTGTTGGTTTACTTGGTATGGTCACAGTATATTCGCAAAACAGTGGATTGTCAAGTGCGATTTGCGAAAAACAATATATTATTTCTGTTATAAATTCTTATTATGAGAATGAAGGGCGCGGTATCGTCTTTTTCTGCACACTGTGCTATAATGGGTAGCAGAATGAAAAAGCAGAAAGGACATGAGTGCAAATGCGGGTGATCGAGGGGGAAAACGAGCTGCGGCTGACCTGTTCGCGGAGTGCGAGCGGCGGCATTGCGCTTTTGCGGTGCGAAACGCAGGACGATATTGTGCGTCTGCCGGATGAGATAGACGGTGTGCCTGTTACCGAGGTCGGCGCGTATGTACTCAGCGAGCGGGTCCCCGATCTGACAGGCAAGGACACGTTCGCTGTCCGTATTACCTGCGGCGGCACGGAGCCGAAGCACAATGCGGCGGCTATCCGCACGGTTACGCTCCCGAAGGATGCAAAAAGTGTTGGCAGTTATGCATTTTATAACTGCCGAAACCTTGAACGCATTGAACTGACTGATTCCGTCAGCGAATTCGGCGGCGGTGCGCTGATGAACTGCATGAGCCTGCGCGAGGTTATCCTGCACGCCGAGCCTTTCGCGCCGACCTGCCTGCCCAGGCTGCTCGGCGAGTACGCCGGAGAACTTGATGTGCGGTTTGATGAGCACGCGCGGCTGCTGTTCCCCGAGTACGTCGAGGAACTGGAGGACCTCAGTCCGGCGCATATTTTTCAGCGGCGCATTCACGGTGCAGGATACAGCTACCGTCAGTGCTTTGACGGCGGTGTGCTGAATTTTCGGCAGTATGATGCTGCCCTGAGCGAACTGCTCGAGCGGCACGATTTTTCGGTCGCGGCACGCGTAGCCGTGCGGCGGCTTGCCGTACCGTTTGCGCTCTCGGATGCCGCAAAAGCGGAGTATCTTACGGTTTTGCGCACCCACGGCGGCAATCTGGCGCAGTCCTGCGCTAAGGCAGGCGAGACCGCTGCATTGACCTTCCTGCTGTCGCTCGGTGTGCTCTCTGCCGCCGATGTGGATGCCGCGTGCACGTCTGCCCGCGAAGCAGAGCAGACGGCAGCGCTGTCCGTTCTGCTGTCAGCCGCCGGCAAAACGCAGTCCAAGGGACGCGCCAAATCGTTTGAATTATGATATAAATATATAGAAGTTATCAATAAATCTGTAGGGCACCCCGCCCTACGATGCAAGATGAACCTGTGAGGTGATGTTTTCTATGTCGCAGTCCTCCCGCTGGACTTCTATCGGACGCGAAATCCTGTTTTCCGCCCGCACCGAACTGTACATGAACCTGCCGTTCCTCGATTCCGCGCTGGCGGCGCTGCCTGCGGCAGGCGGTTACGATACACCCACGCTCGCTACCGACACGCGCGTGCTGTTTTTCAGCGGTGCCTGGCTGGCGCAGCAGTACGAGCGCTCCCGCGCGAACGTTAACCGCGCCTATCTGCACACGCTGTTCCACTGTCTGCTGCGCCATCCCGGAAAGACACGCGGACGCGATGCCGATCTGTGGGATCTGTCGTGCGATATTGCGGTCGAAAGCATGCTGGATTCACTGGATTACCGCTGCCTGCAGGCGGAAAAGATGTCGGTTCGGCGGCAGAATATCTACCGCGAACTGCGGGACGAGCTGCCGGTCCTGACGGCTGAGGCGGTCTATCGCCACTTTCGCCGCACGCGGCTGAATTCGTATGACTGTGCCACGCTCACGCGCGTGTTTGCGACAGACGAGCACACGCTGTGGTACAAGGAGGACGACGATCAGCAGGAGCGCCGCTGGCAGCAGCAGGCCGAGCGGACGCAGACCGCGATGGAGACGGTTTTCGCGAACAAGGCGGAAGGCGGTCAGGCCGTGCGGGAGCAGCTTGCCGTTTCCACCCGCAAAACGACTGATTTCCGCGCGTTCCTGCGCCGTTTTGCCGCTCTGCGGGAGGAGGTCTCGGTGGATGCGGATTCGTTCGACTACGGCTACTACGCCTACGGGTTGCGTCATTTCGGCAATATGCCGCTTATCGAGCCGTTAGAGACGCGGGAGGTGCGGAAAATAGAGGATTTCGTCATCGCTATCGATACCTCGATGTCCACCTCCGGTGAACTCGTGCGCGCGTTCCTCAGCCGCACCTATGAGCTGCTGCAGGAGAACACCAGCTTTTTCCGGCATTTCAACCTGCGTATTTTGCAGTGCGACGATCAGCTGCGCTCGGACAAAGAGGTGACAAATGCGCGGGAACTCGCGGAATATATGGAGCATTTTGAACTGATCGGTCAGTCTGCGACCGATTTTCGTCCGGTTTTCGAGCACGTTGACCGCTTAAATGCCGAAGGCGCGTTCCGCCATCTGCGCGGCCTGCTGTACTTCACGGACGGACTCGGCATCTACCCGAAAAAACGTCCGAAGTACGATGCGGCGTTTGTCATGCTCGAAGGCGAAGCCTATCCGGATAAGGTGCCGTCATGGGGGATTCGGGCGGTAATCAGCGAGGATGCGTTGGCCGTAGAATGAAAGTAGAATGAAAAAGGACGCTTTACGCGTCCTTTTTTGCAGTTCGGTTATTTTTCACCCATTCGGCGATCGTCTGCTTGACCTTCTTTATCTGCAGCGGCTTTGCCAGATGGGCATTCATGCCTGCGGCGAGGCACTTCTGTGCATCCTCGTAAAAGGCGTTTGCGGTCATGGCGATGATGGGCAGCGTTTTCGCGTCCGGTCGGTTGAGCGAGCGAATGGTCTTCGCAGCGTCAATGCCGTTCATCACAGGCATCATCACATCCATGAGAACTGCGTCGAATGTGTCCGGTGGATTGTTCTGCACGATCTCCACAGCCTGTTTGCCATCCGTGACGACGGTTACGGTCGCTCCTTCGTCGGTCAGCAGAATCTGTGCGATTTCGGCGTTGAGCGCATTGTCCTCGACGAGCAGCAGCCTGCAGCCTGCAATGCTGATATCCGGCGCGGCATGTGCGTCCGGTGTCTGCTCGGGAGACGGTGCAATTTCAAACGGCAGGGTGATCACGAAGGTGGAGCCGACGCCAAGTTGACTCGTGACCGCAATCGAGCCGCCCATCCGGTCGACAAGCTCCTTGGTGATGGTCATGCCGAGACCGGTGCCGTGATAATAGCTGCGCGCGTCCTGCTTTTCCTGCGTGAACGGTTCAAAAATATGGTCAACAAAGTCCGGACTCATGCCGATACCCGTATCCGAAATCGTCCAGCGATAGGTGCATTTGCCGTCCTGTTCACCGAGCGAGTCCGTATGGGTGGTGATTTTACCTCCGGGACGGTTGTATTTGATGCAGTTGCTGTAAATATTGAGGAAAATCTGCCGCAGATGCAGCGGACTGCCGTAAATATATGGGTACGGAATGATGGATTCGTCCTTTTCGTACTCCCACTCAATGCCGGCTTCTTCGGCGCGGCCGATGATAATGGTAATGATATCGCGGGTCAGCTCCACCAGACTGATGCGCTCGTGCGTGAGGACGGTCGTGCCCTCCTCCAGCTTGCTCATCTGCAGCACATCGTTGATGAGCGACAGCAAGTGATTGGCGGAAATCTGCATTTTTTTGTGATTTTCCAGCAGCAGCGCCTTGTCATCAAAGTGGGTTTCGTCCACCTGCAGCAGACCGATAATGCCGTTGAGCGGTGTGCGGATATCGTGACTCATGCGTGAGAGAAATTCGGTTTTGGTGCGGTTCGCAATACGCATTTCATCGAAGGCGGCTTGCAGACGGGCGTTCTCCTGCTCGTCGCGGGCGTGCATCTGCGAGGTATCCTGCAGCAGGATAATCGCCGTGACCATCGGCATTTCGGCATTGATTTCCGGATCAAACACGGTGGTCTGCGTCATCAGCGCGGTTTTCTGTACCCAGCGGATAGCGCCGTCATCCTCCTGCACGCAGTATTCCACCGTGATGTGTTTTTCACCGGCGGCAAAGCGCTTGAGCAGACGGGCACTGGTATCTGCCGTGCGGTAGCTGCCGAGTGTTGCCGGTGTGACGCGCTTGCGGTACTCGTCGCAGTAGTCGCGGTAGGAGCAGGGAAGCGGGTAGTCGAGGAACAGCGCCCGGTCCGAATCACTCTTGCCCGCAGGTGAAATGTTGCGCTCGAGGGTGTCGCGCGTGAGGTTTACCGTGTAGATTGTGCCCGCCATATCGAGCAGCGCGTCCACATAGCTGTCGTTCTCAAGGATAGACTGCTTTAGCTGCTCGTAGTACAGCGTCAGCTGCTCCTTCGGGTCGATAGCTTGGTCGGCGTTCAGCCGGATGGTCTCGAACGCGAGGATAAAGTGGTGCAGCACACCGGCTTCATCCCAGTCAATCGGAAGAACGGTCAAACGGCTGTAGCGGCTTTCATCGGCCGCGTTGTACTGCAGTTCGAGGGTATCCTCTGCGCTGTGCAGGCTGCGCTGCAGTACGTCAAGCTGCAGTGCAGAACGGACGCGGCTGCGCTCGCTTTTAGCAGCCTGTTCCTCGGCAATCTGCTCGACGGCGCCGGTGTAGCTGCCGTCCGATGCCAGAAAAAAGCTCTCGCACGCGCGGATGGTGCGGTAGGTGTCCAGACGCGCATCGCAGTACAGACAGTCGGAAAAGCTGCGGTGCAGGTGGTTGACCTGCTTCAGCAGCTGAAAATCCAGCCGCTTTTCGGCGGCGGCTTCCTCGCGCTTGACGTGGTTTTTGTTGATGTACATGTTTTTGTCCGCAAGGTCAAACAGATCGCGCATATTGCTGTCCGGATTGTCCGATGCAAGCGCAAAGCCGACCGCATAGCTGAGCGGCGTATCCGGATGCTGCCGGGACTCCTCGGCAAGCTGTTTACGGACATGGGAAAGCAATTGCTGCAGCGCATCGGCATCCGGTCCGTGCGTTATCGCGAGGAACTCATCGCCGCCTGCACGGCCGACAAAATGCTGCTCGGGCATGGCCGCACGCAGCGCGACCGCAAATCGCCGGATGTATGCGTCACCGGCCTCATGGCCCATGCTGTTGTTGATGCGGCGCAGATTATTCAGGTCAAAACTGCACACGCCGGTTTCTGGCGCAGGCGGCGTCGGATCGTCGAGCAGCTCCTCGCACTTGTTCTTGTTGGGCAGGCCGGTCGCGGCATCCAGATATACCTTATGCTGCAGAGCGCGGTTCATCGCAGCTGTGTGCAGCGCCTGAAACAGCTGGTAGCCGATCAGCAGCATGAGCACAACGATATCCGCGGTGATGTACTTCTCCAGAGCGGAAAGCGAGGTTGCCTTGCGCTGCGAGTACGCCTCCGCCAGACCGGTCGCGTCGTCGCAGATGCCGAAAAAGGTTTCGCTGAGGGGAATGATGTCCGTGTTATTTGAGCCGACTGCGCGCACGCGGCCGATCTCCTGCTTGAGTGCTTGAAAATAGTCATCCAGCTCCTGCATTTTGCTTTGGAAGGCGTCATTGTTCAGCCGCACGAGGTTGAGCTCGTCGCTGCCGAAGCGCAGTCCGGCGATAAACGCGTCAATATCTGCGATCATGCCGTCCTGCGGCTGACCGGAGATTTCCAGCTTGACGATACGCTGGGTCTTGCCGCGCACAAGTCCGGCGTAGTTGATGATACGCGCGGTGCCCTGAATACCGGAAACGAGGTTCATCATCCAGACAATCAATATAGCCAGCACGACTGCCAGCGCGCCAATGGCGGCGTTGACGATGCCGGTGCTTTTCTTTTTGGGGTTGCCAGCCATGTGCAATGACCTCCTTGCAGGCTGTCGAATTTTGTCGAACAAATTAGACGGGTGAGAATATATAAAATCATTATATCGTGAAAAGGGAACAGATGCAATGACAGAAGCGGAGAATCACACGCTGCACAGAGATATCCACAGACTTGTGGATACATTGCCGATTTTGTGCTATAATGCAGAAAAAGCAATCGGAGGAACAGAGGATGAAGCTGCGTTATATGATTATCGGTGCCGGTGGCGTTGGCGGACCGGTAGGCGCGTATTTGAGCAAATCCGGTGCGGATACCACGCTTATTGCACGCGGAAAGCATCTTGCGGTCCTGCAGAAGCACGGCTTGACGCTTGTATCCGGAGAAAATGAGCGCGAGAGCATTCCGGTCAAGGCAATCGACATGGACGGCTTTCTTGCCGCGAGGGAGCAGGGCGCTCCCGCGCTGGATGTGATTTTCGTGTGTGTCAAGGGATACTCTCTCGCGGATACCGTGCCGTTCATCCGCAAGGCAGCAGGCAGGGACACGGTAATTATTCCGGTGCTCAACATCTACGGCACGGGCCGTGCCCTGCAGGCGGAGCTGCCTGAGCTGCTCGTCACGGACGGCTGCATCTACATTTCGGCCAACAGGATTGCACCGGGCGTCATTCAGAAGCACGGTGCGATCTGCCGTATCGTGTACGGACTGCCGAGCCACAAGACCGATCATCCGGTGCTGCAGCAGGTCGAGACCGACCTCAAAAATGCCGGAATCGACCCGGTTTATTCTCCGTATGTCGAGCGCGACACGCTGCTCAAATTTGCGTATGTGTCGCCGAATGCGGCCTGCGGACAGTATTATCACGCGAAAGCTGCGGAAATGCAGCATCCGGGCGAGGTGCGCGACAGCTTTGTGCGCCTGATAAAAGAGGTCGTTGCGCTGGCGGACAAGATGGGTATTCCGCTGGAGAGCAGGCCGGGGGAGCTGGTCGAGCGCAACCTGCGCATTCTGGATGCGCTTGCACCGACCGCGTCTACCTCTATGCAGCGCGATATGGAAGCCGGCAAGCAGTCCGAGGTGGATGGTTTGATTTATCAGGTTGTGCGTCTGGCAGAGCAGTACGGCGTGGATGTGCCAGAGTATCGCAAAATCGCAGAGGCGATAAAAAAACAGACGGAAAATAAGTGAAAACGGCAAAGACCCGGAATCTTCCGAAAAAGATTCCGGGTCTTTGCGCTATAGGTGGTGATGCTGTTTCGATTGTCATTGTAAACAATGACAAGAAATTTCACTGCACACCGTCCGACGGACGGTGACATTCGCAATCCTTTTCGAGCGCCTGAAGCTGCTGCTCCATGGTCGGCACCTCACACTTGCCGGTGCGGATGGCTTCGCGCACGACTTCGGGCGACGCGGGTACCTTATTGATGCGCACGCCGATGGCACGCGATACGGCGTTCAGGATAGCCGGTGTGACGGGCACGGTCGCAACCTCGGAAATGCCCTTGGCACCGAACGGGCCCTGCGGTTCCGGGTCCTCGATTAAAATAATCTCGTAATCCGGCGTATCCTCGGCGCGCGGCAGACCCAGCTGACGGTACAGCGTCTTGACCGGATAGCCGTTTTTCGTCGGATATCCCTCGGTCAGTGCGTAACCCTGTCCCATCGAGCACGAGCCGTGCATCTGGCCTTCAATGATATGCGGATTGATGGCGCGGCCGACATCGTGCGCCGCGATGATTTTGAGCAGCCGGACCTCGCCGGTTTCTTTGTCCACCTCGACAATGGCGGCCTGCGTGGCATACGCATACGCCGGAAAATTGCGGTATTTTGCACCGCGCTGCTTTGCACCCTCAAAATCACCGATGGCGAAGCACGGGTCGGATGCATAATAGTATTCCGCGCGGCGTTCCTCGCCCGGCCGCCACGGACGGCTGTCTAAATCCTGCTTGAGCTTGACGCACGCCTCATACACCGCACGGCCGCCGCACAGTGTCTGGCGCTCGGAAACCGATTCGCCG
>OGXW01002439.1_pt1 | contig 13131 bp, 9 predicted proteins | sample 1576341 | NCBI WGS metagenome assembly OGXW01 (sample SAMEA3541592, study PRJEB24748) | human gut metagenome | biome: human gut; feature: human-associated habitat; material: faeces | place: China | collected 2012
TGGACACTCATAAATGTCCTCCGGGTCATATTTTGCCTTGTATGCCTTTACCAGAGCCTCTCTTCTCCCCACCGAAAGACTCTCTGGAAAACAATCACGGCTTACTGCTACGATACCGATTTTTACTTTTGGAATGTTGTTAAACATAGTGTAAATCTCCTTTTATATTATATATAGTTTATAGGTGCTCCCTCAATGACTTAATTATACTACTGTATTCCTAAAAGATAAATTAATTCTTAAGTGAAATTAAGCGTTTTATTTGACTTAATCCACTTAATTTTATATTATGATGTAAACGTACAGAAAACCTGCTGCTGGCAGCTTTTCTGCATACTAAGGCATCAAAAGTATAAAACTATATGAATTTTAATGAGGTACACTATGTCAGTAACCGCTAAAGAAGTCGCAAAGGAACTAAATATTTCAGCAGCCGCTGTTTCAATGGCTTTAAACAACAAGCCCGGTGTGAGTACCAAGACCAGAAAGCTTATATTCGAAAAAGCAAAAGAAATGGGCTATGATTTTTCCAGACTGTCTCCGGCAGAAGAAGTGATAGCCCCCAAGGGCAGCATATACTTTGTCGTATACAGAAAGCATGGTGCAGTAATTCCGACCAATGTATCCGGCGGTGTGAATGATGTACCTTTTTTCGCCCAGCTCTCTGAGGGAATCAGTGCCGGCTGCAAGCAGAGCCATTACTATATGAATGTCAGCTATATGTACGAGGATGATGATGTAACCTCCCAGCTCAACGACTGGAAGCATATAGGGGTAAAGGGAATACTGCTTCTGGGAACTGAAATGGATAAGCATGATTTGGAGCCGTTTATCAAATCGGGGCTGCCTGTTGTACTTGTGGATAATTATTTTGAAGACTTAAATCTGGACTGCGTACTGATCAACAATGTGCAGGGTGCCTATCTTGCCACCGAGTACCTGATTAAGAAAAAACGCAGTCAGCCCGGCTATCTCTGCTCTTCATACTCAATAACCGGCTTTGAGGAAAGAGGCGACGGCTTCTACAAAGCAATCAGAAAAAATGGAATGTCAAAATCCAGAAGCCTCGTCCATCACCTCACTCCATCCGTGGAAGGTGCCTACAGCGATATGAAAGAAATCTTAAGTCAGAATGATCCTCTGGCGAAATGTTATTTTGCTGACAATGACCAGATTGCAGCAGGAGCTATCAGAGCCTTTGAAGAGGCGGGTTACAGCATTCCAAAGGATATATCTGTCATAGGCTTTGACGATATGCCCCTTTGTACATATATTACTCCGCCGCTCTCAACAGTACATGTGCCCAAACAGTATATGGGGGAAATCGCGATAAAACGACTGGCCGAAATAATTGATACCAAACCTGTTAATCATGTGAAGATTGAGATTGATACGGAGATAACCAAAAGAGGAAGTGTGTAAAAAATGCTTTAGATTTGTGTACCTCTGGCACCTGATATGAAATATGCTTTGAAGTGGGTGTATCACTTCAAAGCATATAAAACAAGTAAGTATTATAAACTCTATGTTATTTTAACAGCTCATAAACCATCTCAGCCGTAAAGCTTACACTCCTAAGCTTATCCACCTCTATCTGATACAAGGCATTTGCTGCCAGATGCTCAGCCGCCTGCTCTATATCCCTGATTCCGGATGTGTTCCTGTGAATGTCCACAATAGCCTCCAGTGCCTCATCTGAAATGATGCATTCCTCTGGGCTTAAGCCTATTCTCTTTAAGACCTTTGGAAGTGCAAATTTGGAGAAAATAACCTTTTTCTCCTCTGGTGTATAATCAGGCAGTTCGATTACCGCAAATCTTGATAGAATAGGTGCACTAATCATATCCTTGTCATTTGCCGTGGCAATAGGATACACGCCGGTTGTTGGAATCATACACTCCATGTAATTGTCTGTAAAACCAAGATTATCCAAAAGAGTTAAGAGCACATCCGCAGGGTTTCCGTTGCCCTTTCCTGATGCAGCTTTGTCAAGCTCATTTATGATAAACACGAGGTTTGACTCTCCTGCCGCAGAAAATGCCTCCATTATGATTCCCGGCTTTGCATTTGAATAAATACGGGAACTTCCTGTGAGCTGCTCCGGGTCATTTATGGAGCTCATATCAAGGGTTGTCCATGGAAGCTTTAATATTCTCGCAACCGCATAGGCAATCTGGGACTTACCGGTTCCTGCCGGTCCGCAAATCAGCAGTCCATAGGCAGGAAGTGTATGAGTCCTGTTAATCTGTATGATTGTCTCCATGATTCTCTGCTTTACCCTCTCAAGTCCGTACAGCTCTTCATCAAGGATTTTTCTCGCCTCCACAGGGTCAATTGCCTCAAAATAATTGCTCTTCCACTGCACACTCATCATTATGGACAAGGCTCTCTGGGCATGACGCCTCTCCTCCGGTGATACCTCTGAGGATTTGGCAACTGCAAGATTTCTTCTCGCCCAAAGCTGGATATTATCTGGCAGGGTTCTCCCTGCACAGGTGATAAAATCTGTGATGCTCTGAATACTTGTAAGCTTCATATCATCGCCGTCTTCGATTCCATCCTCGTCGATTTCATCCTCACTTGGAGCTTCACTGGCAAGAAGCCTGTCTATCATAAACTGCAAAAAACCATCCTCTGCAGAGAGCTTATTTCCACTTCCTGATACAGTTTCTCTTATTTTATACACAGCATAGCCCTCTGCAGTGTTCTTTCCTGACAACTGGACTTTGATATGGTTTTCTCCAAGCCACTTGTGAAGTGCCACAAATCTGCTGTCTATTTTTAAAATATCAGAGACTAAGGTTCCATCCTCAGAATCAAACTCAAAGGTTGTCTTCTTCACCGGGTTTGTGAAAGTTCCCAGGGAATGATGATTCCACTGTTTTATGCTGTTATCTAGAAGCATAATCGGCTTATTGGCACTCGGCTTATTCTCGTTTGACTTGAATGTCTCGTATGTACATATTGCTTTTTCACCCTCTGGTGTGTTGTTAAAATCAAATACTGGCATAACTTTTTCCTTCTCAATTTATTTCTTATGCATAATAATACACCAGTCCTGTATTTACTTGCAAGGTGTTGTCTGTGAATAATTCAATTTACAGGTATATAAAAGTTATTGTTCAACCGCAAGCCTGACACAGCCTCGTAGAAGCACTTTAAAAACTTTTAATGCACCAATTTAGTTTGTTTAGGATGATGCTTTGCGTTCCATACCAAGAGTATACCTGATGATATTATGATTGTAGGATTTATTTAAACTTGTTTTACCGCGGCTTTGAATCTATGATTACAAAAAACGAGAAGCATATGGTTGTTTCCAAGAATAAATTCTTGGAAATGCACCATATGCTTCCTTATTTGATTTACGTTTCATATTAAAAGTTTTAAAAATTTATGCCTCTTTATTATCAGGTGTCTTCACATCATCATAAGTATCAAGAAAATGATGTTTCACCCCGTCCTTCTTATAGGCAACCACCGTAGCAAGATTTACATTTTCAACGCTCTTAAATATATTTCCTTCCACAAATGGATTTGTCTTCTTCAACTCAGCGATAAGTCCTTTTATCTCCTTGCGCTTTGAAGCGTTTTCGTTGTTGCATGATGTACATGTATCTGTGAACTTACATGCGCACTGGATAAAGTGAAGTCCGTTATAGTCTCTCCAGGCTTCTATATCGCTTTCTCTTACCAGATACAGTGGACGTATCAGCTCCATTCCTTCAAAGTTCGTGCTGTGAAGCTTTGGCATCATGGTCTGTACCTGTGCTCCATACAGCATTCCCATAAGGATTGTTTCTATTACGTCATCATAGTGATGTCCTAGGGCTATCTTGTTACAGCCCAACTCCCTGGCATAGCTGTATAGATGTCCTCTTCTCATTCGGGCACACAGATAACATGGAGATTTTTCTATATCATATACCGCATCAAATATGTCTGACTCAAAGATTGTGATTGGTATGTCAAGTCGTCTTGCGTTTTCCTCGATTACCTTTCTGTTTTCCTGACTGTAGCCTGGATCCATTACAAGGAATTTAACTTCAAAATCAAACTTATTATGGCGTTTTAACTCCTGAAAACACTTGGCCATAAGCATTGAGTCTTTTCCACCTGATATGCAGACTGCTATCTTATCTCCCGGTTTTACCAGCTCATAATTGCAGACTGCCTTGGCAAATTTGGTGAATATGCTCTTTTTGAATTTTTTTCTGAGACTAAGCTCCACGTCTCTTGCAAAGCTCTTATCCTTATCTGCTTCTTCCTGTGTTTTCATAAAGTCCAGAAGCCAGGCAATATAGCCGCCCTCAAGGCTTAGGGCATCAAGCCCCTGCTCTCTCAGCAGCTCAGCCACATCGACACTTTCCCTGCCCCTGCTGCAGCAGACTACTATTGTCTTTTCCTTGTCTATTCTCTCGTCTGACATTCCGATAAGTGCCTCTGGTGACAGTGCGACTGCCCCCGGTACTGCACCATGGGCTATCTCCTGTTCGCTTCTTATATCAACTATCTGATATTGATTCCTATCGGCTTTTTTTAATTCTTCTATTGTAATACTTGCTGTATTTTCTGTTGTAATCATATCTCTATAACAGTTCTATTCCATTTTTCTCGCACTCTGCCACCACATCCTCAGGCCAGATTGAGCTCTGAACCTCTCCGATATGCGCTTTTCTGAGGAAAAACATACAGATACGGGACTGTCCGATTCCTCCTCCTATTGTGTATGGAAGCTCCTTATTCAAAATTGCTTTCTGGAATGGAAGCTCCGCTCTCTCAGGACATCCTGCCTTGTCAAGCTGCTCCCTGAGGGATTTCTCATCAACTCTGATTCCCATTGATGATAGCTCAAGAGCTATGTCAAGTACCGGATAATATACGATAATATCTGCATTTAATGCCCAGTCATCATAGTCTGGTGCACGTCCGTCATGGGGCTCACCATTCTCAAGCTTATCTCCAATCTGCATTAAACAGATTGCGCCCTTTGCCTTTGCAAAATAGTACTCTCTCTCCTTTGGAGTGTTGTCTGGGAAGAGCTCCTCAAGCTCACTTGTTGTAACAAAAGTGATATCCTTTGGCAGGATAAGGTCTATGTAATCATACTGAATAGCCATATACTGCTCTGTCTTTCTGAGGCACTTGTATACAGTCTTTACAGTCTCCTTCAGAAAGTCAAGGTTACGGTCTTCTTTTCTGATAATCTTTTCCCAATCCCACTGGTCAACAAAAATTGAGTGGATATTATCTGTGTCCTCGTCCCTGCGGATAGCGTTCATATCTGTATAGATTCCCTCTCCCAGAGAAAATCCGTATTTCTTAAGTGCATATCTCTTCCATTTTGCCAGAGAATGTACAACTTCTGCTTCCTTCTCTCCCTGCTCCCTGATTCCAAAAGATACAGGTCTCTCATAACCATTTAAGTTATCATTTAATCCTGTTGATGGATCTACAAAAAGTGGTGCAGAAACTCGTGTAAGTGATAATCTCTGCGCAAGTAATCCCTGAAAGAAATCCTTGGCTGTCTTAATTGCAATCTGAGTGTCGTGAAGGTTAAGCTCAGATTTGTAGCCCTTTGGTATTTTTAAATTATCCATGATGACTCCTTATATAATTTTCTATTTTCTCTAAATATTATATTATTGCATACGTGCCATCCATGAAACAGATTGTCCCATGTGATGTATGAGCATTCGCCTTATCAAGTATAGCACACTTCCCCTTGAATGATAACAAATATTATACTAAAATATTATACATAATTTTTATAACAAATTTTCCTGTGGAGGTCATAATGAGAAAAAAAGATTTGACTGTACCAGCACTGCTCCTTGAAGCAGTTGACATTGTACTGCTGTTTATTTACATAGGATTACAGATATACTACACAATCGCTTTTAGTATTCCGCCTTACAAAATGATACTGAATATGCTTATCATGCTGCTTGTCTACGCAGGCTTTACAGTGCTCTCAATTTTTCCTGATAGGTTAAACCATATCCCGGTCGAAGTCTGTACCGGCAAAATCAGGAAATACTCGCTTCGCATGATAAGGCTGGTTAAGTTTGTGTTTATCCTTGGGCTGTTGATTCCATGTGTGTTTGACGCACTGCGAATTCGTATTAATAACGCCTACAGCCTGATAATAATTGGAGTGATTGTGATTATTGCTGTGTTCTATGAGTATAAGATAATAAAGGAATTTAAAGAGCTGAAAAAATAATCCAGCTGACTTGAACTATTTCCAAGCGGCAGTTTTTAAGCATCTCTTAGTTTATTCCTTATCATCACAAGCGCGTACCCTAAAAGATTTTGTCCTCTCCACTGGGACATTTCCAATCTTTTAGGGTCACTCATTGATAAGCTGCCACTGTCATCACATCTCAAACAAAGTACTAAATACATTGGTAACTGTATTTGCATCTGAATTCACTAAATTTTCTCCAGCTCCTCCATCCATATTCTCCCACAAGCATCCGACGGCATACGCAAATCCCCTCTAGGCGATACCGCAACACTACCAACCTTAGGACCATCCGGCAGACATGAACGCTTGAACTGCTGGGCAAAAAATCTCCTGTAAAAGGTCTTAAGCCATTTCATTATAAATTCATCATCATATCTGCCCTCAAATGCAAGCTTGGCCAGACGATAAATCTTAAGCGGCTCATATCCACATCTAAGCATATAATAGAGGAAAAAATCATGAAGCTCATAAGGGCCAACCAGATCCTCTGTCTTCTGCGATATTTTTCCCTCCTCCGGTGGCAGAAGCTCCGGTGATACCGGTGTGTCAAGCACATCAAGCAGGGTATTCTTTAAAAGCTCGTCGCCACAGGTGTCAGCATAATATTTTACCAGATGCCGCACCAGAGTCTTTGGTACAGATGCATTAACCGCATACATGGACATATGGTCTCCATTGTAGGTAGCCCAGCCCAAAGCAAGCTCTGACAAGTCACCGGTTCCGATTACCATGCCGTTTTTCTTGTTTGCTAAATCCATTAGTATCTGGGTGCGCTCCCTCGCCTGACCATTTTCATAGGTTACATCATGGACAGCTGGGTCATGTCCTATATCATTAAAGTGCACATTTACTGCATTTTTTATATCTACTTCAATAAACTCTGCACCGAGACACTTGATGAGGTTTACCGCATTATCATAGGTTCTGTCTGTTGTGCCAAAGCCTGGCATGGTTACTGCTGCAATCCTGCTATGCTCCATGCCCAGCAAATCAAAGGCTCTGACTGTAACCAGCAGGGCAAGTGTTGAATCAAGTCCTCCTGATATGCCGATTACTGCACTCTGACAGCCGGTGTGCTCCAGTCTCTTCTTAAGTCCCATTGCCTGAATCATAAGTATTTCGTCACATCTCATGTCACGGTCATGCTTGCTGCCCGGCACGAATGGTGCCGGGTCAATATATCTGGTAAGCTCTGTATCCTCTATTTTAAGAGAAAATCCAATTTCTGTATGTGTATCCTCTGTAACAAATGTGCTCATCCTGCGGCGCTCTGACTCAAGACGCGCCACATCAAACTCTGTGTATACAGGCTCGTTTGCAAAACGCTTTGACTCACCCAGCACTTTTCCGTTTTCTGCTATTATATTGTGTCCTGAGTAGACCACATCCTGAGTGGACTCTCCATCGCCTGCAGATGTGTAGATATAGCCACAGATAAGTCTTGCAGACTGTCCTGATACAAGCTCTCTCCTGTACTGCGCCTTACCTGTATTCTCATCTGAGGCTGACAGGTTTACAATTACATTGGCTCCTGCCATGGCATGTCTGATGCTGGGCGGCTCCGGTGTCCATAAGTCCTCACAGATTTCTGCTGCAATCTTAAGCTGTGGCAGGTCTTCGCATCTGAAAATCAAATCAGTATCTACATAGACCTCCGTACCATCCGGCAGAAACTCTACTGCGCAGAGATTTTCTCCGGATGTAAAATATCTTGCCTCGTAAAACTCGTTATAGTTTGGAATAAAAGTCTTTGGCACCATACCAATGACCTCTCCACCGGACACTGCTGCCGCCATATTATAAAGCTTTCCGTTTATGTCATATGGCAGTCCCACAAAAAAGATACCATCCAAATCTTTACTTTTTGCAGCAATCTTTAAGAGTTCTTCCTTTGCCGACACAATAAGCTTATTCTGCCAGAACAGGTCTCCACAGGTATAGCCTGTTATACAAAGCTCCGGGAACACAACAACCTTTGCCCCTGCCTGACTGGCAGTCTCCATTGCTTCCATTATAAGACCACTGTTATATGCTGTATCAGCCACTTTAATCTTTGGCGTTATGGCTGCCACCTTTACAAATCCATGCTTCACTTACTTTCTAAGCTCCTTTAATTCATCTATATCAAAGTTATATGCTGTGTTGCAGAACTGGCATTTTACCTCAATGCTCTCCCCATCTGCGATGATATCATCCAAATCCTTCTTACTTAAGGTTGAGATAGCGCGTGAAATCCTCTCCTTTGAGCAGTCACATCTAAAGGCTGTGTCCATCCTGTCTGTAATTTCAAGCCCAAATTCACCCAGAATTTCCTCTAATATCTGCTCAGGAGTAAGTCCTCTCTCAAGCATCTTTGTGACAGAGTCAATCTCTGAGATTTTTTTCTCAAGCTTGTCTATTACCTCATCTGGTGTAAAAGGCATAAGCTGGATAATAAATCCACCTGCTTCCTTGACACTCAGGTCCTTATCCACAAGCACGCCAAGTCCTACTGCTGACGGAATCTGCTCTGATGTGGCAAAATAATAGGTCAAATCCTCTGCGATTTCTCCTGTTTTAAGCTCGCACTGACCTGAATATGGCTCTTTAAGTCCCATATCCCTGATTACGGTTAAAATGCCCAAATCCAGGGCTCCTCCTACATTTAACTTGCCATCTGGTCTGTTTGGCAGCTCCACCTGTGGATTTACGGCAAAGCCCTTTACATTTCCATTGGTATCTGCTGTCACAGTCAGTCCCTTTGCCGGTCCACTGCACTGAATCTGGAGAGTAAGCAAATCCTTCTCCCCCTTCATCATGGTTCCCATCATGGCTCCTGCTGAGAGCAGTCTGCCCAGGGCTGCAGTCATAACCGGTGATGTATTGTGGTGCCTTCTGGCATCCTCCACCATTTGCTTTGATGTTATGGCAAACGCTCTGATATTGCTGTCTGCCGCCGTTGCTCTTACAATATAATCTGACATTTTATATCTCCTTGTACACTTTGCCAGCCACCTTTTTTTCTCTGGCAATTATTGTTATTCTCTCACTGTCATCCCTGACTGGTGATGTGGTATAGGCATCATAGGCAGCCACAAATTCCATGCCTGCTGCTTCCACAATGCTTCGCATCTCATCCAGGCTATAGCTTTTCTGGTAATGAGTCTCGCAAAACCGCTCAAATCGCTGATTTTCATCCTTTATAAAAAGAGTCAGGTCATACTCATTAATCTCTTCTTCTTCATCATAATAGTTCTCCCAGATGAAGCTGCTGTCCTCGCGGTTTTCTGCAAAGGTGTTATCCGCCAGAAGCTCCCTGTATTTGTATTCCGGGTTAAAGTCAAATATAAATAAGCCTCTTGGATCCAGATAATTATTCACCAGCTTAAAAACCTGAATGAGCTCTTCCGCTGACAAAATATAGTTCACACTATCACAGGCACAATAGACGGCCCGCACCGTACCATACAGTTCAAACTCCCTCATATCCTGATTGAGATACAAGGTATTGTCCTCACTGTGCTCTCTGGCAATTTCAAGCATCTCCGGTGAGTTGTCCACGCCGATTAAATCATAGCCGCAGTCTGACATTATCCGGCACATTTTTCCGGTGCCACAGCCCAGATCCAGAAGCAGTCCATCCTTGATTCCATATTGACTGAGTATATCTTTTATATACTCACACCATTCCCTGTAGGGAACATTGTCCATAAACAGGTCATACACCTGTGCAAAACTTGTATAACTATCCATATTCTCTCCTATTTTCTTCATAATACTAACAACTTTTTATAGGAAAAGCAAGGTTGATTATTGTCTGCTAAACCATTATAATTCTCTTATGATTGATAATTACGAACACTTTATAACAAGAAACATCAAAGCCTTTTACAAACGGAGGCTTTTTTCACCAATAGTATATCTTGTGCTGCTCCTGTTGTCCTGGCTTATTCTGCCAATGCACAGCATGCTGGTGCCACAGACTGTTTCAAATGGTGTGTCTTTTGCAAATATTTATAAAAACACAGACCGCTATGTAAAGTTATCCTTCAGCGAATTAAACTTTACGGGATACACCAGTGAAAAACGCGGTACCACAGAGGGTTACTTTTACTATGGTGAGTACTGTGACGAGCTTGTGATAGTCCTGCTCTCGCCGCAGACCTGCGAAGAGGGGCTTCCCACCATCAAGGATATACAGGTCACTGGAAAAATGGTAAAGAGACAGCACTCCTACAGCCAGCTTTTGTCTGTTTTGGCAAAGGACTTGTCCTGGACCACAGAGGGTATATCCGGTCAGCTGCCTAATTACTTTTTCAGTGAGCCGGACTACCATATGCCCTCGACAATCTTTATGTTTGCCGCCTTTTTCGGCACTGGAGCTTATGCACTTATATGTCTGATTTTATATCTGTTGTACATTAAGTTCCCATTTTTGTCGCCGGCATGCCAGAACCTGATGGTCTTTGGAAATCCAAGACGGATGCTTGAGGAGGCAGATGAGGAGCTGGCTACGCTCCCACAGCTTGCTACCGAGGATATGTTTATTACTGAGCATTATTTCATACTGACATCACCTTACGGAAATGCAATTGTGCCTATACGGGAAATCTTATGGATTTACAAGTATTCTACCCTGCACAAGTTCCTGTGGTATCACTTTAGTATATCCTATACTCTGCATATCACGGCAAACAAACATATGTACATTCATTGTCCGAAAAATACCAAGTCAGACATTGATGGTATTATTGACTATCTGTCGGAGGCAAACCACGATATACTAGTGGGCTTCAACGAAGAAAACCGTCTTAAGGTGCAGGCAGTTCAGGGCAAGCCATTACACATTGAGAAATTAAAAGCCTTTCTGCATAGAAAATTATAGCTCTAAAAAATAACTCCGGACTGCAGTTTTCTCCTGCATTCGGAGTTATTTTCAGCTTATCTGCATACTTCAGTTTCAAACAGTGCCAGGCCTTTTTCATATTCAAACTCATCAAAGGCTTCCTGCAGCCCCTCTGCCAGCTGGCTCTGCTCCTTTGTCAGATAACATTTTCTAAGCCCATCCATAGCAGCCTCTATCATTGTCACATTGTAGTGTTCAAAGCCCTCTTTTACCTTGTCAAAGAGTTCATTTATATACTCATCTGTCATCTTTGTTCTTAACGTTCTGTTCTTTCCCTTGTCCAGCTTTTCCTTTACAGATTCGATTTCAAGGGCTGTCATCTCAAGAGCTACGTCAATGTCCTCCATAAAGTCCGACAAATGCGCATCTAAAAACTGGGTATTATGGCATTTAGCCGCCATCTCCATGATTTCAGCATGGGTTCCTATCCTGTTTTTCCCCAGCTGCCTGCTGATACCCTTTATGCCATGCACCTTAATCCTGAATTCTTCCAAATCATGATTATAATAGTCCAAAAGCTGGTCTCTAATATCCGACACTTCATTCTGATAGCTCTTTAAGGAAGTATAATATGCTTCAAGCTTCTCCTCCCGGTCAGGCTTTGGCGACTTATCAATATAGATGTTTTGCGCCGGCTTGCGATATTTCTCTGGCAGGAGCTTCTCTATGACTCTCTTTAGCTTCTCCTGCTCGATTGGTTTTGCCAGAAACTCTATGAATCCACATTTCCTGCTCGCCTGCTTCATCTCGTCCGTTATATCCGCAGTCAGCATTACAAGTGGTGTATCGCATATCTTCTGGATTTCTCTGGCTGTCTCTTCCCCTGTCATTCCAGGCATCATCTGGTCCAAGATAATCAAATCATATTTTTGATTTTCCACTGCCTGAACTGCTTTCTTTCCACTGCTCACCATATCCAGCTTAAACTGCCATGGTCTGACCATCTCCTTAAATATCTTGAGATTAACAGACATATCGTCTGCCATGAGTACTCTTGCCTCCGGGTATTCCCATGAAGGTCTGGCTATTTCAAAATTGCTCGGCAGGGCTGCCATAGGATCCGAATCCATAGAAATAGGAGCCCTCACATTGTCTGCCACAGCGTCCAGATATATGACTGCAGTCATAAGCGTGCCTGTCTCTCCATCACTCTCTGCACTGACACTGCCACCCATCTTTTCACAGAGCTGTTTTACAATGGTAAGTCCCAGTCCTGTGCCCTCGCAGGCGCCCTCTGTACCATATGACACATAATTTTCAAAAATTGAATTCTTATACTCCTCTTTTAAGCCTGTTCCAGTGTCTTTTACAAGGATTGTGAGTCTGACTTTTTCAGGGCTTAAGTATGCACAGTATACATCCAGCCTTATCTCGCCCTCCTTGGTGAATTTGATTGCGTTAGATAAAAGATTTTGCACGATTTCCCTTACACGGAGCTCATCACCTATCAGAGTCCTTGGATGCCTGTCATGTATATTCAGGTAAAACTTAACAGGTGTCGATTTAAGAAGCACGACGCAGTTATGTGCCTGATTGGTAAACAGTCCGTCCATATCAAACTCACTGTGCTCCAAATCCAGCCTTCCCTTGTCAAGCTTTGAAAAATCCAGTATGTCATTTACCATATCAAGTAACTGGATTCCTGCTTCCCTGATTTGGTAGATCATATTTCTGTTTTTAAGCAGTATGTCATTTTTGCTGAGCAATATATCGCTTCCGCCGATAATGGCATGGAGGGGGCTTCTTAAATCATGGCTCATATTTGCAAGAAATTCTCCCTTAATTCTGGTCTCATTCTCAGCTGCCTCCTTGAGGGATTTCATCTGACTGACCTTCTTCTTCTCCTCTGTTATGTCCACAGATGTGAGTATGTATCCCCTGATCACACCATTCTGGGTCACTGCACTGACACTGATACGGTAATATCTTCCCCTGTACTCTTTCTCACAATTCGCGTTATTATTGTCAACCCAGCTCTTAATCGTTACATTCCTGT
>OGXW01002441.1_pt1 | contig 13129 bp, 8 predicted proteins | sample 1576341 | NCBI WGS metagenome assembly OGXW01 (sample SAMEA3541592, study PRJEB24748) | human gut metagenome | biome: human gut; feature: human-associated habitat; material: faeces | place: China | collected 2012
TTACCATCCCCTCTCCCTTTTGTAAAGCTTTTTTTCTGTATTTTTTTATCTTTTTTCTCTATTCCCCTCTTTTTCTGCCTTTATACCAACGTTTTTTCCATTGATCTTTTTTGATGCTTTTTTATGATTTGGTGTTTATAGAGCATTTTAGATACTAAAGAATAAATTTATTACTTTTAAAAATCGATTATTTTATATTTAATAACTACAAAAAAATCCATTTGGAATTAACCAAATGGATTTCATTTTAACTATTGAGCCATTTTTTCTAGACGAGCACGACGTTTTTGTGCATCAGCTTGACATTTAGCCATTAATTGTTCTGCATGTTCTGGATTTACTTTTAATAATTGTGAGAATCTGTTTTCACCTAATAAGTAATCTTTAAATCCATCAAAGTTTGGAGTCTTAGAATCTAATTGTAATGGATTCTTTCCTTGTTCTTCTAATCTTGGATCATATCTTAATAAGTTGAAATATCCACAATCAATTGCACGTTTTTGTTCAGCTTGATGATTTGCTAAACCACCTTTAATACCATGTGCTTGACATGGAGCATAAGCAATAATTAATGATGGTCCATCATAGCTTTCAGCTTCTTTCATTGCTTTAATTGTTTGTGCAGGATTTGCACCCATAGCAATTTGTGCAACATAAACATGACCATAAGCCATAGCAATTTGCGCTAAATCTTTCTTAGCTCCTGTTTTACCACCAGCAGTAAATTTAGCGATTGAACCAGCTTGAGATGATTTAGAAGATTGTCCACCTGTATTTGAATATACTTCAGTATCCAATACTAAAATATTAACATTTTCATTATTAGCGATAACATGATCTAATCCACCATAACCGATGTCATAAGCCCATCCATCTCCACCAACAATCCATTGAGATTTAGAAACTAAGTTACCTTTATTATCTAAAACTTCTTTAATCGCATCATTTGAAGATGCTTCAACTAATTTTAATAATTCTGGAACAATTGCTTTTTCTTCGCTTCTTTGTCCTTTTACAGATAAGTATTTTTCAATAGTTTCTTTTAATTCAGGTTCACAAGCATCTTTAGCATTTTCCATTACTTGAATCATATGAGCTTCATTATAGTTTTGAGCTAATTTCATACCATAACCAAATTCAGCATTATCTTCAAATAATGAGTTACACCATGCTGGACCTTGACCATTTTTATCAGTTGTAAATGGTGTAGATGGTGTAGAACCAGAATAAATCGAACTACATCCTGTAGCATTTGCAATCATCATATCTGATCCAAATAATTGAGTTGCTAATCTATAATATGGAGTTTCTCCACATCCTGGACAAGCACCAGATACTTCAAAGTATGGTCTCTTGAATCCAACACCTTTTACAGTAGTTGTAGGATATTTATCATCACGATATTCTACTTCTTTATAGATATAATCAGCTAATGGAGCATGTTCTAATTCTTCATGAACATTAACCATTTTTAAAGCTTCACCTTTTTTATTTCCTAAACATTGTTCAACACATAAACCGCATCCAACACAGTTATCTGGTGAAACTTGAATTCTATAAGATAATCCGTCAACCCCTTTACCCATAGGTTTTAAAACATCATTAGAGATATCTTCTGGTGCATTAGCAATTTCTTCATCAGTCATTAAGAACGCACGAATTGTAGCATGAGGACAAACCATAACACAGTTATTACATTGGATACAGTCATCTTTATTCCATTGAGGAACCATAGTCGCAATTCCACGTTTTTCCATATAAGCCATTCCAGATTTCATAGAACCATCTAATTTATCCATGAATGCTGAAACTGGTAAGTCATTACCATCTAATGCGTTGATTACAGAAACGAAATTATCAAAATGATCATCACCTGTTAATTTCTTAGTTTCTTGGATTTCTAAATCAGCCCATTTTGGATCAACTGTTACTTCTTCAATTGCATCTTTACCAGCATCAATTGCTTTGTAGTTTAATTGAACAATGGCATCACCTTTTTTACTATAAGATTTTTTAGCCATTTCTTTCATATATTCAACAGCTTTATCAATTGGTAAAATTTGTGGGTTTAATGCAAAGAATGCAGATTGTAAAATAGTATTTGTACGACGCCCCATTCCAATTTCCATAGCAATCTTATTAGCATTAATAATATAGAATTTAGCATTCTTTGTAGCTAATTGTTTTTTCACTCTATTTGGTAAATAGTCAGCAACTTCTTCTTTAGAAAATTCTGTATTTAATAAGAATGAACCATTTTTCTTTAAGTTTTTCAACATATCATATTTTAATACATAATTATCTAATGAGCATGAGATAAAGTCTGCATTATTTACATAATATGTAGCACGAATTGGTGAAGCCCCAAATCTTAAGTTAGAACGAGTTGTTCCACCTGCTTTTTTACTATCATAAGCAAAGTAAGCTTGAGAATATAAATCTGTATGATCACCAATAATTTTAATAGATGATTTATTAGCTGATACAGTACCATCTGATCCTAAACCATAGAATAGACATTCTGTATAGTCACCTGTTACATTAAATTCTTCAGTTGGTAATGATAAATGAGTAACATCATCAACAATACCAATAGTAAAACTATTGAATGGATTATCAGAATTCAAATGATCATAAACAGCTTTAATTTGAGCAGGATTTGTATCTTTAGAACCCATACCATAACGTCCACCAATTAAAACATCCGCATCTTTTACAACACTGCATACATCTAAGTATAATGGTTCACCAGCAGATCCTGGTTCTTTTGTACGATCTAATACCGCAATTTTCTTAGCTGAAGCAGGTAATACTTTTAACAAGTATTTTGCTGAGAATGGACGATATAAATGAACTTTAACTAAACCAACTTTTTCTCCAGATTTAGCCATTTCATCAATTGTATCTTTAATTGTTTCAGTAACAGAACCCATAGCGATAATAACTCTATCAGCATTTGGATCACCATAATAAGTAAATGGTGCATATTCTCTACCTGTTACTTCTGAGATTTTTTTCATGTAATCAGCAGCGATTTCTACAACTGCATCGATGTGTTTATTTTGAGCTTCTCTACCTTGGAAGTAGATATCATCGTTTTCAGCTCCCCCACGTTCAATTGGATTTGTATGAGGATTTAAAGCATTTGCTTTAAATTTAGCTAAAGCTTCTTTATCTAATAAGCTTTCTAATACATCATAATCCATAACTTCTACTTTTTGAATTTCATGAGATGTTCTAAATCCATCAAAGAAGTGCATTACTGGAACAGACCCTTTAATTGCTGTTAAGTGAGCAACTCCCCCTAAATCCATTACTTCTTGTACTGAGTGTGAACAAATCATTGGAATACCTGTTTGACGACAAGCATACACGTCTTGATGATCCCCAAAGATATTAAGTGAACGAGTTGCTAAAGCACGTGCAGCAACATGGAATACACCTGGTAAATTTTCACCAACAATTTTATAAAGGTTTGGGATCATTAATAACAATCCTTGAGATGCAGTAAATGTAGTTGCTAGGGCACCACCTTGTAAAGCCCCATGAACTGCACCTGCAGCACCTGCTTCTGATTGCATTTCAATAACATTCACAGGAGACCCAAAGATATTCTTCATTCCATTTGCAGCCCATGCTTCAGCATGTTCAGCCATTGGAGATGAAGGTGTGATTGGATAGATACTTGCTACTTCAGAAAATGCATATGCAACATGAGCAGCAGCTTGGTTCCCATCCATTGACAAATATTTCTTAGCCATAATTAAAAAATTCCTCCTTTTGCTTCTATTATTATACTACTTTCCAAACATTTTGACTACACGAATTCATGAATTCGCTTACTATTTCTATCAAAAATAAAAAATAGGACCTTATAGTCCTACTAATTTTTACTTGTTATATACGCTGTCATTGCTCCAATAGCTATAAAAACTAAAGAAAAAAGATTGCTAAACTGTCCTATCGCTAATTGAATAGCCATCACCAAAGTAAGAGATTGACCCCAAAAAGCATAATATGTCAATATCGGTGTAAACAGCGTTCCAAGTAGATAGCATATCACTGAAATGATCCCAACTTTTTCGCTTCCATAACGCGCTATTTTTAAAACAATAAAACCTGTAAAATAACCTGTTAAAATATCAAAATATGAAAAGCTCCACCCTATTTGTAAACTAATAAAATCAAAAGCAATTGTTGAAAAAATAGCAATTACTGTACCAACAACAAACATTTTTATATAATCACTTATTGATAAATGATAATCATTATTTTGATTAAAAAACTTTTTGGCCTCTTGCCTTTGTTTATATTCATTGTATTTTTCTTGTAAATTCATTATATCCCCCCTAATTTATTATTCTTTCTTTTTTTGAATCTATCTTTTCTAAAACAAACGTTGCAATAAATCCACCAATCATTCCGCCCAAATGACCCACTAAAGAAATCGAAGGAACAGCCACCGAAATAAAAAGCATCAATACAACACTAGAAACAATTTGTTTAAACAAATAGCTATACACATCACCATATAAAACTGATAGTGCTAAAAGCGAACCAATAAGTCCAAAAACAACACCGGAAATACCACCCATCACACTATTTGTACCAATATTAAATAATAAAAATAACAAATAAGAAAATAATGTTGTCGAAATCATCGAAACTACAATAACGATAATATATTTTTTCTCTTTTAATATTTTTTCCATTAACATTCCTAAATTATATAAAGAATAAACATTACAAAAAATATGCATTAAACCAAAATGAATAAAATTAGCTGTAATCAATCGGTAATATTCATGATAGTAATAAACATACAAAGGATTAAAACCTCCAACTTGTATCCCTTGCATAGCGGACATTGATAAACCATATTTTAACGAAGTATACAGATATGTAATAACATTCACAGCCATCAAAAAGTATGTAATTTTATATATTTTATATTCTCGATTCATTCGTATCTCCTATAAATTCAAATATTGACATTTGATCAATATTAACTTCTTCTATATTTTCTTTTTTATTAAGTTCATAAATCATCTCAAAACTTGTATCTGAAACAATATTTTTTATATAAATCGGTACTGTTTTCATTTCTAGTAGTCTTTGATTTCCAAAACAATCATTATCAAGAACCAATGAAACAGTCCAATTATGATGCATATTATGCATGATTGTAAACCAAGTAGCACCACTATTTATTTTACTTGAAACAACAATTTGAAACATTGACAAAGCACATACATAACTATTTCTATCAATAGCATGAGTAACAGTAAATCTTTTAGCAGGATCAACAGCACTTAAAAAAACAACCTTCCCCATTCTAATACTCTTTTTATATTCTTGTATTTTATTTAGCATATTTTCACAAACAAAGCAAATTATTTGACTATGATGATGCAATCCATAATGAAAGGCCTCTTGATCAATTCCTTTACAATCATTAGAAATTAACCATTTATCTTCATTATTGAGCTTATCAACAAGTCGTTTAACATATCCTTTTTCTTTTTTAGAAACTGTTTGCAATCCCGTAATAGAAATACCTTCAAATTTCACCGGTAATGTTCCTGCAATAAATAAGCAAAGGGGTGCACTCTTTTTCATTTTCTTGATTAGATTTTGAGGATACTCTTCATCATATTTAGTAATAATACGAATTCCTTGTTGTTCATATTCATGCAATTTTTTTAAAAAAAACTGTATCGATTTCATTCGTCGCACAATTTTATATGCACTATATTCAGAAATATCTAATATGTCCATTAATTCATCACTATTTAACCCAAAAAGACTGCCGGGACCATTTAACCCATGAACTTTTAAATTTTTTTCGACTTCCAACCACTCGTCACTTGTTAAAGCAGCTTCATCATATGCATATAAATCACATGTACATAACATCGTTGCCAAACTATTTAAATTCAACATTATTTTTTCCATAATACTCACCTTTATGATTATTATAGACCAATCTTAACATAAAAAAAAGCTATGATGATATTTCATCATAGCAATCATTAAAAGACAACAACTAATAACATTTCAAATTATTCTTTTCCATAGACTACATGTGGTAACCCAGCAGGCATTACAATTGATTCTCCTTCATGTAAAATATATTTTACACTATCGATTGTAATTTCTCCTTCACCATCCAAACAAGTCACAAAAGCATCTCCACCACTTTTATGAGAACTAATTTCTTCTCCTTTATCAAAAGAAAAAAAGTTACACTTAACGCTTCATTTTGTGCTAATGTTTTAGAAACAACTTGTCCTTTTTGATAAGCAACTTCTTCTTTTAATTTTAATACTTTTTGTTTATCAATATTTTTTAAAATATTCTTTCCTCTAATAATAATATTTTACCATATTCCTATTTATTAGTCATGAGCTATGCTCTTTTTTATAAATTTAATTACTTCATCAAGCATTTCTTCACAAAAGAACATAGGTCCACCATGATCTGCCCCTTTCATACGATAAAAAATAACTTCTTTATTTTTATCTTTTAAAGCCTTATAAAGTTTAACACTTTGTTTAAACGCAACTAAACGATCCTTCGTTCCATGAGCAATTAAAATAGGTGGAATATCACCATCTAAATATGTCATTGGACTTGTTTGGCGAGCGATATCTAAATATTCTAAAACATTTTTTCTTCCAATTAAATATCCCTCTGGACTATCGGGTTGTTGATGATTTTCTGTTGTTGGGAAGCCATCTTCCATCGTAATATCAACCACACCATAAAAATCAATAATAGCACGTACTTCATTAGAATATTCAGAATATAAATTACTGTTAAATAATGGTAATTTACTTGTAAGTCCACTTACTAAAGCTACATGTCCACCCGATGAATCACCAAATAAAAAAACATTTTGTTCATCAATAAAATATTCTTCGTGATGTTTTCTTAAAAAACGAATTGCTGTTTTAGTATCTTCTATTTGTGCTGGAAAAGGCACTAAATCACTTTCACGATATTGTACAATAGCTACAACAAAACCTTGTTTACATAAATAATTAAGTTGTCCTACATGTTGATAAACATTTTGTTTATGCCAAGCAGACCCTTGAACATAGACAATTAGTGGATATTTTTCATTTTCCATCACCCTTTTACGAGGTACTAATATTTGTAAAACACGACTGATTCCATCAATATTCATATATTCAACATCCGGAATATACATAGTATCCATTTCTTGATCAGATATGATACGTGTTTGCATTCCCTCAATAAAAGTTTCATCTTCTATCATTTCTTCATACGTCATTTTATCATCTCCTAATTTTTATTATTTCACTAAAAAAAGAAAACTTCAATAATTGAATTTCACACAAATAAAAAGAGAGTAGTTTTCACTACCCTCCTTATAAACTATTTACCCATTTTTTCTTTAACAGCAGCTTGAGCAGCAGCTAAACGTGCTAATGGTACACGGTATGGAGAACATGAAACATAAGTTAAACCAATTCTATGACAGAATTCAACAGTTCTAGGATCTCCACCATGTTCACCACAGATACCTAGTTTAATATCTGGACGAACTGGTTTAGCTTTATTAATAGCAATTTGCATTAATTGTCCAACACCATTTTCATCAATGTGAGCAAATGGATCAGATTCAAAGATGTTCTTAGTATAATATTCATTTAAGAATTTAGCAGCATCATCACGAGAGAATCCATAAGTCATTTGAGTTAAGTCATTTGTACCAAATGAGAAGAATTCAGCTTCTTTTGCGATTTCATCTGCAGTTAATGCAGCACGAGGAATTTCAATCATTGTACCAACTTTATATGGTAATTCAACACCTGCTTCTTCGATAATTGCATCAGCCGTTTTACATACGACATCTTTAACATATTTTAATTCTTTAATATCTCCAACTAATGGAATCATAATTTCAGGAACAACGTTTTGTCCTTCTTTATTAACAGCAATTGCAGCTTCAATAACAGCTCTTGTTTGCATTTCAGCAATTTCTGGATAAGTTACTGCTAAACGGCATCCACGATGACCCATCATTGGGTTGAATTCTTTTAATGATTCAACACGTGCTTTTAACGCATCAAATGTCATACCTAAACTTTCAGCTAAAGGTCTGATTTCTTCATCTGTATGAGGTAAGAATTCATGTAAAGGTGGATCCAAGAAACGAATTGTTACTGGATAGATTTCCATTGCTTTAAATAATTCTTTAAAGTCAGATCTTTGATATGGTAAGATTTTTTCTAATGCTTCTTTTCTTGCTTCTACTGTTTCAGCAGTAATCATACGTCTGAAGTTGAAAATTCTTTCTTCTTCGAAGAACATATGTTCTGTTCTACATAAACCAATACCTTCTGCCCCAAATTTACGAGCTTGTAAAGCATCTCTTGGAGTATCAGCGTTTGTTCTAACTTTTAATGTACGTACATCATCAGCCCATGACATGAATGTTTCAAAGTCACCACTGATTTCAGGTTCTACAGTTTTGATTCTTTCACCATAAACATTACCTGTACTTCCATCTAATGACATATAGTCACCTTCATGATATTTTTTACCATCTGGTGTCATTAATACTTTAGCTTCTTCATCAACTCTTAAGCTTCCACATCCACACACACAGCAAGTACCCATACCACGAGCAACTACAGCTGCATGTGATGTCATACCACCACGGATAGTTAAGATACCATGAGCAATATTCATACCTTCGATATCTTCTGGTGAAGTTTCAAGACGAACTAATAAGATATCTTGAACACCATTTTTATGAGCTTCAATAACATCTTCTGCAGTGAAATAAATACGTCCTGTTGCAGCACCTGGAGAAGCAGCTAATCCTGTAGCTACAACTTGAGCACATTTCAATGAAGTTTCTTCAAAGTTTGGATGTAATAATTGATCTAATTGTCTTGGTTCTACTTTTAATAAGGCTTGTTCTTTAGTAATCATTCCTTCATTTACTAAATCAACTGCAATTTTTAAAGCGGCTTGTGCAGTTCTTTTACCATTACGAGTTTGTAACATGAATAATTTACCATTTTCAATAGTAAATTCCATATCTTGCATATCTCTATAATGTTCTTCAAGAATGTCACATACTTTACAGAATTGTTCATAGCATTCTGGCATAACATCATTTAATGTTGCAATTGGTTGAGGTGTACGAATACCAGCAACAACGTCTTCACCTTGTGCATTCATTAAGTATTCACCGAATAATTTCTTTTCACCAGTTGCAGGGTTACGAGTGAAGGCAACACCTGTACCAGAAGTATCTCCTGTATTACCATAAACCATTTGTTGAACGTTTACAGCAGTTCCCCATGAACCAGGAATATCATTTAAACGTCTATAAGTGATTGCACGGTCATTGTTCCATGAACGGAATACAGCTTTGATAGCTTCCATTAATTGAACTTTTGGATCTTGTGGGAATTCAACTCCCGCATGTTTTTTGTATTCTTCTTTATAAATAGCAACAACTTCTTTTAAATCTTCAGCAGTTAAATCTGTATCAAATTCAACTCCTTTTTCTTCTTTGATATCATCAAATTTTCTTTCAAATGAGCTTTTTGGGAATCCCATAACAACATCTGCGAACATTTGAATGAATCTTCTATAACTATCATATACGAATCTTTCATTATTTGTAATTTTAGTAAACCCAGTAGCTACTTCATCATTTAAACCTAAGTTTAAAACAGTATCCATCATACCTGGCATTGATTCTCTTGCTCCAGAACGAACAGATACTAACAATGGATTTGTTGGATCTCCTAATTTTTTTCCAGTTTCAGCTTCTAATTCAGCTAATTTATTATCAATTTGCGCACAAATTTCAGGCGAAATTTGTTTTCCATCTTCATAATAAGCAGTACAAGCTTCTGTTGATACAGTAAATCCTTGTGGAACAGGTAAACCAATGCTTGTCATTTCAGCTAAGTTTGCACCTTTACCTCCAAGGATGACTCTCATATCTTTATTTCCTTCTTTGAATGAGTAAACATATTGTTTCATTTCAATCAATCCTCCTAATTAATCAACTAATATAATTATACACATGATAGCCCTTACATTCAAGTGTAAATTGATACCGCTTTCATAATTTTTATTAATTATGTTGATTCTATCGCCTTTAATTTTTTAAAAAAAATTGAACAAGAAACAGCCTAACGGCTATTTGCTTGCTCTATTTCTACTTTTCGTCCATTTAATTTTTCTTTTTGACAATGTCTCATCACTTTTTTTACAACTTTATCATTAATATTTACAAACGTAAACTTTCTTTTAATATCAATTCCTTGAATATCACTTTCTTTAATATTTGCCTTTGAGACCAAGAAATGAATAATATCTTTTTTCTTTGCTTTATCCATAGATCCTACCGTTAAAAATAAACGTGTATAACCTTCACTTGCACCTTTTTTACGTTTTGATGAAGATTCAAGTTTTTCTTTCGTATAAGGAAAACCAATCTGTTGATTTAAAGATAATTCTATTAAAGCTGCCGTTACATCTTTTAACATATGATTTTCAATTTGATTTACCAAATCTTTCATTGGTTTATGTTCTCCATGTAAAATCATATCTTCTAATTTATACATTAATTCTGTTACTTTATGTTGGTGAATTTGTGTTAATGTTGGTACTTCTAATTTTTCAATATGAGATTTTGTTTTTCTTTCAATCTCTTTTAAATAGCGTTCTTCTTTTCCTACAACAATTGTATAGGCTTTTCCTTCACGATTCGCACGACCTGTACGACCAATACGATGTACATAAAGATCTACTTCTTGAGGTAATTCATAATTGATAACATGGCTAATATTTTCTACATCAATCCCTCTAGCGGCAACATCTGTGGCAATTAAATAATGAATTGTTCCCTCTTTGAATTTCTTTAAAGTTCGCATACGATGATCTTGATTTAAATCACCATGCATTGCTTCTACATTATAGTTAGCCTTTTGCATTTGTTCCGTTACTTCATCAACGCTTCTTTTAGTACGGCAGAAAATAATTCCTGATTGTACCGTTTCACTATCAATAATACGGCATAATGTTTCAAAACGGTCTTTTTGTTTAACTTCAAAGTAATATTGTTTAACTGTGTTAGCTGTCACTGTTTTTTGTTTAACTTGAATATGCTTATAATCTGGTTTCATATAATTTTTCGCAATTTTTTTAATACCTTCTGGCATTGTTGCAGAAAACAACATCGTTGTATGTTCTGGATTTGTCTTAGAAATAATCGTTTCAATATCTTCTACAAATCCCATATTCAACATTTCATCAGCTTCATCTAAAACCACGTAAGAAACTTCATCTAGTTGAAGGACTTTACGTCTCATTAAATCCATCATTCTTCCCGGTGTTCCTACGACAATATCAACACCTTTTTTAATCGATTTAATTTGTTTTTCAATACCACTACCACCATAAACACAAGCAAAACGTAAAGAACTGTATTTTCCAAGTTTTTTTAATTCTTCATGAATTTGCATGGTAAGTTCTCTTGTTGGTGATAAAATATACGCTTGTGGTTTCTTTTTTCTTTCTTTTAAATTTGTAAGTAAAATACTTGAAAACGCCAAAGTTTTTCCTGTTCCTGTTTGTGCTTGTCCAATGACATCATAGCCTTCCAAAATAACAGGGATAATATTTTCTTGAATAGGTGTTGGTTTTTCAAAACCTAATTCATTGATTGATTTTAATAATTCTTCACTTAATCCTAATTTTTCAAATTTGTTCATTCATTTTCTCCTCAAGTTTTTCGAGTATAACATAATTCATTTTAAATTGCAAAAAAAAGAATGCATTAACATACATTCTTTAAATCACCCTTTAAAAAACCTTGAATATTATCAACGACAAAATCAAACAAACGATTTCTTGCTTCTACTGTTGCCCATGCAATATGAGGTGTCATTAAAAGTTTTGAAGCATCATTAATTTGTAGTAAAGGACTCTCTTTTGCAAGTGGTTCTCTTTCAAAAACATCGAGTCCTGCCCCGGCAATTTCATTATTTTGTAAAGCTTCAACCAGTGCTTCTTCATCAACAATACCACCACGTCCTACATTAATTAAAATCGCTTCTTTTTTCATTAACTTAAATGATTCTTCACCAATTAATCCTTTAGTTTGTTCATTTAAAGGACAATGAATAGAAACAATATCACTTGTTTTTAATAATGTTTCTAAATCAACTGAGAGATAATCTTGCTTCGTATTTTTTCCACTTGTTGAATAATACTGAACTTGGCAACCAAAAGCTTCAGCAATTTTTGCAACCGTACGTCCAATATTTCCCATACCAATAATACCCCATGTTTTTTCATGTAATTCATAAAAACGAGGTCCAATATAACTAAACATACCACTTTCACTATATTGACCACTTTGAACATAATGATGATAATAACTATTCTTATGTAATAAATCTAAAGCTAATGCAAAGGTATGTTGCGCAACACTTAAAGAAGAATACCCTGCCACATTGCATACCGTAATACCACGACGATGACAATAACCTAAATCAACATTATTGACACCTGTTGCTGTAATACAAATAAGTTTTACTTTCGAAGCATATTGTAAGACTTCTTCGGTAAGTAAACATTTATTCGTAATAATGATATCTGCTTCTTTAATACGTTCAATGACTTCTTCTAGATTACTTTGTTTATAAATCGTTACTTGTCCAAATTGATTCAACTTAGAAAGATCAACATCATCTCCTAAACAAACACTATCTAAAAAGACAACGCTAGAACTCTTTTTTTTTAAAATATTTAAAATATCTTCATAAGATTTTCCTGAAAAGAATTTTCCTAAATTGATTGCTTCATTAATATCTAAAATAGAGCTTTCATGATAAATCCCTTTCATTTCATTATCTTCAAATTCAAAACTTAAATATTTATTTAAAAGACAAATTCCTAATGCTCTTGATGTCATTTCTTTATCTTTTTCAATTGTATCTAATATATTTTGAATAAAAGAAGCATCCTCTTGAACACATTTAGTAAGGGCTTCTTCTACTTCAACCCCTTCAAATAAATGATTTCTAAAACCATCATGATAAAGAAATGGTAAAACCACATCATAAAC
>OGXW01002442.1_pt1 | contig 13128 bp, 14 predicted proteins | sample 1576341 | NCBI WGS metagenome assembly OGXW01 (sample SAMEA3541592, study PRJEB24748) | human gut metagenome | biome: human gut; feature: human-associated habitat; material: faeces | place: China | collected 2012
CATGCACAGAGCAAGAATCAGTGCAAGATACTTTTTCATTTTTGTTTTCCTCCTTAAAGATTCTGCCTTTATGGCATTATACCTTCGGTCAACGGGGGCGCTTTCCCCTGTCAACTTTTGTTATTATAATATCTTAACGATTTTTTGTCAACATCTTATGAATTTTATCTGGTTTTTTACATGATAGTCATGTACCATGCGGTTTTTCCGGCTTCCGGCGGCGTAAGTATGCCCCGCACGTTCACAAGATCTTCTTTTTTTAACGCTGTCTATATGATATAATGTAGCCGGACGGCGGCATAATTTTTTATCCCGCCGCCCGCCGACACTATTTCAGGAGGTATAACCATGAAAAAACTTGTTGCCTACTTCTCCCCCACCGGCACTACCGCGCACCTCGCGCAGACGCTTGCCGAGGCGGTGGGTGCCGATATATTTGAGATCAAGCCCGCGGTCCCCTACAAGCCCGCCGATCTGAACTGGATGGACAAGCGCGCCCGCAGCACCGTCGAGATGAACGATTCCGCGTCCCGCCCCGCCATCGCATCCCAGCGCGACAACATGGCCGAGTACGACGTCGTGTTCGTCGGCTTCCCGATCTGGTGGTACGTTGCGCCGACCATCATCAACACCTTCCTCGAGAGCTACGATTTCTCCGGCAAGACCGTCGTCCTCTTTGCGACCTCCGGCGGCTCCGGCATGGGTGAAACGCTCAAGAAGCTCGCGCCCAGCTGCCCCAACGCAAAGCTTATCGAGGGCAAGGTCTTCCACCGCAGCACCGGCCGTGAGCAGCTCGCCGCATGGGCGGAGGGGCTCGACCTGTAAGCGCATCTTCGGCGCGGAGACGATAAATCTCGAAGCGCAGGTCTACGCGCGCGGGCTGTACGAAAAGTGCGGCTTCGCGCAGAGCTCCGTGGAATTTCTCGAGGACGGCATCCCGCACATCGAGATGACCTGGACGCGGAAAAACTGAACACATGACCCAAACCCCGGACAAGTTCTGGGGTTTTTCGTGTGGAAAATTCTTTATATTTCTTAAAACCCGCAAATATTTCTTGTCCTTTGGCCGCGTATATGCTAAAATAAACCGAATTATGTAGACCTAACTATACTTAACTATACCCAACCTATCAATTGCGAAGGTGCGAATATGAAGAACAGTACTGCATATTACGACGAAGAGCAGGAGCTCTTCGAAGAAGAACAGGAGCGACGGGACAAGAAAGCCCGACGGAAAAAGGTTCAGCGCGTCATTGACCGGATATTTGGCTTCATCCTCGCCACGGGGATCCTCTTCGGCGTCGCGGGGCTTGCGGTAGAATACGTGCTGGTCAAGGGGCCGTCCCCTGCGCTCAGGAATATGTTCGTGAACACCATGCTCGAGACGCGGCGCTTCGACTTCATCGCAAACGTCTACCTCTCCGAAGCCGAGATCGACGCGATAAAGCAGGCCAAGCAGAGCACCCTGACCGACACGACCGACACCTCCCTCATCAAGCTCCCCAACCAGAGCAGCACCGGGACCGGCGGCGACAACCAGACCGACCCCTCCCAGCCCGACGGCACGGACGGCTACGGCCTCGTTGACGACGACGGCGACGGGATAATCATCGAGCAGGTCAGGAAGAAGGGCTTCCAGGGCTATATGATGGTCGTGCTCGACCCCAGCCGCGTGTTCGTCGGCAAGCCTGAATCCTTCGGCGGCTACGGCGACTATCTGGCCACCATGTGCGAGCGCTACGGCGCGGTCGGCGGCATCAACGGCGGCGCATATTATGACGCGAACGGCGCGGGTCTCGGCGGCACGCCGCAGGGGCTGACGATCATCGACGGCGTATGCTACGACGACGCGGGCGGCGGAGTCTGCAGCTTCGTCGGCTTCGACGCGAATCACATCCTGCACACCGGCTATATGACCTATGCCGACGCACAGGCGAAGGGCATCGTGGACGGCGTGACCTTTGAGCCTGTGCTCATAGTCAACGGCCAGATGGAGGACACCGCAGTCCTCAATACCGGTACGAACCCCCGTTCCGCGATCGGCCAGCGCGCCGACGGCGCGGTGCTGATGCTCGTTATCGACGGGCGTCAGGTGCACAGCGCGGGCGCTACCCAGCAGGACGTGGCCGAGGTCATGCTCGACTACGGCGCGGTGAACGCCTGCAGCCTTGACGGCGGCTCGTCCACCTGCATGTGGTTCAACGGCGAATATCTCAACAGCATCTCCGGCGGCTCCGGCGCTCGCTGGCTGCCGGACGCCTTCCTTGTGAAATAAGGAGTGTGGCATATGGCAGGAAGAAAGAAAAAAAGAAACGGCTACGCAATATTCATGTGCGTCTACATCGTCATCGTGCTCGTGCTCGTCGGCGTGGGGCTTACATGGCTGTGGGGCTACGCCGTGGCATATGAAGACAGCCAGCCTACAAACACGATGGATAAGGTCGTCGAGGAGCTAAATAAGAGCTTCTGGAACGACGACATGGCAGCCACGATCGCGGCGATGCCGCACGAGGCACAGACAGACGAGGAGTGCGCCGAGATTATAAAGAGCATGATTGGCAGCGGCGTCAGCTATAAGCGCAGCGGCAGCACCGACACCACCGTTACCTACAATCTCGTCTGTGACACAGGCGTTTTCGGCAGCGTAACGCTGTGCGAGGACACCTCCGCCGATACGAAATACGAGGGCTTGTACCCGTGGAAGCTGCAATCCGAAAGCTTCGATTTCACCGGGCTGTACTCCTCCGTAGAGGTAACGATTCCGAAGAGCTACACCGTGTCCGTAAACGGCTACAAGCTTGACGACGAGTACATAATTGAGGACAACATACACTACGACATCCTCGAGGACTATTACGAGGACTACTCTGGCCTACCCGTCAAGGCGACCTATAAGTTTGACGACATCATCGGCATCATCGAGCCTGTCATAACCGACCCGAACGGCAATGAAGTCACCATCGACCCCGACAAGGACGATTCCCAGTTCCTCGTCCCCTGCTCCGACGCGGAGACCACCGCGCTGGACGGCTTCGTGCAGCGCTTCGCGGAGCGCTACGAGGGCTACAAGAGCGGCACCATCGACCCGACCTACGGCATGAACCGCCTCTCCGGCTACCTCCAGTCCGGCACGGAGCTTTATAACCGTCTCGAGCTGATGAAGGACGGCCTCGACTGGTCGCACGTCACGAATTACGTGCTCCACTCCGTCACGCTCAACAGCGTCATCAGCTTCGGCGGCGGCAACTACCTCTGCGACTTCACCACGCACATCACCTCCGACTCGCCGAACGGCCACCATGACGACACGCTCAACTACAAGATCATCGTCAAGGACATCAGCGGCAACCTCAGCGACATGCGCGTCGTGAGCCTCGACTCCTATTAATTCTAATTCCCCGACAAGAAGGTAATCACATTGGACGAAAAACACGATATCAGGCAGGAGCTGGCGATCATCCTGCCCTCGCTCGATCCGGATAAGAAGCTCTGCGGCGTTATCGACGGTCTGATCGCCGAAGGCTTTGAGCATATTGTAATAGTAGACGACGGCAGCGACGCGGCGCATCAGGCTCCGTTTGAGTACGCCGCCGGCTTCCCCCAGTGCCACATTCTGCGGCACGAGGTCAACAAGGGCAAGGGCCGCGGGCTGAAGGACGCGTTCCGCTACGTGCTCGACGAGATGCCCGACATCCGCGGCGTCGTGACCATCGACGGCGACGGGCAGCACCTCACGAAGGACATCGTCGCCTGCGGCGAAAAGCTGCTGGCGAACGAGGACAAGGTCGTCATGGGCTGCCGCGATTTCAGCCAGCCGGGCGTCCCGCCGCGCAGCGTCGCGGGGAATCGCACGACCTCATTCTTCTTCCGCCTGTGCTACGGCATCAAGCTGTCCGACACACAGACCGGTCTGCGCGCGATACCGCGCCGCTATCTCGACGCGTTCTGCGGCATCGACGGTGAGCGCTTTGAATACGAGACGAACATGCTGCTGAACATGAAGCGCATGGGCATTGGCTTTGTTGAGCAGCGCATCGACACAGTGTACGACAGCGAAGATTACAGCTCTCACTACAACGCGATCAAGGACTCGTGGCGCATCTTCAAGGTGATGTTCAAGTTTCTGCTAAGCTCGCTCGGCTCCACGGTCATCGACCTCCTGATATTCTATCTGGTGTTCCGCATCTTCAAGGATCAGCTCGGCACCTGGGCGTCCCTTGTGAGCACGGCGGTCGCCCGCGCGTGCTCCTCGTTTGCAAACTTCAACGCAAACAACAGGATGGTCTTCGACAATCACGGAAGCTATCGTCGCGCGCTCGTGCGATACTATTGCCTGTGCATCCCGCAGATGCTTGTCTCGGCCGGACTCGTGACGCTGATAAACCATCTCTTCGCAAACTCCGTGCCGATAATCGCGACGCTGATAAAGTTCGTCGTGGATACGGGGCTGTTCTTCATAAGCTACGGCATCCAGCGCGAATGGGTGTTCTCGCAGAAGAAATAATATAAATAATATAATAAATAGTAAACCCTCTCGGTTTTTCCGAGAGGGTTTTGCTTTATTCGTCGCCGAGATACACCTTTACCTTCGTGCCGGCGCCGATCTTTGATTCAATTGTGATGCCGTGCCCCAGCTTGTCGAGAATTTTCCGGCAGAGGTAGAGGCCGATGCCGGTGGACTTCTTGTCCGTCCGCCCGTTGCAGCCGGTGTAGCCCTTCTCGAACACGCGCGGCAGATCCTCCGCCGCGATTCCGATGCCCGTGTCCTCAATGCACAGCGCCGTGCCCTCAGCATAAATGCGTATCTCGCCGCCTTCGCGAGTATATTTCAAGGCATTGGCCAGAAGCTGTTCTATCGCAAAGCTCAGCCATTTTTCGTCCGTCAGCACGGTCAAGCCGGTCTCCTTGTAGTCAAGGCGTATCCTGCGGCGGATGAACTGCTTTGCGTATTTCTTCACCGACTGGTGCAGCAGCCTGTCAAGCTCGACGCGGCATATCACATAGTCGGTCGAATCGCTGCCGAGGCGCAGATAGTTCAGCACCATCTCCACGTACTGCTCGACCCTGAACAGCTCCTGCTCCAGCTCCGCGGAGTTTGGAACGCTGTCCGATTGCAGGATGAGCCGCATCGCGGCGATGGGCGTTTTTATCTGGTGCGCCCAGAGCGTGTAGTAGTCGAGCATATCCTGCATCTTCAGGTCGGCCTCGCTGCGGGCGCGGGCGCTGTCGGCGCAGACCGCGCGCACAAGCTCCTGATAATCCGCCTCGATGAGGCTGTCCGGCTCGGGCAGGCCGTCGGCGGCGGCAAATATCCGGCCGAGCTGCACCTTAATATCGCGGTGGCGCTGCGCGAAATGCCGCAGGTCGATCGCCGCGGCGGCAAGCTCCAGTACCGTGAACAGCAGCAGCATATACATCGGCGCCGAGCCGTCTGCCTGCGTGAGCCAGAACATCAGCGTGAACAGCCCGTCCAGCACCAGCAGGAGCAGCGCATAGAACCGGCGGCACTTTATATATTCCCACAGCAGCTTCATTCGACTATATACCCCATGCCCTTCTTCGTGGCGATGAAATTTTCAAGCCCCGCGCCGTCGAGCTTTTTGCGCAGGCGCGCGACGTTCACGCTCAGCGTGTTCTCGTCCACAAAGCTGTCCGACTCCCACAGCCGCTGCATCAGCACGTCGCGCGAGACGGTCTTGCCCTTGTTCTCCATCAGCACCTGCAAAATGCGGTACTCGTTCTTCGTCAGCTCCACCCGCTCCCCGTGATAGGTGAGGGTGCTGTCGTCGGTGTTGAGCACGGCGTCCCGATGCTGGAGCAGGCGCGCCTGCCCGCCGAGATCGTAGGTGCGGCGGAGCATGGCCTGCACCTTCGCCGTCAACACGTTCAGGTCAAAGGGCTTGGCGATGAAATCGTCCGCGCCCATGTTTATGGCCATGACGATGTTCATGTTGTCCGACGCCGAGGAGACGAATATTATCGGCACGCTGGAGAAGCGGCGTATCTCGCTGCACCAGTGATAGCCGTTATAAAACGGCAGGCCGACGTCAAGCAGGACGAGCTGCGGGTCGAAGTCCACGAACTCCTGCACGATATTCTGAAAATTCTGGGCGATGCGTGTCTCGCAGCCCCAAGAGGCAATATGCTCCGCAACCGTGGACGCTATGACCGGATCGTCCTCCACTATAAATATCTTCAACCTTCCACCTCCGTGAAGCCTGATCTCCGGCGCTGCCGGATACTCTGATTATACACTTTCCCCGCCCTTCTGCCAAGCGTTTTTGCAAGCCGCCCTTGTGCTCCGGCGCAAAATATGATATGCTTGGTTCCAGATTACAGAGCCGAGGTATTGATTATGAAAATTGCAGTTATCACAGGCGCTTCGTCCGGCATGGGGCGCGAATTTGTCTATGCGCTTGACCGCGACGAGGAATTTGACGAGCTGTGGGTGATCGCCCGCCGCGAGGACAGGCTGCGCGAGCTGCAATCGAAGTGCCGCGCGAAGGTGCGCCCGCTCGCGCTCGACCTGCAGGATCGCGCAAGCTTCGCCGCGTACCGCGCCCTGCTGGAGAGCGAGAAGCCGGAGATTTCCGTTCTCGTCAACGCGGCAGGCTTCGGCCTGTTCGGCGTGTTCACGGAGATGGACATGGACAAGCAGCTTGACATCATCGACCTGAACGCCCGCGCGCTCACCGCGATGTGCCACATGAGCATCCCGTATATGGTCGCGGGCAGCCGGATATACAACATGGGCTCGATGTCGTCGTGGCAGCCGGTGCCGTATATAAACGTGTACGGCGCGTCGAAGGCGTACGTGCTGAGCTTCTCCCGCGCGCTCGGCGTGGAGCTTGAGAAGCAGGGCATCCGCGTGATGGCGGTGTGCCCCGGCTGGATAAAGACCGAGTTTTTCAGCCACGCCATACACGACAACACCGTCAATTACTTCAACCGCTACTACGGCCCCGAGCAGGTCGTCGCCAAGGCGCTGAAGGACATGAAGCGCGGCAAGGACGCCTCCGTCCTCGGCTTCCCCGAGCGGATGCAGGTGCGGCTGGTGAAGCTGCTGCCGGTGAAGATGGTCATGAACACATGGTGCAGACAGCAGGGTAAAAAATAAAAGGAGATATGAATATGTACAATCCGAACGACGTTTTGAAGGTCAGCGAAGAGGACTGGGAAGAGTTCAAGAAGGAGGCCTGCAAGGACGAGCTGTTCTACCGCGGCGAGGGCGATCTGCTCGACACGGCGGAGGGGCGCTCCAAGTTCTGCCGCCTGAACGAGACCAGCGTTTTCCGCAAAGACGATCCCGATTTCCCCGGCTCGAAGATCTGGGTATTCAACAATCAGGGCAAGGGCATGGTCATCAAAAAGCGCAGCCGCGTCGATCCCGCTATAATGGAGGACATCGAGTACGACGCCGACGGCAACCAGATCAGCAAGTCCTACGAACCGGCCTGAACCGAATATGAAATTCTCTGCCTGTGCACAAGCACAGGCATTTTTTATTCGAAAATTCACAAAATATTCGTAGACTTTTTGATTTTGAAATGTATAATATCTAACTGTTCAATATTGAAATATCCAGAACGGAAGTGTATGCAAATGCTCGACCCAAGTATCGCGGCGGCCAGGATGTACAGCAACTCCAGCCGCTTCATCGAGGCGTACCACGCGGTGCTGCAGCCGCTCTGCCGCGAGGCGGAGCTGCCCGCGCTCGCGCTGGACATTCTCCTCTTCATCGCCAATAATCCCGACAAGAGCACCGCGCGCGACGTGTGCCAGTTCCGCGGCATGAAGCCCGGCATCGTCTCCTTCCACGTTGACCGGCTCGCGGCGGCGGGGCTGCTGGAGCGCCGCCCCGTCCCCGGCGACAGGCGCAAGACGCAGCTTGTATGCACCGAGGCGGCGGCGGACATTATCCGGCGCGGGCGGGAGCTGCAGGGGCGCTTTGCCGAAGCGCTGCTCACCGGTCTTGACCGCGAATCGCTCGAGACCTTCCACCGCTGCCTCGCCGCCATCGACGTCAATATCGACAACATTCGCAGAAACGGAGTGTAAGCATGATCAAGCTACTGAAAAATCTGAAGCGGCGCGAGATAATAATGGCGGTCATATGCGCACTGCTCATCCTCGGGCAGATATATTTTGACCTGACTCTGCCCGATTATATGACCGACATCACGAAGCTCATCAACAGCCCCGACCCGCAGACCGCCGACATCATGAGCATCGGCCTCAAAATGCTCGGCTGCGCGCTTGCGAGCGCCCTGCTCGCCGTCGTCTGCGGCTACCTCGCGGCGCGGGTCGCCTCCGGCTTCAGCTATACCGTGCGCGAGAAGGTGTTCGGCCACGTGATGGACTTCAGCTCCGGGCAGCTGAGCCGGTTCGCCGTGCCGAGTCTCATCACCCGCACCACGAACGACATCACCCAGCTTCAGATGATCGTTGCGATGGGGCTTCAGATGATGATAAAGTCTCCGGTCATGGCCGTGTGGGCAGTAATAAAAATTCTCGGCAAGAGCTGGGAGCTGTCGGCCGTGACGACGGGCTTCGTCGTTGCGATAGTCGCGCTGATCCTCGTCGTCATGACGAGCGTGCTGCCGCGCTTCCGCCTTGTGCAGAAGCTGACCGATAAGATCAACCGCGTCGCGCGCGAGAACCTGACCGGCATCAACGTCGTCCACGCCTTCAACGCCGAGCGGTACCAGAACGACAAGTTCGACGAGCCAAGCACGAAGATGATGGAGACTCAGCTCAAGAACCAGCGGCTCATGGCCGTCATCCAGCCCGCGATGGGGCTGTGCATGAACGCCCTCGCCCTCGTCATCTACTGGCTCGGCGCGGCGCTGATAAATCAGATACCGCTGGCCGACACGGTGTCGCGGCTCAATATGTTCTCCGAGGTCGTGGTGTTCAGCACCTACGCGACCTACGTCGTCATGTCCTTCATGATGATGGTCATGATATTCATGATGCTGCCGTCGGCGCAGGTGTCGGCGGAGCGTATCAACGAGGTGCTCGACTGCGGCGAAGGCATCGTCGAGGGCGGCGTCCGCGAGAGCGGCGAGACCGGCACAGTGGAGTTCCGCGACGTATCCTTCCGCTACCCCGATTCCAACGAGAACGAGCTGAACCACATCAGCTTCAGGCTCGGCCGCGGCAAGACCCTCGCCATAATCGGCGCGACCGGCAGCGGCAAATCTACGCTGATAAGCCTCATCCCGCGCTTTTACGACGCGACCGAGGGGGAGGTGCTGGTCGACGGCGTGAACGTCCGCGATTACAGCTTCGACGCGCTGTATGACCGCCTCGGCTACGTCACGCAGAAGGCCGTGCTCTTTTCCGGCAGCATCCGCGACAACGTTCTCTTCGGCGAAAGCCGCGGCAACGGCGACGCGGCGCAGGCGATAGACATCGCGCAGGCGCGTGAATTTGTCGATAAGCTGCCCGACGGCGAGGAGCACCGCATCGCCCAGCTCGGGCGCAACGTCTCCGGCGGCCAGAAGCAGCGGCTCTCGATCGCCCGCGCGCTGGCGCGGAAGCCGGAAATTCTGATCTTTGACGACTCGTTCTCCGCGCTCGACTACAAGACCGACGCGGCGCTCCGCGCGGAGCTGAACGGGAAGCTCAGCGGAACGACAAAAATAATCGTCGCGCAGCGCATCAGCACGATACGCCACGCGGACGAGATAATCGTGCTCGACCGCGGCGAGGCCGTCGGCATCGGCACGCACGACGAGCTGATGCGCAGCTGCGCCGTGTATCAGGAAATTGCCCGCTCGCAGCTCAGCGCGGCGGAGCTTGCATAAAGGAGGCCGGAATAATGGGACCGCATAACAGAATGGCAGTGACCGAAAAGGTCGATCTCGGCGCGTCGCTGAAAAAGATATCGGCGTATATGCGCGGCGATCTCGCCCTGATGATAACCGCGCTGGTGCTCGCGGCCTTCGGCGCGGTGCTGACGATAGTGGGGCCGGACAAGATCGGCGAGATGACGAACCTCATGGCCGAGGGCTTCGCCTCCGGCATCGACATGGCCGCCGTCGCGAAGATCGGCATTTTCCTCGCCGTAATATACGGCCTGAGCGCGATCTTCACCTTTACTCAGCACTATATCATGGCGACAGTGACGCTCAAGATGTCGCGCCGGATGCGCGGGGAGCTGTCGGAAAAGATAAACCGCGTGCCGCAGAAATACTTCAACACCACCTCGCAGGGCGACATTCTCAGCCGCATCACGAACGACGTCTCGACGCTCCAGCAGGGACTGACGAACAGCCTGCCGACGATAATCAGCGCGGCGACGCAGTTCGTCGGCTGCCTCATCATGATGTTCGTGACCGAGTGGCGCCTCGCGCTCACCTCGCTCGGCATCACGCTGATCGGCCTGCTGCTGATCGTGCTCATCATGTCCCGCTCGCAGAAATATTTCGCGGCGCGGCAGCAGAGCCTCGGCGAGCTGAACGGCTACATTGAGGAGATGTACTCCGGTCATGAGGTCGTGCGCATCTCCAGAGCCGGAAAGGGCGTCAAGGAGCGCTTCGACGGCATGAACCGCGCCGTGTACGACGCGAACTGGAAGTCGCAGTTCCTCTCCGGCCTGATGCAGCCGCTGATGAACGTGATCGGCAACGTCGCATATGTCGCGGTGTGCGTCGTCGGCTCGGTGCTCGCGATAAACGGGACGATCAGGTTCGGCGTGATCATATCCTTCATCATGTACGTCCGGCTCTTCACCTCGCCCCTGACGCAGATCGCGCAAGGCATGACCAACATGCAGACCGCGGCCGCCTCCGCGAACCGCGTTTTCGACTTCCTCGAGAGCGAGGAGCTGCCCAACGAGAGCGACAAGCCCGACGAGATGCCCGAGGTGAAGGGCGCGGTCAGCTTCGAGAACGTCCGCTTCAGCTATCCGGACGCGCCGGACAAGATAATCATCAAGAACTTCTCCGCCGAGGTCAGCCCCGGTCAGAAGGTAGCCATAGTCGGCCCGACCGGCGCGGGCAAGACCACGATGGTCAACCTGCTGATGCGCTTTTTTGAGATAAACAGCGGCAGCATAAAGATAGACGGCACGCCGATATCCGAGCTGCGGCGCGAGACGGTGCACAATATGTTCGCCATGGTTCTGCAGGACACCTGGCTCTTCGAGGGTACGGTTCGGGAGAATCTGGTCTACAACATGCAGGGCGTCACGGACGCCGACCTTGAGCGCGTCTGCCGCGCCTGCGGGCTTGATAAATTTGTCCGCTCGCTGCCGCACGGCTTCGACACCGTCCTGACCGACAGCACCAGCATCTCCGCCGGCCAGAAGCAGATGCTCACCATCGCCCGCGCGATGCTCCAGAATTCGCCCATGCTGATACTCGACGAGGCCACGTCCTCGGTCGATACGCGCACGGAGCTCATCATCCAGCGCGCTATGGATCAGCTGATGCAGAACCGGACGAGCTTCGTCATCGCGCACCGGCTCTCCACGATAAAGAACGCCGACCTCATCCTTGTCATGCGCGAGGGCGACGTCATCGAGAGCGGCACGCACGAGGAGCTCATGGCCGCCGGCGGCTTCTACGCGGAGCTGTACAACAGCCAGTTCGAAAAGACCGCATAAGATAATAATACCGGACACCTTCCGGTGTACCGCGCGAGCATCCCTTGCCTCTCCCGCTGGGAGGTGTATCATGCGAGTACCCCTTGCCTCTCCCGCTGGGAGAGGCGGCCGAGCACAGCGAGGACGGAGAGGGCATCGAAAAAGGCTGCAAGACCCTCTCAGTCACCTGCGGTGACAGCTCTCCCAAAGGGAGAGCCAAGGGGCTGCACTCCGCTACATAGTATGTTGCATGAGAAATGGAGCGTATCTGTATCGATACGCTCCATTCAGCTTGTCAAAAAGTCCTCACAGGACTTTTTGACAAGCTAAAGCTGCGTCAAAGGTTTCCCCTTTGACGCAGCTTTTATCGTTTGGGCTGCGCTGCGCTTAGAGCGCGTTGGACTTGTTAACGAGAGCGGACAGGTCAACATACTCCTCCGGCTCGGAGGCGATGTTATCGTCGGTCTCCATCTCGAAGTCGCGGTACTGGGTCAGACCGGAGCCTGCGGGGATGAGCTTACCGATGATGACGTTCTCCTTCAGGCCGACAAGGTGGTCGACCTTGCCCTTGATGGCGGCGTCGGTGAGGACCTTGGTGGTCTCCTGGAAAGACGCAGCGGACAGGAAGCTCTCGGTAGCAAGGGAGGCCTTGGTGATACCCATGAGCAGCTGAGTGCAGGTGGCATGGGTGAGACCCTCTTCGCCGGCGGCAATGCGCTCGTCGATCTGGCGGTTGGCTTCCTTGAACTGTGCGACATCGATGGTCGCACCGGAGAGAACCTGCAGGATTGCGACTATCTGGTGAATTACGACATCCACTGGAATCCTGTGCGCATCATCCAGCGCTTTGGCCGCATAGACCGTATCGGCTCTCCCAACGCCCGCATCCAGCTGGTCAACTACTGGCCCGACATGACGCTGGATGAATACATCCGCCTGAAAGAGCGGGTGGAAAGCCGCATGGTCATCGCGGATATCACGGCCACGGGCGACGACAACGTGCTGACCGCCAAAAGCACGGACGTGGCCTACCGGCGGGTGTCGGCGGGTCGGGATTCCAGACTGCGGTAAGAAGTCATCGAGATGGAGGACGTCAGAACAGGCGTTTCCATCACGGATCTGGGGCTCAATGATTTCCGCATGGACCTGCTGCACTATATCAAGGCCCAGGGGGACCCGGGGCAGGCGCCACGGGGGCTGCACGCCGTGGTCCCGGCCCGGCCGGAAACAGGTCTTTTGCCCGGGGTGATCTTTGCCCTGCGCAATCTCAATGAAGGGGTGCGCATCCAGCGGCAAAACCGCCTGCATCCCTATTATCTGCTCTATGTGGGAGAGGACGGCAGCGTGCTGGCCGCCCATACGGAAGTCAAAAAACTGCTGGATGTGCTGCGTGCCGCCTGCAAGGGACAGGGCGAGCCCCTGCGGGAGGTGTGCCGCGTGTTCAATGAGCGCACGGATGAAGGCCGGGACATGGCCCCCTATTCCCGTCTGCTCAATGCGGCCACAGGCAGTATCAGGAATCGGATGCCTGATCTATA
>OGXW01002447.1_pt1 | contig 13111 bp, 10 predicted proteins | sample 1576341 | NCBI WGS metagenome assembly OGXW01 (sample SAMEA3541592, study PRJEB24748) | human gut metagenome | biome: human gut; feature: human-associated habitat; material: faeces | place: China | collected 2012
TCTCGGACTTCCAGGAGAAGATATCAAGCGGAATCTTGAGACTATGCATTATCTGAATGATCACCACATTCAGGGAATCAAGCTACAGCTTTTACATGTTCTGAAATACACAGATCTCGCGGACGATTACCTGACAGGCAGATTTTCTGTTTATTCCATGGAAGAATATTTTGAAGTCTTAAGTTCCTGTATCTGCAATCTGAGTCCGGATATCGTCATTCATCGGCTCACCGGGGACGGTCCAAAAGATCTTCTGATTGCTCCTACCTGGAGCACAAACAAACGACATGTCTTAAACCAGATGCAGTCCTGGTTCAAGATTCACGACATCTGGCAGGGAAAGGAGTTGTAAATTATGGCAGAAGCATTTAAACTTTATAAACTGATCATTCTGTATATGCTGGATAAGGTGGATTTCCCACTGACTAATTCCCAGATTTCAGAATTCATTTTAAACGAAGGCTACACGACATATTTTAAATTGCAACAGGCTCTTTCAGAGCTTTTGGATTCTGGATTTATTCGTGAAGAGTCCACGCACACAAGAACATTTTATCACCTGACAGAAGAAGGCGAGGAAACAATTCATTACTTTAAAAATGATATTTCACCTGCAATCCAGGAAGATATTAACAGTTTTCTCAGTAATAAACAATATGAACTGAAAAATGAAGTTGCCATAAAAGCTGACTATTATCGAAATCCCAACATGGAATATTGTGTCCGCTGTCAGATACTGGAACGTGATGCTCCTTTAATCGACCTGACGCTCACTGTTCCAACGGAATCTGAAGCAATGGCAATTGCAGCAAACTGGACACAAAAGAATGAAAAGATATACGCCAATCTAATGGCCGAATTATTATAGGTATATCCCCAAAAAAAGAATGAACTGTATTTTAATTTTCATTGCAAATACAGTTCATTCTCTTTTTATTTAGCCCAGATTTGTATTATTATTATCTTCCAAGGAATGTTCCTATAAAGATTCCATAGTAGTTACCAATGACATATCCAAGAGTACCGACCAGAAGTGCCGGAACTACCATTGCCTGCCATCCTTTTGCAATTGCAAGCGCTGCGGCTGTTGTAGGTCCACCTATATTTGCATTCGATGCAATACAGATCTCTTCCAGGTTGAATTTGAAAATCTTACCAAATACAAAGGAGACGATCATGTTCATACCAACGATGATTGCACAGAATACAAGGAGTAATGGTGCCTGTGTCACGATCAGGTAGATAGATGCCGGAACACCGATTACTGCAAAGAAGATATGAATCAGGAATGTACCAATTTCCTGTGCGCCACCAATATTTCCCATAAATTCTGGTTTAATTGTTGCCAATAACATGGTCAATGTAGGCATGATCAAATATTTGTTTCCAAGAAGACCGTTTAATAATGACAGTCCAAAATTACTTGTTGGAATCAATCCTGCAAAGAAATCTGCAATTGCTGTAGAAATTGCTACGATTGCAAATGCAATCGCAAGTGCCTCTGCGATATCGATCAGTGCGACCGGTTTTGCTTTCCAGTAACTTGCTGCCTGGTTTTCACTTTCACCACTTGCTTTTCTTGCTTCTACTTCATCAATATATGGATGTTTAAATTTCTTCAAGAAGAATTTAATTGTTGGAATTGCAATCAGTACAAAGAAATAAAGTGCCATCAAAAGGTTATCTGCTACCACTGAAGAAGATACCATGTCTCCGCTTGCTCCAAATGCGTCAGACATTGCTACCATGTTTACACTTCCTCCTGTGTATGAACCAACCATCATAGCTGCTATCTTGTGCAAATCTGCAATCTGGTTATGTAACAGATAAAATGCTACAATACCACCGACCAGTGTACCAATACCGCTGATCAGATAAATTACAAGCACACGTCCACTTTCTTTCCAGATTTTCTTCACATTTGCATTAAACAAAAGAAGTGGTACTGCAAGTGGTACAACATATGACCATACAAAATCATATGCCGGTGCATCTGTCGGGATTACCCGGATGTTAGAAAGAATCATAGCTCCAATCAAAGCAATAACACAACCTGTTACTTTTCCTGCCCATTTGTACTTCTGCTCCATCCAGATAGCTAATGCTGCGACGACTACTAATATGGCAAACAACGCCCACGTATTATCCGCACTAATTAATGTTTTCATATGAATTCCTGCCTTTCTCAATCCTATAAACAAGTTACTTTTTCGTATTCTTTATTTCCATACTTCTTTGAATACTCGATAAAAATTCTTATAGCCAATCTTGTCAAGATCTTCCTGACTATATCCCCTCTTCTTTAATACTGCCAGGATATTCTTTGCTTCTGCCTCATTAGAAATACCGTCGCCACTCGGCGAATCGACATGATCACTGAATGTCTTAAGCGCCTCTCCTCCAAGGTAGTCATCAAAGTCAAATCCAAGACCAATATGATCGATTCCGATCAGATCAGCAATATACTCGACATGGTCTGCCAAATGCTCGACATTTTGTTCATCGTGCTTTTCAGAAATAAACTCTCTCATACTGTTCATTCCCACCAGACCACCAGTCTTAGCAATCGCCTTCAACATGTCATCTGTCAGGTTGCGCATTGCCGGACATACACTACGTGCATTGGAATGTGATGCAATAATCGGTCCCTGCGCCAGATCAATGACGCCCCAGAAACATTTGTCATTTAGATGTGATACATCCATCACCATTCCAAGATCCTGAATCCGCTTTACGGCTTTCTTTCCTGCTTCTGTAAGTCCCCTTGTTACATCCACCGGCCATCCGGTTGCCAATGCGTTTAATTCATTCCAGGTAAGCATTGCATGTCTGACACCTACTTCATCATAAAAATAGTTGATCATATCAATGTCTTCCCCAATCTGGCTTAACCCTTCCATTCCGGTTACGATATTTAATTTTCCTTCTTTTGTGCCTTTTTCAAAATCATCATACTTCTTCACAAAATTCAGAATATCCGCAGAATCTTCCATTTCCTGCTTAATACTCTTTACAATCTGTTTGGATCGTTTCACTGGATCACTATCATATGGTGGATCGATCCAGATTACGAAAATTCCTCCTGTAACACCACCTTCCTGGAACTTATGCAGATGATGCTTACGAAAAATATCTCTTTCTCCGTGATCTACTGCACGGCAAGTTACATCTGTCCACACATCTCCATGTCCATCAAAAATCATTCTATCTTCTCCCTTCTAACATTTTCAAGACATCTCACATACCGATTATTTTTTCACCACCCTCCTGTTTCATCAGATTAAGAGTCTTTTTTCATTTTTATATATGCACGCCATGTTGTTGCAAATTTTTTCCACTCGGTAAGACCATCTTCTTGGATTCTGGATCCGAGTGCCGCATGATGCGGTGCTTCTTCTATAACTTGTGGCGTAGTATATGCTTCTTCTGCAATCTGACGATATGCATCTACAAATTCATCAATATCATCCTTTGAGTAAGATTCTACAGGCTCTGGTGTAAAAGGTTCTGGAATGATTCTTGGATGATGACTTGTAAAATAATCTTGAAAACCATAATCCACGATTCGTCTGCAGATATCATCTGTCGTTACGCCTGTCTCGTCCGTCAATTCTTTCCAGCTCAGTCTTGCCTGTTCTAATCTGTATTTTCCTTTCGCATATGGCAAGGAAATTCCTTTTATCTCCAAAAGTTTTTTCAACATATAATTATTATTTAAAATCGACATTTCTGCAATCTGTTTCATTCCATCCGGGCCGAGAGTTCGAATATATGCATAGGTTCTCACAAGAACCGCAGGCACTCCATAAAATTTTCTTAACTTTCCAATGCTATCCGGACGATTGTAATCCAGATAATATTTTTCTCCGTCAAATTCTACTGTCGGTGCTGCAACAAACTTTGCAAGCTTCTCACATACGCACTGTGCTCCGGCTGCCGGTCCCTGACATCCGTGCGGTGAAGAAAAGGATTTGTGCAGATTATAATGACACATATCAAATCCTGCATCTCGCGCTCTTGTAATTCCGAACAGTCCATTTAAGTTTGCCTGGTCATATACGCATAAGCCTCCAGCTGCATGAACAATATCTACAAATTCTTTAATTTTCTCATTGTAGATTCCAGTATCTTCCGGATTGGTGATCATAAGTGCGGCTGTATGTTCAGAAACGGCTGCTTTTAGAGCCTCTATATCTGGCACACCGTTTTCATCTGGATATAAAGTGATTACCTTATATCCAAGCGTTGCAGCGGCACCTGGATTGCCCGGATGCGATAAAATGGTCGTAATAATCTCATTTCGCTGTTCACCCTCACCTCTGGATTCATGATAAGCACGAATTGTCTCTACATTTGCAAAGATTGCCTGAGTACCGCCTCCTGGCTGTAAGCTTACTTTATCCATACCTGAAATTGCCTTGATGTACTGTTCATCCCGATACATAATTTCCAGGATTCCCTGAATGGTCGACTCGTCCTGATACGGATGAACTTCGCTTAATTTTTCAGATCTCACCAATTGTTCGTGTATCTTAGGACTATACTTCATAGTACAGGTTCCAAGCCCGATATCAATATTAAAATCTGTTCCAATCGTCTCCTGAGATAATCTCATATAATGTCTGAGTACCTGCATCTGAGACATTTCCGGAAGCTTCGGTGCTTTTTTTCGAATCAGATTTTTCGGAAGCAGCGTTTTTACGGTTCCTGTTGCTTTTGTAACTTTTTCATCTGCTTTGGGAACTAATATCCCTCGTTCACCTGGATTGCCAAGTTTCATAATTATAGGTTCGTCCCATCTTGCTTCGTGGAAATCCCGATTTGTCTTATAATATCCCATCACTATTCCCCCTTTACAATCCGCTTGAGGGCATTACGAAGATGCTCCATCTCTTCTAATGTCGTAATCTCTGATACACAATAAAGTGCACATTGCCCAAGCTCTGGGAAATCATGACTTAAGTCTTTTCCGCCAAATATGTTCTCTTTTAACAATTCTTTATTAATTTCTTCAACCGTCTTTCCAGTCCGGTTAAAATCTATTACAAACTCCTGAAACTTCGCATTCTCAAATCTCTTTGCCCGAACTTTCGGAATCTCATCTAAAATATCCTCCAGATATGCTGCATTCTGAATAATCGTCTCACCGAGTTCGTACATGCCCTGCGGCCCCATACTTGCCAGGTACACACCTGCCGTAATTGCCCAGAGACCTGTTTCTGTTCCAAAATACTCTTTTGCATTCTCACGGCTTCCATGAGAGCTTCGATAATTCATCGCTCTTCCCCATCCATATGTATCTTCTTTCTCTGTCTCTGTAATTCCGTACATATAAGTTGGAAATTGTTCTACCAGATCCATATTCTGATTACATGCAATAAATCCTGCCTGACCACCGCCGAACTGAATGTGCATTCCAAGAGGCTGTATATCTCCACATACAATATCAGCACCCTGATTTACCGGGCTCTCCATAATTCCAAGCGCTGCCACCTCTGTCTGTACAACACAATAAGCTCCTGCATCATGTGCCAGTTTTGCAATTTCTTCTCCTCTTGTCTCAAAGTTACCAAGATAAGTTGGATTTTCAAAAAATACAGCCGCAACATTTTTCTTTGCCAACTGTTCTTTCAACTCTTCCAGATCCATAAGTCCTGTCTCTGGTTCATAAGCTATTTTTCTTACTTCTGCCACATTTCTACAATACTGTACGACCTGTGAATATATTTCCGGATTCATAGTCTTCGGAACAAGAATCACTTTTCCAGCCATTCCTTTTTCTCTGACTGCTCTGACTGCCATACGAAGCGAAGATGCCACTGCCTGACCGCCGTCATAAGTTGTATAACTTACAACATCTGTGTCCAGAAGTTCTCCCATCATGCTTGTGTATTCAAAGATTGCCTGCATCTTACCATGATCAGAATATGTATCTCCGCAGTAAGCAGTCAGAAACTCACCTCTGGAATTTATCTCATCGCAAATTGCCGGCACCTGATGTTTGTAACACCCGGCTCCAAGAAAGCTCGTATATTCTTCCGTTGTAATATCACGATTCAAAATTCCCATCACATGTCTTTTCAGTTCATATTCACTTCTGATCGGTTCCGGAATATCTAATCGTTCTTTATACAGCAATTCATCTGGAATTATACTTTTGTAAATATCTTCTACGCTGTTGATCCCCAATTCATCCAACATTGCCTTCTTATTCTCTGGTACACTATTAGGCATATATGGATGTACAAAACTGTTTTCCACAAGAATCACTCCTTTCATGGCAGTTCACTTATTAATTATCTAAACATTTTTATTTATTTCACCTGCAACACATACATTAGTCTTCAAACAGTGGTTACGTCAAGTTATTTTGTTAATTTTTTGATATTTTTGCAATATTTTGCAAAAAATAAAATAAGAAGCCGACCATTTGTCGACTTCTTTAAATATTCCATAATATTCATCTTTACCAAAGGCTATTTGCAGATTCTTTCTTTATCCAACCTTGTAAATAGCAGAATCAGAATTTTTGAATATAATTTTATAATACCCCTTTAAATACTCATCTGCATCTGCATCGCCTGTATCTACATGCATCGGCTGCCCGCCAAGTCCTGCCAGTTTTTCTTTTGTTGCTACAATTTCAATCTGTTCTTTTCCTACTTTTCTGATTACCCGTGGACTAATCTGCTGATTTCCTCTTCCTAACAAAAAACCATTTCCACCAATACAGGTCACCAGAATTTTTATATGACTGTATGAATTGACACAGTCCCACAATTCTCTTTCATTCGCATCTCGAAGTATGATTTTACCATTTCTGATCACATCCACTCCACGGACAGTTCCATGTACGTTCTTTTTCCCAGTATCCTCCTGCTCGTCATTTTCACACAATAACTCTTTTATCTTCCAGGTCGTTCCTCCCGGGCCGATAATATAAACCCAGTCCTTTTCCATTCGCAAGATTGCTGCCCTCGCTATTATAGTTGCGGACTCGCCTGACCCCAAATCCAATTCTTTTGCCTTTTGTAAATGTTTTCCATCACTTAATACTTCCAAAAATCCGTACAATTGGGGGCTTACGTTTCTGGAATCTAAATCCTTCTCTTCAATATCAAGAACTTCCCTCATTTCATAAGACATCTCTTTTCCTTCAAGCCACCCTGCCAACATCTCACCTGCCTGATATGGATTACAGGCATAACACGCAGAATACATCTTCACTCCTGCCGGGATTCCAAGAACCGTCACATCCGTACCAACAGCTTCACAAATGTCCCTTGCAGTCCCATCTCCTCCACAAAACACGAGAAGATCCACCCCCTGTTCTTTCATAATTTGTGCACAAAGCTTCGTATCTTCTGCGCTGCTTGTGTCGGCTTTTGGACATAACACCACATCACATGGGATTTTAAGTTTCTTAAGCAAAGCTTCTCCCATATCCCCTGGTGCACTTAGGATTGAAAAATTTTTCTCTCCCACCGATCCTTTATCTCCTGCAACTAAACTTGCGGTAAGATCTGCAATTTTGCTCATACAGCTTTCTGCTCTCTTGGGGGCTGTTCTTTCACAGCCTTCCAGCAAAAGCTTTTCTATTTTTTTGTAATTGTCACTTCCTTTTAGACCGGCTTTTCCACCAATTCCAGCATATGGATTTAGAATAAAACCTATTTTCTTTTTCTTAGTCTCCATCTTTTCCCCTGTGTCGTTGCTGTTTTATGTAAACTTTTTTATTGCTATATAATTTAAAAACTTTCTTTTATCGTTTTTATGTTATCAAATCAACAAATCCAAGAATAATCTTTACAATAAAAACTCACTCATAACATAGTTGCTGACATCGATTCCACGATCTGTAAGTTTCACAAAGTCTTCTCCATCTTCCAGAAGTCCTTTCTGTTCCATGTCTCTTATCACATTTCCATAAACGTTCTCCATGCTCTCACCATACATCTTAAGAAATTCTATTTTTGATACACCTTTCATCATACGCAAGCCAAGGAACATCGTCTCTTCCATCTGTGCAGATACAGTTAACTTTTCCGGCTCTTCTCCATAATTAAATCTACTGTTATTGATCAGTGATGCAGCTCCGGTTCCAATCCCTAGATATTCTGTTCGCTCCCAGTATCCGATATTATGTCTGCAAGCATATCCAGGCTTTGCATAATTAGAAATCTCATATCTTTCATATCCGTATTTTGAAAGTATTTCTTTCGTTCTCCAATACATCTTACGCTCTGTCTCTTCATCAGGTAATTCGTCTGCATGACGCCCTTCCCCATACTCCTCATAAAATGGAGTACCTTCCTCCACGATCAGACTATATGCAGAAATGTGTTCCGGGGCAAGCTCTGCCACTGTTTTTAAGTTTTCCTCCCAGTCAGTAAGACTTTGTCCCGGAATTGCTGACATCAGATCAACATTAATATTCTCAAATCCTTCTGCTCTTGCCATATGATATGTTTCAAGAAATTCTTCATATGTATGAATACGACCCAGTATCTGAAGTTCTCTATTTTTTGTGGATTGCAGGCCAATGCTTAATCGGTTAATTCCACATTTTTTATAACCGGAAAGCTTTTCCCTGTCTACAGTTCCAGGATTCATCTCAACTGTGATCTCTGCATTTTCTTCTACAACAAATGTATCACGGACTGCTGAAAATATCTGCTGCATCTGAAAAGCTGTCAAAGTAGAAGGCGTTCCCCCACCGACAAAGATACTGATAACACGGCAAGCCTTCGCCAGGTGCGCGTATGAGCGAATATCCTGACAAAGGCTTTTCACATAAGATTCCCTCTCATCCGCCGTTGACGGACCTGAGAGGAAATCGCAATATTTACATTTTTTTTTACAAAATGGTATATGAATATATAATTCTAATAATCTCATTATTTGTCATCCAACTTCAGTACACTCATAAATGCTTTCTGAGGAATCTCTACATTACCAACCTGACGCATACGCTTCTTTCCTTCCTTCTGTTTTTCAAGAAGCTTTCTCTTACGGCTGATATCACCACCGTAACATTTTGCAAGCACATCTTTTCGCATTGCTCTTACAGTCTCACGGGCAATAATCTTCCCACCAATAGCCGCCTGAATCGGGATTTCAAAGAGCTGTCTTGGGATCTCTTCTTTAAGCTTCTCGCACATCTTTCTTCCACGTTCATATGCAGTATCTGCATGGACGATAAAGGAAAGAGCGTCTACTTCTTCTTTATTGACCAGAATATCCAGTTTCACAAGTTCAGATCTCTGGTATCCGTCCATCTCATAATCAAAAGAAGCATATCCTCTGGATCTGGACTTCAATGCATCAAAGAAATCGTAGATAATCTCGTTGAGCGGCAGTCTGTAATGCAGAACTGCACGGGTCTCTTCAATATATTCCATGCCAAGATACTCTCCTCGTCTCTCCTGACATAGATCCATAATCGTACCGATAAATTCGGATGTTACCATAATCTCAGCCTTTACCATCGGCTCTTCCATATATTCAATCTCAGAAGAATCCGGAAGATTAGACGGGTTTGTCAGTTCTATGACATCTCCGTTCGTCTTGTATACTTTATAAATAACTCCCGGTGCTGTTGTAACAAGATCAAGATTATACTCTCTCTCCAGACGCTCCTGAATAATCTCCAGATGGAGAAGTCCCAAAAAGCCACAGCGAAATCCAAATCCAAGAGCAATGGAAGTCTCCGGCTCAAACTGCAGGGACGCATCATTTAATTGAAGCTTCTCAAGAGCATCCCGAAGATCCGGATACTTTGCCCCATCCGCAGGATACAGTCCACAGTAAACCATCGGATTCACTTTCTTATATCCCGGCAACGGCTCCTCGCAAGGATTCGCTGCATCTGTGATCGTATCTCCTACACGGGTATCTCCGACATTCTTCAAGCTGGCAGTAATATAACCTACCATACCTGCTTCCAGCTCATCACATGGAATGAATTGTCCGGCTCCAAAATATCCGACTTCAACGACATCTGCCTCTGCTCCTGTCGCCATCATACGGATCTTCGTACCTTTTCTCACGGTACCTTCACGGAGTCTACAAAATACGATAACTCCTTTATAAGAATCATATAGTGAGTCAAAAATCAATGCCTTCAATGGTGCTTTCGGATCTCCGCCCGGTGCCGGGATCTTCTCCACGATCTGCTCCAGAACCTGATCTACATTCAGCCCTGTCTTTGCAGAAATAAGTGGCGCATCATGTGCCTCGATTCCAATGATATCTTCAATCTCTTCAATGACACGATCCGGCTCTGCACTTGGAAGATCAATCTTATTAATGACCGGCATTACATCCAGATCATGATCCAACGCCAGATATACATTGGCCAGTGTCTGAGCCTCTACTCCCTGGGCTGCGTCTACGACCAGAATCGCACCGTCACACGCTGCCAGACTTCTTGATACTTCATAGTTAAAGTCTACATGTCCCGGTGTGTCGATCAGGTTAAAGATATACTCTTCTCCGTCTTTTGCCTTATATACTGTACGGACTGCCTGAGCCTTGATCGTGATTCCACGCTCGCGCTCCAGATCCATATTGTCAAGCACCTGTGCCTGCATCTCGCGGCTCGTCAGAAGCCCTGTCTGTTCAATGATACGGTCTGCCAATGTTGATTTACCATGGTCAATATGAGCCACAATACAAAAATTGCGAATTTTACTTTGATCTATTCCTGCCACTTATCTTCTACCTCTTTATCTCTTTATCTTAAACTTTTTTCTATTATAATGATGTTGGAGTCAAAAGCCCCAACTATGATACCTGCAGATTGTTTCGTGCGATGCACTCCACAATGCTAATGCGCTACTTCTTTGGTGCACTATACTTCACAATGAACAACTCTACACTCATTGTATCACTGAGCCGTCCGGTCTTTACAGCTTCTTCTGTATCTGCCGCTTCTTCCATGATACCTTTTAGTTCTTTCATTGTAAAGCTTCTGCTCTGTTGCATGTATTTTCCTGCCACAAATGGATGAAGTCCCGCTTTTTTTGCGATGGTGCTTTTGTCTGCTCCCTGATTCATCAGATCTTTCACCTGCAAAAGCAGACGGAATTGTCTCGCCAGCAAATATAGAATCCTCATCGGAGGTTCTTTTAACGCCAACAGATCATAATAATAATCCAAGGCTTTCCTCTGCTGCCTTGTTGCAACTGCTTCAATCATATCAAAAATCTTATTCGTGATCTGCGTTGTACAGATTGCATCAATATCCGCCACCGTAATCTCATTTCTTCCAAGCGTATAAGAAAACAGCTTTTCCATCTCCCGCTCCAGATTCTCCATGTCGGTTCCAGTTCGGGACAACATGTATTCTGCAGTGGACTGCTTAATCTGCCTGCCTTCACGCTTTATATTACCAGCAAGCCACAAAAGCAATGTCTTCTCATCCTGTCTTCCAAGCTCGACCACTCTTCCAGTATCCTTTACAGCCTTATACATCTTACTCCGCTTGTCAACTTCACTCTCCACAAATACAAAGCAGACCGTTTCCGGCATGCTCTTAATATAATCTGCAAACTTTGCATCTGCATTCTTAAATAAGCCAGAATCTTCAATCACAATGAGACGCTTTTCTGCAAAAAATGGCATTGTCTCTGCCAGATCTATAATCTCCGGTACATTGATCCCCTTGCCTTCATAATGCGCATAGTTCACTGTATCACCTTCCGGAAGCACAGCTTTTGTCAATCTGTCACGGTACTGCTTTTTCAGATAAGCCTCTTCTCCATACAAAAGATATGCCTGCTTGATATTCCCTGTTTTCAAATCTTCATTCAGATTCTTCATAAGCTGTCGTTTCGCTCCCTTCCTTAAGAGTATACTGAATTTTCCCACCGAATTCAACCGTGATTTCAATTCCTCCACAATTTGCCGTAACTAAGATCCGGCTTCCGGTTTTTTCTAATCTTTCAATAGTTTCTCTGTGCGGATGCCCATATGAATTCTCTATCCCAGCCGATATGATTGTGTACTTTGGTCTGACTTTCTGAAGAAATATTTCAGAAGAGGAATTTCTAGAACCATGATGTGCCGCCTTCAATACCTCAAATGCTTTTTCAGGACAATATTTTTCTATAGATTCACAAAGTTTTTCTTCCCCTATACCTTCCACATCCCCGGTAAATAAAAAATCAAATTCCCGGTAACTGACAGATAAAACCATGGAAGCTCCATTACCAGTTCCTCCGGAATAATCACTCCCCGGACAAAGACAGAGGATTTTCATTCCCTGTTTTTCAATCTCCTGTCCTTGCTCCATAACCGCTACCTGCACTCCATTTTCTATTGCATATATTGCTAATTTTTTCAGGCTTTCGTCCCAGACACTTTCTTTTGGAAATACAAGCGTTTTAATCTTCACACCGATTTTCTGCCTCGATATCATTTCTTCAATCCCGTTCGTGTGGTCACTGTCACCATGGGAAATGAACACATAATCCAGTGTCCCGACTCCTTTCGATAACAGATATGGCTCGATCCTGTACTGCCCGACATTCTTCACATCACTGCTCCCTCCGTCAATCATACAGGTCATACCTCCGGGACTCTTTAAAAATATTCCATCACCTTGACCCACATCCAACACCGTCACTTGCATCTGCGACAAACTATCAAAACGGTGAAGCAGAACAAATAATCCCAAAGCACATAACATTCCTATCAATGTATTTCCACGTTTTCTTTGTTTTCTTTGTTTTTCACATTCCTGCGCTTCATTGTGTTCCTGCCCTTTCGCATACTCTTTTTTCTGAGTACGTTTCTTTTCATAGTAGTATATAACACATATGACCACTACGCAGCCGTAGTAGAACAATATCTGCCAGATCTTAATTCTTCCAATAACGACTCTTGCCCCAGGAAGTTCCAAAAAAAACTCACAGCATCTTTCATAAATCGTCAGAATAAAGCCACAGATTCCAAGCATACACTTTCCTGGAATCTTGAACATACCAGAGCACAACATACATATAAAACTTCCAGTAATTCCCAGGCTCAGCAAAATTGTCATGAGCGGAATTACTTTGCAGAAACTCCCCGGCAAGCGTGAAGATGTCGCCGCCCTTGCCCAAACCGA
>OGXW01002449.1_pt1 | contig 13106 bp, 8 predicted proteins | sample 1576341 | NCBI WGS metagenome assembly OGXW01 (sample SAMEA3541592, study PRJEB24748) | human gut metagenome | biome: human gut; feature: human-associated habitat; material: faeces | place: China | collected 2012
GCATCTTTTTTCAAAGTATAGATTTTAATTAAATCATCTTGGGTGTATTGACTGGTAAATAACGTTATCTTTTTATTTTGATTACGATATGTCAATACAGCTGCTAAAACTTCATCTCTTGACCAACTTGTCACATTTTCTCCACCTAGATCATCAATCACTAAATAATCTACATTACGAAGTTCCTCTATATTATTATCATTTCCAAATTCACTAAAAGAATTCTTTAAATCTATTAAATATGTAGGAAAATGCACATATCCTAAATGATACCCTTGTTTAGCAAGTGATCTTGTTAAAAAACCAGCTAATGTTGATTTTCCACAACCAGATGGCCCACAAATAAATAAACCTTTTTTTGACGTATTCGATAAAAAATGATCAATTGTACTTGCAAGTTCTTTGTTCATAATATCTTTAATTGATTTTAAATCAGATAATAATAAATCATCACTCACATTCGAAACAGTAATATGACTTAAAATATTTTGCTTTTCTAATATTTCTTTTCCATACTTACAAGGGACAAGTATTGTTTTTAAATGATGATTTTCAACATGAACCGCTTGCTTCATTCCTTTAGAAACTTTATGACATTGATAAAGCCCCCTACAATCTTTACATTTTTGCATATCTTCTTGAAAATCTAAAAATTCAACCCAATTTTCTTCTATAAAATCTCGTCCTACTTGTCCATCAGATAAAACTTTCATTATGTACGGATCCTTTATAAGTTCATTGATACTTTCTTCTTTTTGTTTTTGAAAATTTTGATCATCATCAAATAAATGTAAATCTTGTAAACTTTGCATTTTTTCTCCTCCTAGTCATATTTTTCTAACATTGCAAGAGCATCTTCATCAATATTATCTGCTGTTGATTTTTCTTGAGAAACAATTTGAATATCTTTTGTAAAATCATCCCAGTCATGATGTTGTTGATTTTGATATTTCAAATAAGCTTTTCCTTCTTCTATCGCTTCTTGAACCGTTTTTATTTTTTTTCTTTTCCATTGACTTCCTAAAGCTTCTATAAAATTTTTAGGTAATGATTGATTACACTTTTGAAGTGTTGTTTCTATTAAAACATTGACAACTCCTGGCTCTAATTGTAACGTTGTTAAAACAGATTCGACAACTTGAAGATCTCTTTTTAATGGTTCTTTACCACCCGTTTTATCTTTTAATAAATCATAAGGTGAAATATTTTCTAAATAATAAATATGTTTTTGTAAAGAAGATTCTCCCTGTTTTTCACTTTGAAGCAAAGGGGATTGCTTATGAAATACCTCTGTAAATTTTTCCGGCATTTTTAAATCATAATAGTTTCGGCAGTTTTGAGCCAATAACCGACTATTTAAATGATTTTCAATCATTGATTGTTTGACAAGATCTTGCATATCTAAAGCATTGATATGATATAAAATTCCTAATTGTTGAATTATTTTTTCATCTTCTTGATCAAACATTTTCTTAGATAATTGTAAATTTTCAATGCCTTGATAAAACAACGTTAGATCGTAACTATTTTCAATAGAATTTTGTATTTTTTGTTTATATTTTTTTTCTTTTAATATATTTTTTTCATGATGATGAATTTCAAAAACATCTGTAAACGATGCTGTCATTTCTTGATAATCATTTAAATTAACATTATACGTTTGAAAAATCGCTATTGTTTTTTCATATTCATCTTTCAATCTATCTTTCAATAAACGATCAAGAATTTGATGATTAATAAATTCTTGAGGTGATAACGGCATTTTCAAATCAAAAAGATAACGATTATCATTCGTTTGTTTAACATATGAACATACAAGTCCTACAGCTTCTAACTTATCAAAAGATTCCTGTAAAGAATTTAATGAAAATCCTGATAATTTACATAATCTAGAAATCAAAGAAGGACTTTTTGTAAGTGTCATTTGATCCAATTCACTATTGAGTGTTAGATAAAGAGCAGTAGCTTCCATCCCAATCAATGGTTGATAAAGTTGTAAAACTGTTTTATAACCAGTTAAATCAAGCATATAACTACTTCTTACTTGATAAACATCACTCGTTAATAATTTCTTCATGACTGATCCTTTCTATAAATTCATCAATTTGTTTATATAACTCTTCTATTCCTTGATTGTTATCAAAAACAATATCGGCCATTTCTCTTTTCTTTAAAGAAGAAATTTGGTTATTGATAATTGTATAAGCATAACTTTCATCAATATGATCTCTTGCCATCAATCTTTGAACTTGTCTTTGTTCATCTAAATAAACAACAATAATTTCATCACACAAATATTCTAAATGAGACTCATATAATAAAGGAATATCTAAAAAGATACAATCTCTCTCTTTATTTTTTTCAATTTCTTCCTTCATTTTTAAAATCACATAAGGATGTATAATAGCCTCTAACTGTTTTTTAGCATTTTTATCATGAAAAACAATTCTTCCTAATGCCTTTCGATCAACAATTCCATCTTTAACACATCCAAATAACTCTTGAACCTTCAAAATACATTCTTGATCAATTGTTAGAGCATTTCTTGAAATCAAATCCGCATCAACAACAAGATAACCTCTTTCTATTAAATAATGTGTGACTGTCGATTTCCCACATGCAATACTTCCTGTTATTCCGTATACTTTCATCGTTTTGCCTTTTGACATATTGGACAATAATATGTTCCTCTTTCATTAATCATTACTTTTTTTATCTCATGTCCTAATGGACAATGCTTTTGCATATGCACTTTTAATTGCACTTGAAACAAACCATCAATTCCATTAGCACTAAAAGAATGAATTGTCGTTCCACCTTGTAAAATAGCCATATTTAAAATCTCACAAGCAACATCCACTAATTCTTTAACTCTCTTTTTACTTAAAACATTGGCTTTAGTATAAGGATTTAAATGCATTTGATAACAAATTTCATTTGCATAAATATTTCCTATCCCTGTCATAATACTTTGATCTAGAAGAACTGTTTTAATCGCTTTATTTTTCTTTTTAAGCTTTTGATAAAGCTCTAAGTAATCTATTTCAAAAGGTTCAGGGCCTAATTTACTTAAAGGCAGTTGATTTTTATAATCATCATGATCCACCAACTTCATTCTTCCAAACTTTCTAACATCATTATATCTTAACTCCATACCCTCATCTAATACAAAGATAACATGGTCATGTTTAGAAAGTATATCCCCTTTTTTACATATTTGATACTTTCCTTCCATTCTAAGATGAGAAATAAAGGCAACATCCTCCAATTTAAAAATCAAATATTTCCCTACACGATCAATCTCTGTAAAAGTCTTATTTTTTAAAGTTTGTACAAATTCTTCTTGATCATCATCAATGATTTTAGGATATAAAATTTTTATATCTTCAATTTTTTTATTTAAAATAAAATTTTCTAATGTTCGTCGAACCGTTTCAACTTCTGGTAATTCTGGCATTTTTTCACCTACTTTAACTCATACCAATTTTTAGCGTAAGTTCCTTCCGCTTTTAATTCCACTTTCATTTGATAAGCACTTTCCATTCCTTCTTTTACAAGTTTCATCATTTTATCCAATTCATCTTGATAAACATCAAAAATCAACTCATCGTGTACTTGTAAAATCATTTTTGATTTCATATGATTTTCTTTTAATAATTGATCCACTTTGATCATTGCAAGCTTGATAATATCAGCGGCTGATCCTTGAATTGGAGAATTCATCGCTAATCTTTTTCCAAATTCTTGTCTCATATAATTCTTTTCATTGATTTCTGGAATATATCTTTTTCTATTTAAGACAGTTGAAACATAACCATTTTCTTTTCCAAAAGCAATGCTTTTATTCATATAGTCTTTAATCTCAGCATATTTTTCAAAATATTTTTCAATAAATGATTTAGCTTCTTTAACAGTGACACCTAATTGTTCAGCCAAACCATAATCAGACATTCCATAAATAATTCCAAAGTTAACAGCTTTTGCATTTCGTCTCATTGTTGATGTAACCTCTTCTTCACTTACACCAAAAACAACACTTGCGGTATGACGATGAATATCTTTATCATGATTAAAGGCATCTATTAAACTTGTGACATTGGCTAGATGAGCAAGTACACGTAATTCAATTTGCGAATAATCAAAAGATATTAAATAATCATATTCAGGAACAAACGCTTTTCTAATAAGTTTTCCTTCTTCTGTTTTGACTGGTATATTTTGTAAGTTAGGATCTGTTGATGATAAACGTCCTGTTTGAGTTAAAGCTTGATTATAAATAGTATGTGTCTTTCCATCAATAAAGATTTGTTCTTGTAACCCAATAATATAAGTTGAATAAAGTTTACTTAATGTACGATAATTTAGAACTTTATCAATAATTGGATGAACATTTTTTAATTTATTTAAAACATCTACTGATGTGGAATAACCTGTTTTTGTTTTCTTACCATTAGGTAATCCTAAATCCTCAAAAAGAACTTCTCCTAATTGTTTAGGAGATGAAATATTAAATTCTTTATGTGCCAATAAATAAATTTCTTTTTCTAATTGATCAATTTGTCCTTTAAAAGTATCTCCTAATTGTTTTAAAACATCTTTATCCATTTTAGCTCCTTGAAATTCCATATCCGCTAAAATATACGCTACAGGCATTTCAACATTTTTGTATAAATCAAATTGTTGATCTTTTTTCAATCTTTGTTCTGCTTCATTTTTTAATTCATAAATTGCTTTAGCTTGTAAAACATAATGTTTCGATAAGACATCTTCTTCAGGAACATGTTTTTTAGCACCTTTTCCAAAAACTTCCTCATCAAATTGTAAATCAAAATATTGATAATAATCACAAACGATTTTAATTTCATCTTTTAAAGAAGGATTTAAAATATAAGAAGCAAGCTGTAAATCAAAAGTATACCCTTTAACTTCTAATCCATGCCAACGACAAGCATTGATACATTTTTTTATATCATAACCATATTTTTCAATCTTTTCATCTTTTAAGAAAGACTTAAAGTTTTCATCATGCATAGCATTTTCTAAAGTAATATAATAGGCTTCATCTTTATTATAAAGACCAAATCCCAAAATAGCCGATTTATGATAATTCGTATCATAGACTCCTGCAATTAAAGCTGTATTCTTTTTAATATTTGGTAAAGTTTCAACAATTTTATATTCTAAAGGTTTACTTTGCTTTGTTTCTGTAGAAAGAGACATTCTTTTAAGTAAAGAGTTCATATCATAACGTCTGTAAAACTCTGCAAGATCATCATTATATTCTTGTCCTTCATATTTCCAAGCATCTAAATCTAATTCAACAGGTGCATCTGTTATAATTGTGGCAATCTTTTTAGATAAAAGGCCCAATTCAATATTCGTTCTAACTTTCTCACCCATTTTACCTTTTAATTCATCCATATGTTCCTTTAGATTTTCTATTGTCCCATATTGATTTAATAACTTCAAAGCCGTTTTTTCACCAATTCCTGGAATTCCTGGAATATTATCAGCACTGTCTCCCATAAGACCTAAAAGATCTCTCATTTGATCAGGTTCTAAATTATATTTTTCTTTAAAACTTTCAACTGTAATAACTTCATAATCATTGGTCTTTTGAGGCTTTTTGTATTGTTTAACATTTGAATCGATCAACTGCATCATATCTTTATCATTTGTATAAACAGCTACTTCCATGCCTTGACTTGACGCTTTTTTAGAAATCGTTCCAATAATATCATCACCTTCATATCCTTCTTTTTCAATATAAGGAATATGATGGGCTTCTAAATATTCTCTAACCATTGAAAACTGACAAACAAGTTCATTCGGTGTTGGCTTTCTTGTCCCTTTATATTCTTCCAATAGCTCACTTCTAAAAGTCTTCCCTTTTGCATCAAAAGCAACCACAATATACTCAGGATTTTGTTTCAATAAACTTTCTAATCTATTAGCAAAACCATAAACTGCATTGGTTGGTACACCATCTTTATTGACCATTAAATTTCCCATAGCAGCTGTTGCATAATAACAACTAAATAACCAAAAATTCCCATCTATTACAACTAATTTTTCCATTTTATACCTCATTTACTTCTTTAACATTTTGTACCACTAAAGAAAGCTTATCTCGATAATTCATCTTTCCTTCAATACATACAATCTTATTTTTTTCTAATAATGTCTTATATCTTTGATACGTTGAAGAAAAAACGACTCCCTCAACATTTCCTGTTTCATCAAATCCTTCAATAAAACACATTTCATTTCCTTTTTTATCAACGATCACTTTGACCCTAAATAAAGATAATAATACTCTCACATTTTTTGAGACATACTCATTTAAATTTGCGACTGCAAGAATTGGTTGATTGATTTTTTGTTTCATATAAGCTAAAGGATGTTGTGTTAAATACACACCTAACGCTTTCTTTTCTAATTCTAAACGCACCATTTTATTTTCTTTAATAATTTCTAAAATAGGTGGTTCATCAATACCAATCATATTTTTTAAATGTGCATACTCTGTAATCTTTTCTAAATTAGCTTTTAAAGTCGCACGATTAAGTCCAAATTCATCAAAAGTACCCGCATCAATTAAACTTTCTAACATTAAACTCGTGATTTTCTTTCCTTCCATTCGCGAAACAAAATCAAAAATATCTTTAAACAAGCCATTCTTTTGTCTTTCTTCAACAATTGCTAGATAACCTGCCTGTCCTACATTTTTAATAGCTAATAAAGAAAAACGTAAATCACCTTCTACTTGTTTAAAATAATGTTCAGAATAATTAATGGATGGCGGTAAAATTCTAATTTGATATTTTTTAGCTTCTGCAATATATTCCATTTTATGAACATCACTATTTTGTTCATTAGAAAGAATTGCTCCATAAAAAGATAAGGGATAATTAGCTTTTAAATACGCAAGTTGATAACCAATTAAACCATAGGCAATTGCATGAGCTTTATTAAAGCCATAATCTGCAAACTTTTCAATTAATCCAAAGATATATTCTGCCTGATTTTTTTCATAACCATTTTTTAAAGCACCACTTATAAATTCCTCTTTCATTGATTCCATTAACCCAAGTGTCTTTTTAGAAGTTGCTTGTCTTAATATATCTGCTTTAGCAAGTGAAAAACCAGCAATTTTTTGTGCTACTTGCATTAATTGTTCTTGATAAATAATAATACCATACGTTGATTTTAAAATATCTTTTAAATCATCATGTGGGTATTCCACTTTTTCTTGATGAAATTTTCGAGCAATATAATGAGGAATTTGTGACATAGGTCCTGGTCTATATAAAGCATTGGCAGCTCCAATATCTTCAATACTGCTTGGCTTTAATTTTCTAAATAAATTCTTCATCCCTGGTGATTCTAATTGAAAAACACCTAACGTATCTCCATTTGATAACATCTTAAATGTTTTTTCATCATTTAAAGGAATCGTATTTAAATTTAAATGAACACCTTCATACTTTTCAATATTTTTTAAAATATCAGAAATTACAGTTAAATTCTTCAATCCTAAAAAATCCATTTTTAATAAACCAACACTTTCAATATAATTTTTAGAATACTGTGTCAATACATTTTGATTAGGACCTTTTGTTAGAGGAACCACTTCATTTAAACAATCTCCTGATAAAACGACCCCTGCAGCATGCATTGAAATATTACGTGGTAAACGTTCTATAAGATAGATTGCTGGTAAAATCTTTCGTAACATTTCTTCTTGATTGACCATACTTGCAAAAGCATAGGAAGATTCATAAACTTCTTTTACTGTTTTTCGATTTTTTCCTTGTGTTGGAATATACTTTGACATCATTTCTAATTTAGGTAAAGGAACTGAAACGACTTTTCCTAAATCTCTTAAAGCAACTTTAGGCCCATAGGTAGCAAAAGTAACAATTTGTCCAACATGTTCTTGTCCATACTTTTCTGTAACATATTTAACAACTTCATCTCTTTTATCATCTTGAAAATCAATATCAATATCAGGCATTGAAACACGCTCTTCATTTAAAAAACGTTCAAATAATAAATCATATTTTAAAGGATCAATATTCGTGATTCCTAAAACATAACTCACTAAACTTCCAGCAGCACTTCCTCTTCCTGGACCGACTTGAATATCATGTGTTTTCGCAAATCTTACATAATCAAAAACAATCAAAAAATAATCATTGAAGCCCATTTTAGCAATGACTTTTAATTCTTTTTTTAAACGTTCTATATAAGTTCTAGGAACTTCTTTTCCTTTAAATCTTTTCTTTAAACCAACAATACAAAGTTGCTGTAAATAATTTTGGCTCGTCACATTTTCAGGTAAAGGATAGTGTGGTAAATGCATTTGATTGGTTTCAATAGTGACATTGCATCTTCTTAACAAATCATTTGTATTTTCTATAATTTCGCGATCAAACAATAAAGACATCTCATAAGCATCTTTTAAATACATCTGATTTGTTTGTACTTTATAATTTCGATCAATTTTTTCGCCATGGATACTTGCTTGCATTAAATCAACCGCTATAGCATCTTGTGGATATAAATAACGTACTTCATTCGAAGCACAAACCTTCACTTCTTGTAAAGTGGCAAGTGCTTTTAAACGTTCATTTAAAAATGATTGCATTTTTAAATGATGATCTTGAATACAAATATAATAATTATCTTTAAACATCTTTTTAAACAATGCAATATATTTTAAAGCCTCAGATTCTAACTCTTTTAAAACAAGCCTTTCAACAATTCCTTCTTTACATCCAGAAAGAATAAAAAGATGTTCACGATATAAAAATAATCTTTCTAATTCAATCGCTTTATGTTCACTTAAATTAATATCACTACATATTTTCATTAAATCATGATAACCAATTTGATCTTTTGCATAGAATAAAAAAGGATAAACTTCTTGATCAATAAGTACATCCCCTTGCATTCCAAAAATAGGTTTGATGTCATAATGATGACAAGCATTAGAAAATTCAATCGCACCATACATATTATTGATATCTGTTAAAGCCAATGCTTCCATATGCAATTCTTTCGCTCTTTTACATAAATCTTGAATCAAAATCGTACTATTTTGAAAACTATAACAACTATAGATATTCAATTCACCAATCATGTTGCCACCACCTTTTTCCATATTATACGCTAAATCATCCTTGATTAAAAGAATTACAAAAATGTTTTCAAAGATAATAAAATTAAAATCAAACCAACATATAAAGTTAAAAATAAATACAGCATTTCAAAAAAAGAATACGTTAAAACAAGCATAACAAACAACCTATAGATATATAAAATAACTGTATAGTAATGATAACGAATCTGTAAAACACAAAATCTTCTTTGCCAAATGATAATGACAATAGATAAAAACATCGCTATAAAATGAAAAGGTAAAAATAACGAAGACAAAATAATTTGCAAAATCAAACAAATCCCTACTAGAAACTGCATTTTTTTGATTCTAATTAACATAACACCACCATTTTATTTTATGAAAGAAACAAAAAAAGAGCACTTATTTAGCATGCTCTTGTAAACTTTTTGCAAGCTGTGCTGGACAACTTGTTGGTTTTGCTCCACATTTGATGTCTTTTAAACGTTCAATAACTTCATCAACTTTCATACCCTTTGCTAGTGCAGCAACTCCTTGAGTATTTCCTGAACATCCACCTGTAAAGATAACATTTTTAACAATCCCATCTTCAACTTCTACATGGATATTTCTTGAACAGACACCTCTTGGTGTATAATCGTATTCCATTTTTATTCCTTCTTCCTATTTTTTTGTAAGTTTAGCAATTGATGTCACATATGATTGATACATATGACTATCTACTGCTTTAATCTCTTCTACTTTATAATATTTTGATAATTCTTGCAAATCTTTTGCAAGCATAGATGTTGAAGAATTCATATAAATGACTGTTTGTACTTTTCCAAGTCTTAAAGTATCCTTTAATTCATTAGAAATCCCATTGACTCCTTGAATAATCACTGTATCATACACTTTCTTTTTTGCAAAAGTAACCATTTTTTTAATTGGTTGACCATAAACAAATTTAATATTTTCTTTTCCTAATAATTTAGCATTATAAGTAGCACTTTCAATATTATCTTTCTTTTCATCAATAGCAACAACTTCTTGATCTAAATTCATTTCTAAAATACCATTTTCACAATTAATAGAAATAATCTTTTTACTTCCTTTGACCATTGTTTTAACAATCTTATTTCTAATTTCAAAAGATTCTAAATGATCTGGTAAAGTTGTTTTAACAGACATAATATATTTTTTACCATCACAAATAAATTCTTCTTTCGTATTTCCAAAAATCTTCTTATAACCTTGACTTTCAAAATCTTGATATTTAGAAGTATTAATTGACATAAATAAACCATTGACTTGTTTTAATTTTTTAATATCACTTACCACTTCATCTTTTAAACCGTCTTTTCCTGTAATAATGATGACTTGTACTTTATCTTGGAAAACACGTAATTTAATAAATCTTAAACCTGTTCTAAATTTATCATTATATGTTTTGCATTGATGATTATTAAAAACTTCTTCCAATTGTAATAATGTTTGATTAATTAATGGATGTTGTTTCATACACCCTGTCATCACTGTTAAATATTTTGTTTCTCTTTGATAAATTCCAAAAGTAACTTTTCCTTTAAAATCTACAATAGGTAAATTGGCTTGTGTAAGGAAACCATTTTTTTGATTCATCCCAATAATTTGATCAATCTTAATTTGTGAACGATCTAATTCTGTATACTTCTTTAAAGATTCTTTAATTAAATCTTTTTTATGTTTTAATTGTGCTGGGTAAGCATAATGTAATAAATTACACCCCATACATTCTTTATTCGCACGACATGGATTTTTAACACGCATTGGTGAAGGTTTAATGACTCTAATTAAATCACCAAAATAATAATTTTTATTATTGTATTGTTTGGCATCAATTTCTACTTCTTCATTTAATAATGCCCCTTTAATAAAGACAATTTTACGATTAATGTAACCAATACCTTCTCCATTGATTCCCATTTTTTTAATTTCAACTGTTGTTTTCATATAGCCTCCTTAAAAAAGGAAAAGCATCTTATTGATGTTTTTCCTCTCCTTCTTCCTCTTCTTTCATTTCATGTATTATTAATCTAAGAAGTTCAATTCGATTCTTATGCATCTTTTCGATAATAATTGTAACTCCTGGAAATTCAATTTTATCTTTTATTTTAGGAACACCACTAAACTCTCCTAAAACAAGACCACCGATTGATTCAAAATCTTCCGATTCAAAATGAGTATCAATTTCATCATTGACCTCATTTAAATTTAAACTACCATCTACTAAATACTCATGATCATTGATTTTAACAATATCATCACTTGTATCATCATATTCATCATCAATTTCACCAACGATTTCTTCAACAATATCCTCAAAAGTAACAATTCCACTCATAACACCATATTCATCTAATACAATAGCAAGTGTTGCATGTTTCTTTCTCATTGAAGCAAAAACATCATTGACTTGATTAAATTCATAGACCACAAAAGTCTCTCTCATATACTTTTTAACATCAAAATGCTCTTTATCAATATCGATAAACAACAAATCTTTCATATTTAAAACACCTATAATTTCATCAAAAGACTCATCATGAATAGGATATCTAGAATACTGTGCATCATGATAAACATTCATTAATTCATCATATGTACAATCATCCGGTAAACTTTCAACATGAATACGTGGTGTCATAATCTCTTTGATTTCAGTTTCACCAAATTCAAAAACATTATGTATCATTTCTTTTTCTTCTTTTTCTAGAACACCTTCTTCATGTCCAACTGTTACAATTGTTTTCAATTCTTCTTCAGTTAAACTAGGGCCATGTTCTTGATTACCACCTAAAAGTTTAATAATAAATCCTGTAATAATATTCAACACAAAAACAACTGGTTTAGTAATTATACAAACAAAACGAATAAATGGTGCTAAAGCAAAAACTAATTTATCAGCATTTTGAGTAGCAAGAGATTTAGGTGTGATTTCACCAAAAATCAAAATACACAATGTTACAACACCTGTTGCGATTGCAACTGTTTGTGCACCATCTCCAAAAATAGCCATAATCGTTGCTGTTGTAAGTGACGAAGCACCGATATTTACTAGGTTGTTTCCTACTAAAATAGCACTTAATAAACGATCTTGATTATCTAATAAAGACTCTACTAATTTTGCTTTTTTATTTCCTTCTTCAGCAAGTGTACGTATTTTAATTTTACTTACCGATAAAAAAGCTGTTTCACTACAAGAAAACAACGATGATAAAATTAATAAAATGATTAATGATATGATATTCATTATCTGGGCAGAATCCACTTTTACATTTCTCCTTTGATTCTATTATTGAAAATTATAATAGTATAATTACAAAAATTTGTCAATATTCCATTATTTTTATATAAAGTTTATGTAATGATGATAAAAATCATCAATATCTTCATCATATACAACTAACACTTTTTTACCTTTGATTCCTAATTGATAATGGTCAATTTCAACAACTTGATCAAAATACATTGATTTTCTTTTTTTAAATTTCTTTAAAACATTTTGATATGTATTATATCCAATTTCATCACTACGCCATGAACCTTTTTCTTCAACGATTTGGTCAATCTCTTTATCACTTGGCATTCTTGTTTGTCTTTCACGTTCAAGAACCAATTCTTTAAAAATATTTTTTGAAACAAAAGTATTTAAACATTGATAATAACCTTCAAAAGAATAAATTGCTTCTCCATCATCTTTATCTTTACCTATTTTTTGAATAAAAGTTGTCGTATCAACAAGTAGATTTGAATTATTTTCATCTATCCTTTTATTTTTTGGCAAAGTGATCGTCATTTCTTGTTTATCTAATTTTGAAAAATCAATTTCATTATACAAAAAGTAAACACCTACAAAAACAGCAACAGAAACAATCACTGCTATTTTCTTTTTGATTGGATTTTTAATTAAAGGAATTTTTGTATTAATAATTGTCGCAAA
>OGXW01002464.1_pt1 | contig 13068 bp, 10 predicted proteins | sample 1576341 | NCBI WGS metagenome assembly OGXW01 (sample SAMEA3541592, study PRJEB24748) | human gut metagenome | biome: human gut; feature: human-associated habitat; material: faeces | place: China | collected 2012
TTGGAGATAGGGAAACACAGGAACTTTGTTGGGACAACGAAAGTACCGTTGAGACCATCGCATTGCTTTCCAGGAAAAAATAATAAACAAAGATCAAGGGCTTCTCCAGATGATATGGGGAAGCCCTTTTTGATGGGATGATCGTTAAATCTTATTTAGAATAAATTCCCAATTCCCGTAGAAACCAGGAACAGCACCAGCATGACAACCGGTACTACATAGCGGATCATGAAGCGGTAAAGCCCGGCACGGTGGAAATGTTCGCCGTTTTTTTCGACCTCGTCGGTGATCCATTTGGGGCCTACGACCCAGCCGATGAGGATGCTGGTAAGGAGGGAAATGAACGGCATCAGGAAGCTGTTGCTGATGTAGTCCATTACATCCAGAAGCTGTGCGATAGCCCCGTTTGGAAGCTTCAGCTCGAAGTACAGCACGTTGTAGCCAAGACAGATAAGAACTGCAGTGATCAGAGAATAGATTCCGATCATGGCACACATCTGTTTCCGTGTTTTGTGGAAGATCTCCATGCAGTTGGCAACCAGGGTTTCCATAACAGAAACACAGGAAGTCAGTGCCGCAAAGCCGATTATCAGGAAAAAGGCGATGGCAACGATCCGGCCGATGCCGCCCATAGCCTGGAAAACTTTTGGCAGGGAGATGAAGATCAGGCTTGGTCCGGAAGCCATACCTTCCGTTCCGAGGAATACATATACAGCCGGAATGATCATCATACCTGCAAGAAAAGCAACGCCTGTATCAAAGACCTCGATCTGATTGATTGATCTGTTCAGATCGATATCATCTTTGACATAAGAACCATAAGTAACCATAATTCCCATGGAAACGCTCAAAGAGAAGAACAGCTGGCTCATGGCATCCAGAAGCACACCCATGAATTTTTTCAGGGTAAGACCTGTGAAATCCGGTTTTACATAAACAAGCAGTCCCTGGATTCCGGTACGTACCGTTCCATCATCTCCCTCATGAGAAAGTGTCAGGGAAAAAACTGCGATGATAATGATCAGCAAGATCAGTCCCGGCATGATAAATTTGGAAAACTTTTCAATACCTTTTTCCACACCGCGGTAAACCACCCAGGCAGTCAGTGCAAGGAACACTAGCATAAAGACAATGGGCGATACTTTGGAAGTGATAAAGGAAGTAAAGTATCCATCCTGGGCAGCTGCGGAACCGTTGGAAACGATGTAGGCGCAGAAGTATTTGGTGATCCATCCGCCGATAACCGAATAATAAGTCATGATCAGGGTCGGAACCAGGAATGTGAGATATCCCAGGAATTTCCATTTCGGATGCAGGGTACAGAAAGCTTTCAGCGCGTTTTGTTTGGTTCGGCGGCCAATGGCGATATCCGTGGTCAGCAGTACGAAACCGAAAGTCAGTACCAGCACCAGATAGACGATAAGAAACAATCCACCTCCGTCTTTTGCACATAAATAAGGAAAGCGCCAGATGTTTCCCACACCTACAGCACTTCCCGCAGCGGCAAGGACAAATCCTAGTGAGCCGCTGAAATTACCTTTTTTCTCTTTCATTTTTATACCATCCTGTAAATTTTTATATTCTGTATAATACAAAATATCATTCAAGACAAAAAGTCACAGTGGAAATTGAAATATAATTTCCACTGTGTTTTTCTGTTGCAGTATTATGCAGTTTTTATCTCTCCATCATACTGATAGACTCAATTCCGACACTTCCGCCGCGGACAACTTCGATATGTTTGAACTCTTCTTTGATAAGCTTGATGACCGCGTCATTTTTGGTTGCGGTCTGGACGAATTCCAGAAGGAGGCTGTCTTTTCCATAGTCGATGACACGTGCCTTGAAAGTCTCAGCAATCTGGAAAAGTTCTACTTTATCTTCCGGGGAGCAGCCCTTTACCTTGATGTAAAGGATCTCCTTCATTCGAACGAACACGTCTGTAAAATCAATAACCTTGATCACCTCGATCATACGGTTCAGCTGTTTTTTGATCTGCTCAAAGGTTTCATCATCGCTGACTGTGGCGATGGTCATTCTGGAAACTGTTGGGTCCTCCGTGGTTCCAACTGTAAGACTGTCCAGGTTATAGGACTTTCCGGAGAAAAGACCGGAAATCTTGGAAAGAACACCGACCTGGTTTTCAACGTAGAGAGAGATCCATCTTTTTTTCATTCCTTTATCCATTATTCATTCCTCCTAACAATCCATGATCAGATCAGCCAGGGTGCCGCCCGGCTTGACCATCGGGTAAACCATTTCCTCCGGATCAATGATAAATTCGATGATCGTAGGAGTTTTTGTGTTCTTCTTAGCCTCTTCGAAAGCAGCCGCAATCTGATCCTTCTCAGTTACGCGGATACCCTTTGCTCCATAGCTCTCTGCAAGACGGATGAAATCCGGTGTGTATTCCGGATATTCCTGACCGTCTGTACGGCGGGAGAGTGCACCGGCCTTCAGATTTGTCATGGCGTAACGTTTTCCGTAGAAAAGCTTCTGCCACTGGCGGACCATTCCGAGATATTCATTATTAAAGATACAGCAGATGATCGGAAGCTCCTCCAGAACTGCGGTAGCCAGCTCCTGAATGTTCATCTGCATGCCGCCGTCACCGGAAACGGAGATGACCGGTGTGTCTGGATTACCGATCTTGGCACCGATAGCACCTGGAAGGCCGTAACCCATGGTTCCAAGTCCACCTGACATGATCAGCTGACGGTTCTCGGTGATGTCTGCATACTGGCTCACCAGCATCTGATGCTGACCTACATCGGTAACAAGAATGGCCTTGTCAAACTGGCGGTTGATCTCGCCGATGATATCCAGCGGTCCCATAATACCACGGTCTTTCATGGTAAGAGGATGCTCTTCCTTCCATTCCTGGATCTGCTTCAGCCATTTGCCGGTATTACAGTCCTGTACATATTCATTCATTTTTGTTATTGCCTCTTTTGCATCGGCAACGATGGGGATGTCTACATGGATATTTCTGGAAATGGAAGCGGTGTCAATATCGATGTGGACGATCTGTGCATGTGGGGCAAATTCATGGAGCTTGCCTGTGATACGGTCGTTAAAACGGGTTCCAATGGAAAACAGAAGATCGCATTCATTCACGGCCATATTTGCAGCATAAGCGCCGTGCATACCGAGATTTCCGATAAACAGAGGGTTCTTTGTGGAAATGGCGCCACGTCCCATAACGGTTGTGACAACCGGGATCTGAGTTTTCTCAACAACCTGGATAAAAATCTCCTGCGCGCGGGAAATGATTACACCGCCGCCAGCAAGAAACAGAGGTTTTTTGGCCTTCTGCAGCATTTTGAGGGCACGCTTCAGCTGTCCGATATGCACGCTGGTGTTAGGCTTGTAGCCACGGATATTGACGGTCTTCGGATACTCAGCACTTCCCAGCTCGGCCATTACATCCTTTGGAAGGTCGATGAGAACCGGGCCTGGGCGTCCGGTGCGTGCGATATAGAAGGCTTCCTTGATGATACGTCCAAGATCCTCACGGTTGCGGACGGTAACACCATATTTTGTGATGCTTCTGGTGATTCCGACAATATCAACCTCCTGGAACGCATCGTTTCCGATAAGGTGACGGGCAACCTGTCCGGTAAAGCATACAAGCGGAACGCTGTCATAGTTGGCAGTTGCAAGACCTGTAACAAGGTTGGTAGCTCCGGGACCGCTGGTAACGAGACATACGCCAACCTTTCCGGTAGTTCTGGCATAGGCATCTGCTTCGTGTACAAGGGCCTGCTCGTGACGTGGCAGGATGATGTCAATGCCACTCTGTTTATATAATTCATCGCTGATATCGATGGTGCAGGCACCAGGATAGCCGAACAGAACATCAACGCCTTCTTCTTTTAAGGCTTTTACAAGCAATTTGTTTCCGGAAATCTGTTTCATGAATTGGTTCCCTCCTTTGATGATGTGAAAAGTTAAGCAGATAAGGGCTGCCGCGAGAAATTTTTCCAATAAAAAAGTCCCGGCATATCGGATAAAATATGCTCAGGACGGATGATTCCGCGGTACCACCTGTTTTCAGAGGTAAAACTCTGCTCTCTGCCAGTACAAAATTATACTGCCTCCCTGTAACGTGGGAATGACGATGAAGCCTACTGCATGAAGATCCATGGTTCAGTCCACTGCTCGAGGGCTACTTCCACAGTTCAGTCACGAAGATTCTCACCGGCCATCTTCTCTCTGTGCATCCGGAGACTGTGTACTACTCCCTGTCATTGCATTTAGTAAATATGGATAAAAATTTTCTATCATTATAATATAAAATATCGGAACTGTCAATCAAAAATCCTGATAGCTCAACGGGTGAGCCGGGGATTACGATAACAGTTCCGATATGGATGATATTACGTATTAAATATTTTTTCGGTACATCAGCTGTTTCTTGTTACGGAGCTGGAGCCTGCTTACTCAGGATTCGGTATTATCCCGTGTTTCAGGATTTTTTTCCGGAAGGTAGACATGCACTTTCTCGATACGGTTTTTATCCAGCTTTTCTACGATCAGACGGATTCCGTCCTCTGTGATCACTTCGTCACCGGCAACAGGCAGACGATCCAGATGTTCGATGATAAATCCACCCAGGGAATCATAATCCTCGGAATCCAGTTCCGTATCCAGATGATCATTTACGTCATCCAGATGCATGGAACCTTCGATGATATATTCCCGGTCGGAAATCTTCTGGACAAGCTCGTCCTCCTTCTCATCGTATTCGTCATGGATCTCACCCACAATCTCCTCCAGGATATCCTCCAGTGTGATCAGTCCGGCCATATCACCGTATTCATCCAGTACAATGGCAATGTTGAAGGTGGAGTCCTTCATTTCCACAAGAAGATCGGAAATGCTTTTTGTTTCGTAAGTGAAATGCGGCTTTCGGAGGAAATGATCGATAACAAATTCCTCATTTTTGTCGTAAAGAAGAAGATCCTTCATGTTGATGATTCCCACAATGTTATTCTGGCTGTCCTTATAAACCGGCAGACGTGTGAACTTATCCTCGCGGAAAATATCGATCAGTTCATCATAGGTGGATTCCACATCCGCAAAGGTAACATGTACTCTTGGAACCATGATATCCTTGGCTGTGGCATCTCCAAGATCAAACACATTGTAGATCATTTCTTTTTCGTCGGATTCAATGACACCGTCCTCATGGCTGACGTCCACGATAGTACGAAGCTCCTCCTCGGTCATGGCCTTGCTGGCTGCATCCGGATCCACACGCATCAGGCGCATCACACCTCTTGAAAAGAGATTGATGATGAAGATCACCGGTGTCATGATGGTCATAAGAAATTTAAAGACCGGGATATAGCGGAGGGTGATCTTTTCAGAGTTAATGGTTGCGTAGTTCTTGGGGGTGATCTCACCGAAGATCAGGATCAGAACCGTCAGAATCACCGTCACGATGCTGACCATATAGCCGCCAAAGCTGTATGCAAGTGTGGTTGCAAGGGAAGAAGCTGAAATGTTCACAATGTTGTTTCCGATGAGAATCGCACTGAGAAGCTTGGGCGTCTGGTTCTCCAGGATATCGAGAGCCATGGCTGCACGCTTGTTTCCCTCGTCTGCAAGAGAGCGGAGACGGATCTTGTTTACCGACATCAGCGCGGTTTCGTTAGATGAGAAAAAGGCTGACAATGCCAGCAGAATAAGTAATATGATTATCTGGTAAGTGTCGCTGGGGTCCACTTTCAATATTCACTCCTTTAAAAATAAGATTATTTGGTTAAAAATATACAGATACTCCCACATTATATACGTTTTACTGGATTTTGGCAAGAGCCGGACCGGTACAGCGCATATAGATATATGGAAAAAATACGAAAATAAGTCTGCTTCTTGACAAAAGAGTAAGTTCAGACTAACATATATGTATATTCATATATAAAGAAGAACTGTATAGGAATGGAAGGAGCGGTTTATGTTTCTGGAGATAAAAGGAATCAAAAAATCCTTCGGGGCAGGAGAGAGCCATGTAGATGTTCTGAAGGGGATCGATCTTGAGATTGAAAAGGGAGAATTTTGTGTGCTTCTGGGGCCGTCCGGTTCCGGGAAATCCACGCTGCTAAACATTATTGGCGGCATTGACGGAGCAGATGCAGGAAGCATTACCATTCAGGGAGAACAGCTGGAGGATATGAATGAAAAGAAGCTTTCCCTCTACCGCAGAAAACATCTGGGATATATTTTTCAGATGTATAATCTGATCCCCAATCTGACTGTGAGGGAGAATATTGAAGTTGGTGCTTATTTAAGTGACAGACCGCTGGATTTGGATGAACTGCTGGAGACACTGGGACTTTATGAACATCAGCGGAAGCTTCCGAACCAGCTTTCGGGAGGTCAGCAGCAGAGAACGGCTATTGGACGTGCCATTGTAAAAAATCCGGATATCCTGCTTTGTGATGAGCCTACCGGCGCTCTGGACTACAACACCTCCAAGGAAATCCTGAAGCTGATCGAAACAGTCAATCACAAATACGGAAATACTATAGTCATGGTTACTCATAACGATGCCATCAAGGATATGGCAGACCGTGTGGTAAAGCTTCGTGACGGGATGATCCGCAGAAACTATCAGAATGAGCAGAAGATTCCGGCTGCTGGCCTGGAATGGTAAGGGGGCATTATGAAGAATCCTTTACGTAAACGTATCCCCAGGGAACTGAAGGGGGAATTTGGAAAATATCTGGTGGTTTTCCTGCTGATGGTACTGACCATCGGGTTTGTGTCCGGCTTTCTGGTAGCCGATGGAAGCATGCTGAAGGCTTATAATGAGAGCTTTGATAAATATAACATCGAAAACGGAAATTTCCGTACTGCGGAAAAGATTTACAGTTCTCAGTGGAAGGATATTGAAGCTGCCGGTGTTAAGCTTTATGAGAACTACTATATAGAAGAAGATCTGGATAACGGAAGCACCATGCGTTTTTTTAAAAACCGTGAGAAGGTGAATAAGGTCTGCCTGATGAAGGGAGAAATGCCGTCAGGGCAGGGCGAGATCGCCATTGACCGTATGTATGCGGATAACAACAGTCTTAAGGTAGGAGATACCCTGATCAGAGGTGAAAAATCCTGGAAGATCACAGGCCTGGTGGCACTTTCGGATTACAGTGCCCTGTTTCAGAATAATAATGATTCCATGTTTGATTCTGTAAAGTTTGGTGTGGCGATCGTAACTCCGGAGGAATTTGAAAACCTGGATCAGGAAAAGCTCCGGTACAATTATGCATGGATATATGATCATCAGCCAAAGAACGAAAAAGAGGAGAAGAAGGTTTCTGAAAATCTCATGGAAGACATTGGCAAAGTGGTAGCTCTGGAATCCTTTGTCCCACGTTATCTTAACCAGGCGATCATTTTCACCGGTGATGATATGGGCGGAGACAGGGCAATGGTCATCACGCTTCTTTATATTGTGATCGTGATCATGGCTTTTGTGTTTGGAATTACCATCAGCAATACGATCCGAAAGGAAGCCGGTGTTATCGGTACGTTACGTGCATCCGGTTATACCAGACGGGAGCTGATCCTTCATTATATGACGCTTCCGGTTCTGGTCACGCTGGCCGGTGCCCTGATCGGAAATATTCTTGGATATACCGTATTTAAGGGTGTATGTGCGGACATGTATTACGGGAGCTATAGTCTGCCGACTTATGTGACCGTATGGAATGCAGATGCCTTTCTTCTGACAACCGTAGTTCCGGTCATCATTATGATACTGATCGATCATGCGGTGCTTAGGTACCGCCTGCAGCTTTCGCCTCTGAAGCTCCTGCGAAGGGATTTTTCCGGTAAAAAACAGAAACGTGCAGTGTATTTAAGCCCGAAGATCGGAATTTTTTCCAGGTTTCGCCTCCGGGTGATCTTTCAGAATGTCAGCAGTTATCTGGTGCTGTTTGTGGGAGTTGTTTTCGCAAATCTGCTGCTGCTTTTTGGAATGCTTCTTCCGTCTGCGCTGGATCATTATCAGCTTGAGATCCAGGAAAATATGCTGGCGAAATATCAGTACATGCTTTCGGTTCCGGCAAGTGCCTATTCAGGAAATAAAGCGGATGCCATGAGTTCTCTTATGGAATATTATATGGATACCAGAACGGATAATAAGGATGCGGAAAAATTTTCTGCATATTCCCTGAATACCATGCCTGGTAAATATAAAAGTGAGGAGATCACTCTCTATGGTGTGGAGCCGGATAGCAAGTATATCCGTGCAGATCTTTCGGGAGAGGGTGTTTATATTTCCAGTGCTTATGCAGATAAATTCCGGATCAAGGAGGGGGATACCATAACTTTGAAGGAAAAATACGAGAAGGATGAGTATTCCTTTAAAGTAGACGGAATCTATGATTATACGGCAAGCCTCTGTGTATTTATGGAGCGTGATAAGCTGAATGAGGCGTTTGATCTTGGAGATGATTACTTTGGAGGATATTTTTCCGATACAGAGATCCGGGACATCCCTTCAAAATATATCGGTTCTGTCATTGACCTGGAAGCTCTTACAAAAATATCCAGGCAGCTGGATGTTTCCATGGGAGATATGATGGGAATGATGTATGGATTTTCCGTGATCATTTTCCTGGTGGTGATCTATCTGCTTTCCAAGGTTATCATCGAAAAAAATGCCCAGTCGATTTCCATGACCAAGATCCTGGGCTATACAAATGGTGAGATCAGCCGTTTGTATATACTTTCCACATCACTTGTGGTGGTGTTCTGCCTGCTGTTAAGCCTTCCGGTTGAACGGCAGATCATGGAAGTGCTGTTCCGCGAGATGATGCTTTCCAGTATTTCGGGATGGATCACCATGTGGGTGGATCCCATGATCTATGTGAAAATGACAGCGATCGGAATCGCAACCTATGCAGTGGTAGCAGTGCTGGAATTCCGGAGGATCCGTCATGTGCCCATGGATGAAGCACTGAAAAATGTGGAATAATATGTGACATCTGTATATATATCCGGAAAAATAATTCAGAATATCCGGAAATTTTACAGAATATGCAACAGGAACAGGAGTATGTGTGGTTTAACTGAGTGCGGATGCTTTTATCCGCTTGCACAGTTGTCTGTGAATAACCACATATACTCCTTAAATATTCATAAATTTTCCGGAATACTGGAAATATTACTACAAACTTGTTATAATAATCCCATACTTCCCGTTGGAGGGAATAATTCAAACAGGAAATCAGGTGAGGAACATGGCAGGCAGAAAGAAGGATCCGCTGTATAAAAGCTTCGGATATGCGTTTCAGGGGATTTTTACCTGCATCCGCAAGGAAAGAAATATGAAGATCCACTGTATGGTGGCAGCGCTTGTGGTGATCGCAGGACTGATCCTTGGGATTTCCGTAACAGAGTGGTGCATCTGCCTGGGGCTGTTCGGAATGGTGATGGCGCTGGAACTGGTGAATACGGCAGTGGAAGCTGTTGTGGATCTGGTCACAGAGGAACGTCACCCACTGGCAAAGATCGCCAAGGACACAGCGGCCGGAGCAGTACTGATCGCAGCGATCATGGCAGCGATCGTCGGACTGATCATTTTTGTTCCGAAAGGGCTTGTTTTTCTGGGAATATGGTAGAAATCGATCAGGTACATGGAACGGCAGTGGCCGTTTTTAGGAAAGGAGAATTATTATGGAATTAGGTGAAGGACTGAAGAAAATCTTATTAGTAGGAATTGGTACAGCAGCAGTAACAGCAGAGAAATCCAAGGAGATCCTGGACGAGCTGGTTAAAAAGGGCGAGCTTACTGTTGAGCAGGGTAAGGTTCTTAATCAGGAACTGAAACACAACATCAAATCAACAGTTAAGACAGCCGCTGATTCTGTAAAAGAATCTGCAGCCAGAAAGAACGATCAGGAAGAGCTGAAAGCAACGATCTCCAAACTGACACCGGAGCAGCTGGCAGCTGTGAAAGCACAGATCGAGAGCATGCAGGCTGAGGCAGCAAAAGAGAAAGAAGAGGCTTCTGAGGCAGCAGAAGAACCGGTTGAGGAGGCTGCACTGGAAGCTCCTGTGGAGGCAGAAACGGTAACAGAAGAAGCCGGGAGCGAAGAGCCGGCAGCAGAGTAATAAGAAATATCATAAAGAAAGCAGTAAATGGAGAAGTTTATGGGCGGAGAAGAACAGGAGAAGAAAGAGAACAGCGGATATGGAGAACGGCTGAGAGAGATCACAGCTGTTCTGAAAAAGCATGCCATTACCCGGGGTGTTTCGCCTGAGAAGCTCCGGCTCATACTGGAAGATCTGGGCCCAACTTATATTAAGTTGGGTCAGATTATGTCCCTGCGTTCAGATATTCTTCCCAAGAGATACTGTGATGAGCTGATGAAACTCTGCTCGGATGTACCACCCATGCCATTTTCCCAGGTCATCGAGGTTCTGGAGGAATCCATGGGGTGTCCGTGGCAGGAAGAATTTCAGCATATTGAGCAGAAACCGCTGGGTGCTGCTTCAATTGCCCAGGTTCACCGCGCTACGCTGAAAACCGGAGAAGAAGTTGTGATCAAGGTTCAGCGAAAAGGAATCTATGAGACTATGGCCCGGGATATCGGACTGATGCATAAGGCAGTGCGTCTGATGCCACCGGTAAGTATCAAAGGCATGGTAGATCTGAACATGGTCTTAAGTGAGCTGTGGACCGTGACCCAGGAGGAGATGAATTTTCTCACAGAGGCAGCCAATATGGCGGAATTTGCGAAGAAGAATAAAGATGTGGCATTTGTGAAGGTGCCTGTTCTTTATCGCGAATATATTTCACCACATGTTCTGGTGATGGAATATATTGACGGCTTTGCGATCAATGACCGGGCAGATCTTCTGGCGAATGGATATGATCTCAATGAGGTCGGAACGAAATATGTGGATAATTTCATCAAACAGGTGATGGAGGATGGCTTCTTCCATGCAGATCCTCATCCCGGAAATGTACGGATTCAGGAGGGAAAGATCGTCTGGATCGACATGGGAATGATGGGGCGTCTTACAGAACACGACCGTCAGCTGATCAGCGAAGCCATAGAAGGTGTTGCCATGAACAACATCGGCAAGATTCAGGATGCGGTTCTGGCTCTGGGAGATTTTAAGGGCAAACCGGATTCCAGCAAGCTTTATGAGGATATCCGCGGACTTATGGAGAAATATGGTACTGCGGATATGGGAAATATTGATGTGGCAGAGGTAATGGTGGACCTGATGGAGGTCATGAAAGAAAATAAGATCATGATGCCTCACGGACTGACCATGCTTGCGAGAGGACTGACTCATGTGGAGGGGGTTCTGGCTGAGATCTGTCCGGACATCAATATGACACAGATTGCTGCGGCAAGGCTTAAGGAGCAGCTGTTCAGCAATGGGAACTGGAAGCGTGAGATCAAAAAAGAAGGAAAAAATCTTGCCTGGTCGCTGAAACGTGCAGTGGATATTCCTTCTCTGGCGGCGGATTTCCTTCAGGGCTGTATGAAGGGGCAGACGAAGATCAATCTGGATCTTCATGCCTCGGATGATCTGGCGTGGCTTTTGCGGCGGCTGGTGCGGAATATTGTGATGGGGCTGTGGGTGATGGCACTTCTGATCAGTTCTAGCATTATCTGTACTACGGATATGAAACCAAAGCTGTGGGGGATTCCGGCGTTGGGCGCCTTTGGTTATGTGTTTGCTTTTATTATTGTTTTGTATGTGTTTATCAAGCATTTCTTTTCAGGAAAAAAATAAAAGACGGAGATCATTTGCAGAGTCTGCGGGATGGTTTCCGTCTTTTTTTGCTGTTATGGAATTGTTTCGGTCTGCTGTTATAACTGCGATTAGGAGCTATCATCTTCCGACCGGCTGGTAAAGGACGGAGTGCGGGTGTCTGGTCAGGTGTAGATGGTTCCGCTGTAGGCTTTGCGGAATTCCTTTGGGGTGTAGCCGGTTCCCTGGCGGAAGTAGTTGCAGAAGGAGGGAGCGTCCCGGAAGCCGCAGGAGAGAGCTGCTTCTGTGATGGTGCAGGAGGAGGAGCAGAGAAGCTGGGCTGCCATCTGGAGGCGGTGTTTCAGGAGATATTGTTTTGGGGAGGTGTTTTCATGTTCCATGAAGATTCGGTAAAGATAGGAACGGTCGATTCCTACGTAGTGTGCCACGTCTGAGATCTGGATGGGGTAGGCATAGTTGTTTCTGATGTATTCGGAGGCTTTCTGAAAGTACAGGTTTGAGATGTCGGTCCTGCTTTCGGAGGGCTTTTTTTGCATGTCGGATAGTATCAGGAGGAGGTTTCCTGTGGAGGCAAGGTCGTTTCCGTTGTTTTCGGAAAAGGTGTCAAGTAGGCTTTGCATGTGGGTGAGGAGGCTGTTTTGCCGGGAGGGTGTTTCCGGGGTGAAGATTGGGGTGTCGGAAAATACGGTTTGTTTCAGGATTTCTTTGCAGGCGGAGCCGTCAAAGCCTGCCCAGGCATAGCTCCAGGGGTCGGAGGTGTCGGCGCGGTAGTAGATGGAGTCCATGGGGCGGATGAGAAAAGCATCACCTGCTTTCAGATGGTAGGTGTGGCCGCTGCACTGGTAGATGCCTTTGCCGTGGAAGATCACGTGGAGAAGGTAGTGTGGGCGCATGGCCGGGCCGAAGGAGTGGCCTGAGCCGCAGTCTTCCTGGCCGCAGAAGTAGACGGAGAGGGTGTGTTGGGTTTTGGGTTCCTGGTGTGTGTGTTTCATTTAGGTGGGCCTCCTGGTTTCTTGGGTTATGCAACAAAAACGCAATTTTGGGTCACAAAATGGGGTGGGATGTTGTATGAGGTGATTATACAATATGGGGGTGGGAAGGGCAAGGGCTGAAGTGGAAGGGATTCGGAGAGGGTGGGGTGGATATGCGGACGCTGGCAAGGCGTGTGCTGTCTGACGCCGAGGCTTCGTCGGGGGCTGGCTTCTAAGCCGCTGAAAATCTGCTAAAAGCGTTTTCCAAAAGTCCGAACTCGCTGCGCTCAAACAGCGAACTTTTGAAAAACAACGCAGATTTCCACCAGCCAAGAATCAGCACCCCTCCTGC
>OGXW01002469.1_pt1 | contig 13049 bp, 9 predicted proteins | sample 1576341 | NCBI WGS metagenome assembly OGXW01 (sample SAMEA3541592, study PRJEB24748) | human gut metagenome | biome: human gut; feature: human-associated habitat; material: faeces | place: China | collected 2012
AATCTACCATGTACATTAATGGAAATGGTGGAAGATGAAATCTTTCTTTGGCTACGTGTTTGATGATATCCCATGGAGAAGTGAATCCGCAGTCAGCAATAATTCCTTTTACATTGTCTGGAAGATCCAGACCTGCTGCCATTAAGGTTGTAGCACACCCCATAGAAATTCCACATAGAAAAATATCTTTGTTCTTGGCTGCCAGATGCCGATTGGTATACAAAATCCATCGTTTGAGATCATGGCGTTCTTTCACTCCATAAGTAATATAGCGTCCTTCGCTTTTTCCGTGGCTCCTCTGCCATGGAAGAAGAATGCTGTATCCAAGATTCCATAGAAATCGGACTTCCGGTACGAATTCGATATCGTTTGTTGAATGGTAACCGTGCATGCAGATAATAGTTCCTTTGGCATTTTCTCTTGGGATGTAGGCTGCCCGTAGTGTTAGTCCGTCTTTTGATCTGATCTCTTTTAATTCTTGTTCTTGGTGTTCTTTTAGCCATTCTTGTTCTTTTAAAACATAATCAAGATATGGTTTCCATTTTTCTTTTTTTCGGACATCTGGCTGTTTTTTTCTTCGACAGATCGCATAATCGAAGACAGTAAATGCAGATGCACTGACAATAGTTCCTGTGATCGCTGTTGCGGTTAATAGTTTTTGTTTGTTGTTCATATTTGGACCCTCATTTTACTGTTCACTGTTTTATTCTGTGATATCTAAGGTTGTTTCCCCAGTGATTTTGATTCCATGTTCTTTTAATAATCTAGCTGTGATTCCGTCCCCATTGATCAGCGTGCCTGTAAATGTTCCATCATAGACTTTGCCACAGCCACAAGATGGACTTTTTTCTTTTAGGATCGCTGTGTGACAGTTATATAACTTTGCAATTTTTAGTGTCTCTTTGGCACCTTTTTGGTATTGTTTTGTAACATCTTTGCCATCTTTTGCGATAACTTTGTTTTGATGTATTTCTGCCGGAATTCTTGGTGTTGGCAGTCCTCCCATGATCTCTGGACAGACTGGAATTAGTTCATAGTCTTTTAGTAATTCTATGATTTTATCATTTTTGTTGTTTTTTCCGTTATATTTGCAATCGATTCCTAACAGGCAGGCACTGACTAATATTTTCATTATTTTTCCTTTCTTCTACAGTGCTAATTCAAATCCATAGCAGCTTTTCTCGAATCCGTAATGTTCATAAAATCCATGAGCTTGTACTCTTGGCAGTCCGGAGTCTAAAGTGATTGCTTTACATCCTCGTTCTTTTGCCAATTTCTTTGCATGATCTAATAATTTTACACCATATCCTTTACCTCGGTCTTCTTCGTTTGTGATCAAACTTGATACATAGCAGGTAAGCCCTGACATCCAGAAGGTCTGAAAATAATCTCCATGGCAGAATCCATGAAAAGTTCCATCGTCTTCTATTGAAAAAAATGCAAAACTGTTTTCGTCTTGTAGTACTTTTTCGTAGACTTCTTTGGTTGTTTCATAGTCATAGGTGTTGTAGTCCCAGAGTTTTTTGATGTATTCATAGGCTGTGTCGAAATCTTTGATTGTTGCATTTTTGATCTTCATGTTGGTGTCCTCCTTTGATGTCTGTTTTTTATTATTGTAGCATGAATATTTTTTTGGTAAAGAAAAAGATGAGAAAATATGTTATTAATATCTTCTCATCTTTTCATATATGCAACATTCTCAAACATTGTAAATCAATACGCTACCTTTTATCATATCTATAACTTACACTACTCTCAAACCACGATCGGCGAGGTTTCTTTATCCTTACGTTTGATTACCATATGAAATTACACTACTCTCAAACTATAAACCTGTGCATCATCTTTCATTTCCGGTTTGATTACCATATGAGATTACACTACTCTCAAACTCCTTACTATAAATCACATTTCCCATACAAGTTTGATTACCATATGAAATTACACTACTCTCAAACGGCTGATCCAGACATTACAACAGCTGGAAAGTTTGATTACCATATGAAATTACACTACTCTCAAACTCTGACGAAGAATGTGATAGACTGGACGAAGTTTGATTACCATATGAAATTACACTACTCTCAAACTATCCTTCCGACAAACTGTACTATACACGGGTTTGATTACCATATGAAATTACACTACTCTCAAACAGATGCTTTAGAGTATTTAGATAAGCCATTGTTTGATTACCATATGAAATTACACTACTCTCAAACTACCGTAAATGTCTTTCCGTTTTTCTTGATGTTTGATTACCATATGAAATTACACTACTCTCAAACTTTGCAATTGATCTTTATCTGAGGCTCCACTGTTTGATTACCATATGAAATTACACTACTCTCAAACCTCAATTTTCAAGTCATGCCACTACATCACATGTTGTATTCTCATATGGAATTAATGTATAACACATTTATCTCTATCAATTATATACTTATTCATCCCCAATGGCAACCGATCTTCATCACATTCTATCAATACTAGTGTAATTTGCTGATATCTTGTCCATTCCTGCAAATATTCATAATCTTTTTCTTTCAGATATCCTTTGCAACCTACTACAAAAAACACATCTATCTTCAAAAAATCATAACTGATTTTCATATAATCGATTAATTTTTCACAAAAACTTCCCTCTGTTTCTGATAATTTCACTCCAACGTATTTCAAAATATCTGCTATATTATAGTCTTCATTTAGACAGATTGGATACTCTGAAAGATTTTTTATTTCTTCCATAATCTGTAATAATTCCGCCTGATTTTCAACCATCTTGTCATATAATTTACTCATTTGGATTTCTTCTGCCAAATATGTGATCAATTTTTTGTGAATTCTGGAATTCTGTAAACTTAAGTCTCTAATCGAAAATAATAAATCGCATTGTTTGCTCATATCTAGTAATTCATTTTCCGCTCCATACAACAATAATGTTTCTTCAACTTTATGAATCTGATTCCATAATTTTTGAATCAATCCCGTATATTGTTCTGAATCTTCCAAAACAATTGCATTCATTCTATCTGTTTCCAACTTGCTTTCTATTCCATTTTCATGACTGATAAATATCATAATATAACCGTCCTTTGATCCGAATCGATAATCGTTGAACCTTTTTTCCCAATAACATACTCCATTTTAGAATATTGTTTTTCTGTGATAACAAGCATCTGCACCAATCCATCTTTAGGTTTATGCTCTTTTACGCTCGAAACAACCCCATTAGCTACCGTCGTATTTAATGCCAATTTGCTGTACACACTTTCCTGCATCATGGCAAAGCCCTTCTTCAGCAAAAATTTTCGAAAATTCCGATACTCTCTTTTATCCTCTAAACTAATCGTTGGTAAATCAAAAAATACAATCACTCTCATAAATCTATAACTCATATCATCCTATAAAATTTGATCAATGATACATCATTTTCATTTAACGCATCAAAAATACTCCTACAGTATATTTTTATTGCATTGCTGACATATTGATATTTCCCATCAATCAATACTTCATCCTCCAGCATATATATATAATCTAATTTTTCTTCTCTCTCAAATTTCTCTGGTTTATTTTTTACCACAATACGATCTACAAGAATTCGAAATGGTTCCATCAAATCTGAAGCTAAATTAAACTGATTAAACATATTATTATGAAATAATCCTAGCTGTGTAATATATCCATTCGCAATCACTTCTCGGTTAAAGCAAGACAATAAAATACCATACCCATAATTTAAAGCCGCATTAATTGCACATTCCTTGCTTCTCGAAAATTCTAATCCAAACAGTGCATTAAAATAAACTTTGGCAGCATGTCCTTCTCTATTTGTTTTATCTCCTAATTCTATTTCTTTCACATATTGCTTCAGCATATCTGCTTGAACTTCTTGATCATATTCTTTTAAATGATCACTTTGTTTTCTTATCTTTTCTGATACAATTTCTGTCCATATATTCTCTTTTACTTCTTTTGACCATTGGGTCTGCATTCTAACTTTTGCACTTGTATCATGACTTCCATAATATGGAATCAATTCTGATTGTGGATTATGTTTTTCGTCACAAAATACTATTTTAATTTTATGTTTTGTTAATTCACATAGTAACATTGTTGTTAGAGAAATGGCTGTTGATTCAATGATCAACATGCCAATTTCTCCAATATAGATTCGGGTTGTCATATCTGATTTGCGAACTACCATATAATCCATTTTATAATCCAACTTAGCATTTCCTGTAATTACTACAGTTCTCCAACTCATACTAATTCCTCTTCCGTTTCAAATAGTCCTGTAATTGACTGATGAACCAATTTCAATGATTTTGATGTTAACGTATTTTTATTAACCTTCATACTTCCAGCATTCTGTGACCCATTAATTACTTTAAGATTAGCTACAGTTGTAGCATCGCATCGAAACATTGCAATTATCTCATTGATTACTTTTGCTTTTTCCCCTAAATTTTCTATAGATATGAATGCTTCCTTTCCTTTTTCTAATGTTTTCATTTGCTGCGCTGGACGCTTTTGAAAAATACTTTCTTTTAATTTTAAATACAATTCTTCATATATCATATTTAAATCTTTCATTGTAAATCCTTCAAATTTAGCATCAGCTTGATATTGTGAATTATATTCCAAATACTTTTCAATTTTTCGTACTATCTCGTACAAGTCTTTATTTAAAATTAATTGAACTGCATTCTTTAATATAATATCCTTTTCATTCGCTCCTCTCAATCTTGCCAAATACCCATCCATCTTTATCAAACTATTCTTCTTGATCGGATATTTCTTAATAACTACATTGCTATATCCTTTTCTTTCTTCCAGATATTTTTTTACTGCATCTGGTTCTCTCTTCGCAATATTTACAACATATACTGGAATTTCCACAATATGATTTTTCCGTTCTTTTTTCTTTCCATCAAATTCAACAAATGCAAATGCTGATGTCTTCGGAGTGGTGTACCCTCCATATTTTACTGGATCAAGATTTTTCTTTAAAGCTATCGCTTTTTCATTCCCTTTCTTCGCTAAAGTTTCATTAAACAACTGACCTTTTTCGCAATATGTGTATTCTGTATATAAAATATCATTTCGACTCATTATCTTCTTTATCTGATCAATACTGTGTCCACCATTTTCACTTCCATGCCATACAATCTTATCGCCTTGTTTTACATCATAATTAAATACTCTACGAATGCTGTAATTGCTATCTCTATTGTCTTTCATCCATTTTCTAGGATTCGATGTAAATCTTGCATGATAAACATTTCCAACTACTATATTCAAAAATGCATCTTTTGCATGATGGTAATCATTCACTCTTCTGGATTTCAGCAGATCATTATCATGTCGGAAATCTGAAACTAATCCAGCTTTTACATAAACAACTTCTGAATCTTTATACAATCGATTCAACAACTCTGCTACTGCTTTTGATGACTGTCTTGTTTCTACCAATTGTCTCTCAATAAATCCTGACAATTCTTCGTCCGTAAAATCTGTTGTCCTTGTCAATCGGTCGTATTTCCTTTTTGAAATCAAGCCCTTCTGACATAGCATTGTCCAGTATCCTTTCATATCTTCTCGAATCTTTGGAGACAGAATTTTATTTCTCTTTTTATTATTTACATCTTTTCGAACCAAAACCATATTATCTAAACTATCATCCTTAATTCTTGACTGTGGGTAAATGTGATCAATATCCCAGTTAGAATTTCCTTTCATCAATGCATCCACATCTATTTCATCTCCTGTATACATACATTTTCCCATCTGTGTATAATACAAATAGAGTTTTCGGCTATTGAATTCTCGTTCCTCCCTATCGCCAATTTCTTTCATCCAATTGCGTGTATCATCTTTGCACCCAGCATATAATTCCTGCAATCTTGTCTTTCTTGAAACAGTTCTTTTTTTCTCTTTTTCTCCTCCTCGTGCCATTTCAATAAAGATTCTTTCTGGCTCACATTTCATTACTTTTTTTATTTCTTCTGCAATCTGTATCGTCTGCCATATTGCACGTTTATTAGATGGCGACACGATTAAATCTTTGACTGTATTTTCATAATTGATTTTCCCTACATCACCTGCTTTTTCCGCATTTATCTGATCAATTTCCTCTTTAAAACTAAATTGTTTGCTTAGAAGCTGCATCAGATTATAATTTGTTTTCCATAATGCTTCTATGATCGTATAACTTTCCCCAGTCTCTTTATCTGCACCTCTGACACCATTCAAAAATCTGTCAGAGAAATTTCCCCATCCACTATATTTCAACTGACAGATTTTCTTTATCTGTTCTTTATCAAATACCTCTGGATATTCTCGTTCTATCATTCTTCTCATCATTTTGGAATCATCATCATAGATTGTTTTCCATTTAATGATTTCTTCTATAATTTCTTTATAATGATCTTTTTCTATTTCATTTCCTACTACTTGTTTTTTGAAATCTAAATAAGATGTAAGAGCCGATTTAAAATCAATATCAAATCCACTAATATCTTCCTGTACAATTTCTGGATCTTCCATCTTTAGGTATTCTAAAATTCTCTTTCCTGTCACTTTTGCCATTGTACAGAATAGATCTTTATAAATTCTCTGTTTTAGTTCCACAGATATTTTATTTCCTCTTATTTTTAGGTTATTCAGTTCATTTAGTACCATATATTTTGAATATAACAAAGAGTTTTTCGGTAAAACATCTTCTCCAATTAAATAAGTACATTTATTTGTCATACGCTCAATAAATTCCTTATTTGATTGTTCTACATCCACTTTATCTCCAAAATTCCATGGATAAATTCTTCCTTCTTCTTTTCTTATCATCCATGAATTGGAACCTTCTCCTTTATGTCTTCTGCTTAATGGTCCTACATAATATGGAATCCTAAATTTTGCAATAGATATAATCTTCTCAGCTATTGTTCCATACTCATCTTCTTTTTTCAAAAAATTCAAATATCCTTTTGCGTTATCCAATATTTTCATTAATTCCTGAAGATGGACCTGATTCGGAATTGTTCCATTTTCCTTTGATCTTGCTAATGGTAACAATGTCTGATTCTCTACTTCTGTCTTTAATTTTTCTAATATTTCTTCATCTTCTTGGTCTGGAACAATCATAGATAAAATCTTTTGTAAACCTTTATAAAAATCTTCCTCTGATTTGCATCGATCCATTTTATATGTATGACCATTCTTCCGAATTGCTCCAATATAATTTCCATAACCATTTTTTTCGTTGATTCCATTAAAAAAAGCTTGATACACTTCATCTTTGCAATATTTTTTCATAATATTTTTTAATATATGTAGATTTTTCCCATGTTTTTCATATGCTTTTACCTTTGCAAATGATAAATAATCTTCTCCATCTAAGATTTCAACTAATACACTCCAATCATATACACCTTTGATTCTATCAATTACACTTGCATAATCTGGATAATTTTCTTCAATTGCAGGCATGATCTCATCTTCATATTTCGCTTCTGTAAATTTAAAACTTTTTGTACTGATTTCTTCCAGTGGCTGATGAAATATTTTGCTGATATCACCCTTTAATCCTACAATTAATTTACTTAAATTGGTAATAATTGCCTTAGAATATTTTTGTTGTTCTTTATCCTCTGCTGGAGTACATTCAAATAGTTGTGCAACTTGTTTTGCTTTTACTGATTTTGCAGTTTTTTTATCACTTAATATTCGTTCTAATTCTCTTATATCTGTTAAATTCATTTCATATTCTGACACAGAATTAAATTCCTTTATCATTTCTCCGCAAACAAATGATAAATTCTTTACATCACTGATACTTCCATTAATCAAAAAATGCCCTCTATTTTTCAAAATATGATGGCATGCTAAATATACCAGACGAATATCATGCGGTTCTGGATTCTCAATTAATTCTTTTCTTAAATGGTACATCGTTGGATATTGTTTATGATAATCAATATCTGTATATTCTTTATCTACAAATAATGGATACTTCTCACCTGTAGATTTATCTTCGAAATGCAATCTGCTTTCATTCAATCTTATGAAAAATGTAAGATCTTTCTTGACAATTTCTTCTGAAAATAATTCTTGCAATAAATCTATTCTTTGTTTCTTTCTTGATAATCTTCTCCGATTTGAGCGTTTCATTCTTCGTTCTGCTGCTGTGTCTGCTGCTTCAAATAAACGAATTCCCCACATTCTTTTTCCAGCATATTTGTAAAGATTATAATTTTCATCTGTTACTGCCCATCCTACAGAATTTGTCCCTATATCTAATCCTAAATAATACTTTTTATTCATTTTCGTCCCTCTCCATTCTTGACAAAAGAAATCAATCTGCTTATAATAAAAATATCTCAATTGATTACCATATGAGATTACACTACACGGTTCAAATAACGAATTTTCGTAGTCGCCCTTTTTAGGGTTCCACATGGTGGTGGATTTAAACTCGCTTCGGCGAGTTTTTTATTTTATTATAAACAAATATTACTGTACTGTTAATCTGTTTCTATTATATCTCTTTTTATATATATTACTCAACATAATTCTTATGTTTTTTATCATTTTTGCATAATTTTTTCTTGTTTTATTTTATAAAATCATAATTTTTAGACAAAAATAAAGAGATATTTTCTTATCTCGCGAAAATATCTCCTTATTTTTAAATCTTATAATCTCTAATTAATCTCTAACCTTAATATGCACTTCACGAAGCTGCTGTTCTGTAATCTCGTTTGGTGCTCCGCACATCAGATCCTGTGCTGTTCCGCTCATTGGGAAGGCAATGATCTCTCGGATGTTTTCTTCGTTGCGAAGTAACATGATCATACGGTCTACTCCTGGTGCCATTCCTGCATGTGGTGGTGCACCAAACTGGAATGCGTTGTATAATGCTCCGAACTTGTCTTTCAATGTTTCTTTGTCATATCCTGCGATGTCGAATGCTTTTTCCATGATCTCCATGTCATGGTTACGAACGGCTCCTGATGATAATTCTACTCCGTTACATACGATATCATACTGGTATGCTAAGATATCTAATGGATCTTTTTCATTTAATGCTTCTAATCCACCCTGTGGCATAGAGAATGGGTTATGTGTAAATCCTAATTTACCTGTTTCTTCATCGATTTCATACATTGGAAAATCATTGATGTAGCAGAAACGGTATGCGTCTTTTTCTAACAGATCTAATCTGCTTCCTAATTCGTTACGGATCTGTCCTGCATAGATACAAGCAGCTTTTTCTGGTGCTGCGATGAAGAAGATTGTATCTCCTTCCTGTAATCCAGCCATTTCAGCTAATTCCATCTTCATATCATCTGGAATAAATTTATCGATCGGTCCTTTGTATTTCAATTCTTCTTTGACTTCTAAGTATCCAAGTCCACCCATACCGATTGACTGTGCGAATTTTAACAGTTTTTCATGCTGTCCTTTGGAAAGTTTTGCATGAACATTGATCGCACGTACTGTCTGTCCATGGAATGGTTTGAATGTACATCTCTGGAAGAAATCTGTCACGTCGATGATTCTTAATGGGTTACGAAGGTCTGGTTTGTCACTACCAAACTGCAGCATTGCTTCTTTGTAGCTGAAGATTGGGTATGGTGCTTCTGTGATCACACTTCCTTCTGGTGCAAATTTCTTAAATGTCTCTGTTAATACTTCTTCTCCGATCTTGAAGACATCTTCCTGTGTTGCAAATGCCATCTCGAAGTCTAACTGATAGAATTCTCCTGGAGAACGGTCTGCACGAGCATCTTCATCTCTGAAGCATGGTGCGATCTGATAGTATTTGTCGATTCCAGATACCATCAGTAACTGTTTATACTGCTGTGGTGCCTGTGGTAATGCGTAAAATTTACCTTTGTATTTTCTTGAAGGTACTACGTAGTCACGAGCTCCTTCTGGTGATGATGCACAAAGAATCGGTGTCTGAACTTCTACGAATCCCATGTCTTCCATCTTTTCTCTTAAGAAACGGATGACTTTGGAACGGAATAAAATGTTATCTTTTACCTTTCTGTTTCTCATATCAAGGTAACGATATTTTAAACGAACATCTTCACGGATTTCTTTACTTGTTGCGATCTCGAATGGAAGATCTCTGTATACTTTTCCTAAGATATCGATCTTGTGTGCTTCTAATTCGATCGTTCCTGTAGGAATCTTAGGGTTAAATGTTTCTTCGTCTCTGTGCTGGATCACACCTTCTACAGATAAACATTCTTCTTTTCTTACATGGTCTAATAAACTTGTATCTCTTAATACGACCTGCATCACTCCATACATATCGCGTAAGTCGATAAATGATACTCCACCGTGGTCACGGATATTCTCTACCCATCCGGCGATCTTTAATTGTGCTCCGATGTCACCTTCAGAAATCTGGTCCATGGTTCTGGTACGGTACATGTCTGACATTTTCTTTTCTCCTTTTTCTTGTATTCTCTATCTTGCGTTCAGGCGGTTTTCTTAGTTCCCTGTCACCTTAAAATCAGGTACAAAAAAAGCCCGTCCTGAAATTGTTACTTCAGGACGAACTATATATCTCTAGTCCGCGGTACCACCTGATTTACTGTCTTGCAGTCTCTCTTGTGTGCCGGTTAACGCCCAGCTTACGTCGCACCTACTGACAGGGTTTGAATCTTGTTCTATTCATGTTCTGCGTTCAGATTGATGCTCGGGAGTGTTCTTCGCATAAATTCACTTTGCAGGATTCTCACTATCGCCTGCTCACTGGGAACGATAATTTATGGTACTTTTCTCCGTCTTTGCCTATTGAGTGATTATATTATATTGGGGCTTGTGTTGTCAATAGGCTTTCTATATGTATATTTAGATTTTTATTTTTATTTGATCAGTTCCTGATCATTAAATAACGCATTCACTTCCTGTTCGTAATTCTTTAACGTCTGAACTTTACGGATCTTCTTTGCGTATTTTTCGTGGTTTGTAAACATGACCGCTGCATTGTTCCAGAATTCTTTCATCTTATAGAGAACATTTTTATCGCCGCTTAGGTAATCCTGATATGCTTCATAAAGTGTATCATGCATTTTCAGGAGTTCTCTTTTGGTCAGTTTCTGTCCATATTTGATTTCTCGTACAAGGGCTGGATTTCTTAACAGACCTCTTCCGATCATCACTGCATCTACATCTGGAAACCTTGTTGTGATATTGTCGTAGTCTTCTTTTGTTACGATATCTCCATTGTAGCAGAGTGGATTCTCGCTGTGGTTTACTGCATATTCAAAGACATCAAGGTGTGGTTTTCCTTTATAGAATTCCTGCTGTAGTCTTGGATGGATCGTTAGTTCATAGACTGGATGGCGGTTGTAGATGCTTAAGATTTCTTCGAATTCTTCTGTCTCTCTTAATCCGATTCTTGTTTTAATTGAGATCTTCATATCTAATGCTTCGAAGATCTCTGTAAGGAAATCATCTAATACTTCTGGTTCTCGCAGGAATCCTGAGCCTTTTTGTTTGGCTACAACGGTTCTTGACGGGCAGCCAAGATTTAAATTGACTTCATCGTATCCCAGTTCTTTTAATTCTTTTGCTGTTCTGATAAAATCTTCAGAACTTTTCGTTAAAATCTGTGGTACGATATGTAATCCTTCATTATGTTCCGGCAATACATCCTGAAATTCTCTTGTTTTGAATGTTCTTTTTCCATTTGGCATAATAAATGGTGTGTAGTATTTATCAATTTCTCCAAATAGTTGTTCGTAAATGTTTCGGTATAAGTAAATCGTGATACTTTCCATTGGGGCATAATAAAATTTCATAATAACGATCAGTTTCCTCCATTTAAATTATACTTCTTGACACTCATACCATTATATATGATTTACGAACCGAGGGCAAAATGTATTACAAATACTGAAATCGCCAATCCAGACTTTATTTTTTCAACAATTGATGTTATATTAGTAAACAACGAGTGAAAATTTGAGAAACATTGATACAATTTATCAGCGAGGTATGAATAATGAAAGAAATGAAACCGATCAAAGAAGGTAAAGTTCGTGAGATTTATGACAATGGTGACAGCCTGATCATGGTTGCAACTGACCGTATCAGCTGCTTTGATGTCATCTTAAAGAATGATGTCACAAAGAAAGGAACTGTTTTAACACAGATGTCCAAATTCTGGTTTGACCTTACAAAAGACATCGTTCCTAACCATATGATCTCTGTTGATGTCAAAGATATGCCTGAATTCTTCCAGCAGGAAAAATATGATGGAAACAGCATGATGTGTAAGAAACTTACAATGCTTCCAATCGAATGTATCGTTCGTGGATATATCACAGGAAGCGGTTGGGCAAGCTATCAGGAGAATGGTACAGTCTGCGGAATCAAACTTCCTGAAGGATTAAAAGAATCTGATAAACTTCCTGAACCAATCTACACACCATCTACAAAAGCAGAAATCGGTGATCATGATGAGAACATTTCTTTTGAAAGAAGTATTGAAGTTCTTGAGAAAGAATTCCCAGGTAAAGGACAGGAATACGCTGAACAGTTACGCGATAAGACAATCGCACTTTATAAGAAATGTGCTGATTATGCATTAGAACACGGAATCATCATCGCAGATACGAAATTTGAATTTGGTCTTGATGAAGACGGTAACATTGTCATCGGAGATGAAATGTTAACACCAGACAGCTCTCGTTTCTGGCCAGCAGACGAATACGAACCAGGTCATGGACAGCCATCCTTCGACAAACAGTTCGCCCGCGACTGGTTAAAGAGCAACGAACATGACTGGAAACTGCCTCAGGACATTGTTGATAAGACAATCGATAAATATTTCCAGGCTTATGAGATGCTTACTGGGAAAGATTTGTAAGTAGTATTTTGTTGTATGGGATATAAATAAAAGAAAAAGAAAGATCATGAATAAGCAAAGTGGCACTCCGCATTTTTGAAAGCGTTTTTTACAAATCGCTGGTCCGCGCCTGTTCCTTCGATAACTCACTGGCTGCGAGCCAAAATGCCCGCAGCTA
>OGXW01002472.1_pt1 | contig 13047 bp, 10 predicted proteins | sample 1576341 | NCBI WGS metagenome assembly OGXW01 (sample SAMEA3541592, study PRJEB24748) | human gut metagenome | biome: human gut; feature: human-associated habitat; material: faeces | place: China | collected 2012
ATGTCGAAAAATGTTCTGACAGATGCTGCAAATGAAGTTATGAAGGTAGTATATGAGGAAAACCGCAGGATGCTTGCAAAGCATCTTGCGGATATATGCGAAGGAAGAGAAAATGTACATAATCTTCATTACAGGTGGCTTGATAAAGAAGGTATGCCGGTCTGGATTAACTGCCGTGGTATCGTGATCAATGATCAGCAGGGAAACGCAGAGTATCTGATCGGATGTCTGAATGAGACTGGCAACAAGAGAAGAGCCGATAATGTCACAGGACTGCTTGGCGGTCCGGAATTCCTTGCTTACCTGCGTGCACAAAAAGAACCCATTACCAAGGGATTTTTTATGCATGTAGGAATTGATGATTTCGGAGCGATCAATAGCTCTAGGGGAGCTGATTATGGTAATTATATCCTGAAAAGTGTAGCCGGCTGCATGAAGGAATGCATTTCAGACAAGCAGAGAATTTACCATCTGGTAGCGGATCAGTATGTGATCGTGGATCTGGATGCTTCTTCTGCGGAAGACGCTGTGGCACTGAAAGAAAAGATCGCAGATAAACTTTATAATTTCATAGTAGCCGAAAATTATGAAGCTGTATTTTCAATTTCTATTGGTGTTATAGATGCAGCAACATTTTGTGAGGGAACCGAAGAGTGTCGCAAAAAGTTTGAATTTGCTCTGAAACAGGCAAAAAGCATGGGTAAAAACGGATTCTATATTTTTGCCCAGGATGACTATGAGGTCTTTTTGCGAAAAGGAAGAATCATAGCAGCACTTCGTAATGCTATTGTAAACAATTACGAAGGCTTTGAAGTCAATTATCAGCCGATCGTGGACTGCCAGTCGGAACAGATCATTGGAGCAGAAGCGCTAATGCGTTTTTCCATGATAACGGAAGAAGGACAGAAGCTTGTTTCACCGATGGAATTTATCCCATTGTTGGAAGAGACCGGATTGATTATTCCCGCCGGAAGATATATTTTGAACGAGGCTGCAGCAATGTGCTGTGAAATGCAGAAATATATTCCGGACTTCCGGATGAATGTAAATGTATCCTATGTTCAGATCCTGCAGGGCAATGTAGAGCGGGATATTCTGGATGTGATTCAAAAGTACACTTTAAAGCCGGAATGTTTATGCGTTGAAATGACAGAAAGCGGATTTATGGATATGACACCAGCGTTCTGCAAATTCCGTAAGAGCTTGGACACGAACGGGATCCCCTTCGTGATCGATGATTTTGGAACAGGATATTCGAATCTTCATTGTATACGTGATATGAATCCGAGTTATGTGAAAATGGATAGGAATTTTACTGCCAAGGCGATGAACAGTGCCAGGGATTATGAATTATATAAAAATATCATCCCGATGGTACATAGCATTAACGTCAGGATATGCGCAGAAGGCATCGAGGAAAAGGAATGGCTCTTGAAAATGAATGAAATGAAGGTTGATTATCTGCAGGGATATTATTTTGGTAGGTCATGTGGAAAAGAACAGTTTCTACAACAATATGCCAGAGGCATCAACGTTAAGTAAAGAAGGTAAGGCAGACTCAGCTATGTGGGGCTGCCTTATTTTATGGCCTTATCAGAAGGATGAATTTATAACGGCTTCTTTCAGTTTTTTCAGGTCATTGACATCAGGGTGAGACAATGCACAGTCAAAATTCTGGATCAATACATCCAGATTCTGCGGATGATCGGGAGCCTCCTTCATTTTCAGGTAGCGTTCCCGGACAGACTGCGGCATTCTGCCCTGACACATATACTCACCGACGCATAGAGATACTTATTGCTGCCATCCCGTTTCTTTTAAGTGCATGTGGTTGTAACCTTTATAGTCGATAAGCCGGGGCTTATTATAGTCCTCGATAATATCAGAATTGGTAGCATAGACAACGTGGCACCCATCGCAGGCGAGAATACAATGGTCTTTGAATTTGTCCGTAGTGGATGGAAAAGAAGATGAGAATTCCGAAAAAAGGTATTCAAAAGCAGAGAGGGAAATCTGTCTGCGGCGCTGGCAGAAAGCAGACTGTGAAGGGACAAGGTCAGGGTCCAGGTCAAAGTAATCCATGATCTCATCATTCGTGCTGCCTTTCCTCATACTGATGATCAGACACATGGTATCATAAAAAGATAGTTTCCCAAGATGCTGGCGTGTAAAATCATGGCCAGGATTTTTGGAAAAGAGCCAGTGATGTTCAGCCATGGATAAGATGATAGAATTCAATTTTTCTTTTACATTTGACGGATAATGGTTCATAATAAAAATGTGCCTCCTTAGTTTTGCAGGGTTTTGGGATAGAATGATTCATGGTGAAATCGCACATTTTTATTGCATGTCAATAGAAAAATGCAAAAAGAAACATAAAATATGTTACATAAATGTTAAATAAGTGCCAGCCCCAAAATAGAACAAAATACGAAAAGCTGTGTGTTGTCAGTGTTATAATAATTTAAAAAAAGTGCTGTTAAGCTAGAGAAGCTAAATGGCATTGCAGTGAACCGGAGAAATATTATAAAAAATATATGAAAAAAATGCATATGATTTGCAAAATGGAGGAAAAACGAGTAAAATATATGTGTTTTGGAACAAATGATGTATTGTAAGGAAAGGAAGAGATAGATATGACAAAGATTGACATTATTTCAGGATTCTTAGGCGCCGGAAAGACGACTTTCATCAAGAAGATGATTGATGAAGTGTTCACAGGCGAGAAGCTGGTGCTGATCGAGAACGAGTTCGGGGAGGTCGGCATTGACGGAGGATTTTTAAAGGATGCGGGAATTCAGATCACTGAGATGAACTCCGGCTGTATCTGTTGCTCACTGGTTGGCGATTTCGGCAGAAACCTGCATGAGGTGATCGGCAAGTATCATCCGGATCGTATCTTGATCGAGCCGTCAGGCGTCGGCAAGCTCTCGGATGTCATGAAGTCTGTGATTGACGTGGAGAAGGAAGAGGATGTAAAGCTGAACGGGCTCATCACGGTTGTAAACGCATTAAAGGCGAGCAAGCAGATGAAGGCATTCGGCGAGTTTTTCAATAACCAGATCGAATATGCAACCACTGTTGTGTTAAGCCGCAGCCAGAATGCGACGCCGGAGCAGCTGGAGCTCTGCGTAAAGCAGATTCAGTCCATCAACGATAAGGCTGCCATCATCACAACCCCGTGGGATTCCATCCGTGGAGAGCAGATTTTAAAGGTGGTAGAGGGACAGGATTCTCTTGAGAGAAAGCTGATGGCAGAGCAGCATGCGAAGGAAGAAGCCGAGGAGCATGAGCACGAGCACGAGCATCATCATGACCATGACGAGCATGACCATGAGCATCACCATGACCACGACGAGCATGATCATGAGCATCATCACGACCATGACGATCACGACCACGAGGATCACGATCATGAGCATCATCACGACCATGACGAGCATGACCACGAGGATCACGATCATGAGCATGACCACGACCACGACGAGCATGACCATGAGCATCATCACGAGCACGGCGAGAACTGCACCTGCGGCTGCCACGATCATGAGCATCACCATCATCATCATGCGGATGAGGTGTTTACAAGCTGGGGAAAAGAGACGCCGCATAAGTTTACCAAGGCAAAGATTGAGGATGTCTTAAAGACTCTGTGCGAGACGGACGACTATGGAACCATTCTCCGTGCGAAGGGCATGGTGGAGGATGAGAACGGCTCCTGGATTTATTTTGACATGGTGCCGGGGGAGTACGAGCTGCGTGACGGCGAGCCGGATTACACGGGACGTCTGTGCGTGATCGGAACAGATATCGACGAGCACAGATTAGAGGAGTTATTTGGAATCGCTTAAGCTGTGAAGACTGCCTTTTAATAGTGAGATAAGACAGAGAGGAATAGAACATGCAGGAGATACCGATTTATTTATTTACCGGATTCATGGACAGCGGCAAGACGACACTGATCAAGGAGACACTGCTTGAGAACGGGTTTGCCGATCAGGGAAAAAGTCTGATCATCTGCTGTGAAGACGGAGAGGTGGAATATGACGAGGCGGAGCTGAAGAAAATCAATGCAAGCCTTGTGATGGTGGAGAACGAGGAAGATTTTACCGCTGATTTTCTCAATGCCATCAATATGAAATATCTGCCGGATCAGGTGTTCATCGAATATAACGGAACCTGGGGAATGGATACGCTCACCGAGACGGAGCTTCCGCGCGGGTGGATGGTGGTGCAGTCCCTTGCGACCGTGGATGCGACCACCTTTGATATGTATCTTGCCAATATGCGCACGATGATTATGGAACAGCTGTTTCAGGCGGACGTCGTGATCTTTAACCGCTGTGACGACAGCACGGATAAGGGAAAATACCGCAGAAATGTCAAGGCGCTCAACCGTAAGGCACAGCTTGTGTATGAGCGCGCGGACGGATCGCTCGACGAGCGCGAGGAGGAGCTGCCGTTTGACATCTCGGGAGATGAACTGGAGATTACAGATGCGGATTATGCAATCTGGTATATGGACTGCCTGGACAACCCGAAGAAATACGAGGGGAAGAAAGTCAGCTTTCTGGCGCTTGTATACAATCCTGACAAGCTCAAGAAGGGCATTTTTGTTCCGGGACGTTTTGCGATGACCTGCTGTGTGGAGGATATTACCTTCATCGGATTTAAGTGCAAATATCCGGATGAGGATAAGATTCCGCACAAGTCCTGGATTCATATTACCGCGCAGATCAAGGTGGAGTTTGCAAGAGAGTACAAGGGAAAAGGACCGGTACTGTATCCGATTTCCATTACACCTGCAGAAAAGCCGGAAGACGAACTTGTTTATTTTTCATAGGAGCAGAGTGCGTGGGCATTTTTTGAGAACCTCCTTGCTGGCAGAATGCCGGCAGGGAGGCTTTTGTTTAGAATGTAATACAATGAAAGAAAATACCGGATATTTACAAAAATGTGCGAAACATCTACAATGTAAGTAATAAAGTGTCATATTGCAGTATGAACGGAGGAAACAGATGAAAAAATTGGGTTTAGGGCCGAAAATGATTTTGAGCTTTCTTGTGGCGATTGCGGGAAGTGTTGTGATCTGTGGAGTGATTACATACAGCCGTACGAAGAATGTGTTAAACAGCAACATGCAGCTCACAAGCGAGCAGACGTTAGAGAGCGCGTTGAACAGTCTGCAGACGTATGAGAAGACGATCAGCCTTCCGGTGGATCTGCTGACGCGCAAGACTTCCATCAAGCAGCTGGAGTACGAGGATCAGTTTGATGACTATATTGCCAACGTGCAGGATGAACTGGTGGCGGCGTGCAAGGTAACGCAGGGAGCGGTGCGAAGCTATTATGCGACGTCCAGCGGAAAACTCATCACCGGATGGGTGAAGTACGAGGACAACGGTGATAAGACGGCGATGAACACCATCGAGGAAAATGTGGATCTGGCCGGGGAAGACTGGTATGTGAACTGCCAGGGCAGAAAGGCAAAAGTAAATTCTATTTTCAGCTATATCACACAGCCTTATGAGGATCCGCAGACAGGCGGGCAGATCTTCACCGTAGCGCAGGAGGTCAAATACAAAGATGTCTTAATGGGCGTTGTGGCGATGGATATTGATGCGGCGCAACTGGAGAATTATATCAGGAATATCCGCATTCTCAACACGGGATTTGCCATGCTGATCGATGCGGATGGCAATATTGTGATCGACAGTGACAAAAATACCTTTGCGGACGGAAATGTGACGGGTCTGGAATTCTGGACGCCGATTTCCGGAGAACTGAAGTCTCTGGAGGAGCAGAAGAGCGCCCTGGAGGAAGCGGGCGATGAGAGCGCTTCCGACATCACACTGGAGTCTGTATACACGATGCGTGCAGATGGCATGGACTGTGCGGTGACCGCGATGACAGACCAGGTGACAGGCTGGATTCTTCTGGGCTGCATCAGCGATGTCGAGAACACCGGCAATCTTGCGAAGATCAACGGTGCGCTGGTATTTGCGGGTGCGTTCGGAGTGATCTTCGGTATTGTGATCGCGCTTATTACCGCGTACAGCCTTGTGCGTGAGATCAAAAAGATTGAGCGTGCGACAGCTGCTGTGGCAGAGGGAGATTTTACCCAGACGATTGCGGTCACCAGAGGAGACGAGTTCGGTGCGCTGGAGACGCATTTTAACGATATGGTCAAGGATGTATCCACAGTGATCCGTGAGGTGGAGGATAAGTCCAGACATATTTTAGAGACTTCGGATCATATTTCCGAGATCGCGGGAGATACCAGAAGCACGATGGGACAGGTCGCGGAGGCGATCTCAAGCGTGGCTGACGGTGCGGTGAAGCAGGCGGAGAGCACGCAGGAGGCAAGCAGTGAGGTGGACAACCTCAAGAACAGTCTGGAGTCCTCCAGAGATTGTGTCAGCGAGATCAACCAGATGACCGAGGAGACGAACCGGATCAGTTCGGAGGGACTCGGCAGCGTGAAGGATCTGATCGAAAAATCACAGAAGACCGTAGAGAAGTCGAGCATGTCCCTTGCAGTGATGAATGAGATGATTGCCAGCATCGACAAGATTTTCTATATTTCCGATGCGATTGCGGATATTACGGCACAGACCAATTTGCTTTCCCTGAATGCTTCTATCGAGGCGGCGAGAGCCGGAGAGATGGGCAAGGGATTTGCGGTCGTTGCAGACGAGATCCGGAAGCTGGCGGATGAGTCCAAGGAATCAACGGATGAGATCAAGAAGATTATCACCGAGATTACGGACAAGTCCAAGCAGGTGGAAGAGACCATGCAGGAGAACGAGGAGCTTCAGTCGGAGCAGCAGAAAGCGATCGAGCGCACGGAAGAGGTATTCCGTCAGATTATCGCGCAGATTGAGCAGCTGAATGCTGGCATGGAGAACATCAACCGGCTCAATGCGGACATGTCATCCAACAAGGATACGGTCGTAAGTCGTATGGAGGCGATTGCATCCGTATCGGAGCAGTCGGCAGCGGCGACGGAAGAGGTCAATGCATCCACAGATCAGGTCAACACGACGATGGCAGACATCACGGACTACACAAAGACACTTCAGAATATCGCGCAGGATTTGGAGCAGACGATCGAGAAGTTCCGTCTGATGGAAATTTAAAAATAAGGTTGACAAATACACGTTAATGTATTAAAGTAAGTGACATACCGATAAACCTTTGAGAAAGAGTAGTAGACATTTATCCGAGATCACAGAGAGCTGCAGGCGGTGGGATTGCAGTATGGAGGGATTTGTTGAATGGACTTTTGAGGGCGGCCTGAACAGTGGATACGCAGGTAGGAGCCGCCGGGAACCGGACCCGTTATCCATCCGGCATGTATGATAGTGCATGAAGTGAGTGGACATTTTGTCAAGATGAGTGGCACCGCGATAATATTAGTTTATTACCGTCTCAAGCAATAGCTTGAGACGGCTTTTTTTATGTAATAGGAAAAGGAGGAAATAATTATGAAAAAGAAAATGATGACAGCAGTTCTTGCAATGACGATGGTGGCAACAGCGGTGGCAGGCTGCGGAAGCAGTTCCGGCTCCGGTACGACCGTGGAATTGACCAATGAGGCAGGAGGAGACGCGCAGGCGGAGACACAGAAGGCAGAGGCAGACCAGACAGCGGCGGAGGGAACCGTATATAAAGTCGGTATTGTACAGTATGTGGATGATGCTTCCTTAAATCAGATTGAAAAAGCGATTGAAGCGGAACTCACAGCAAAGGGAGCAGAGCTCGGAGTTACCTTTGATTATGCGGATTACACGTTCAACGGGCAGGCAGATCAGTCGATCCTGACACAGATTGCAGCGGATCTGGTGGCGGATGATGTGGATCTGATTATCCCGATTGCGACGCCGACCGCAGTCGTGATGCAGAGTGCGACCGAGGAGAATCAGATTCCGGTTGTATTTTCCGCAGTGTCGGATCCGGTGGGTGCCGGACTGGCGGCAGATGTGAACGCACCGGGTTCCAATATTACAGGAACGTCGGATGCCATCGACACGGCAGCGATTTTTGATCTGATGCTGGCGGCAAATCCGGATACCGCAAAGGTCGGACTGCTCTATGATAAGAGCCAGGCTTCTTCCCTTGGTGCGATTGAGGAAGCAAAGGCATACTGCGATGAGAAGGGAATCGCCTATGTGGAGAAGACCGGTACGACCTCTGCGGAGGTGCAGGCGGCAGCGGATGCCCTGGTGGCAGAGGGCGTAGACGCAGTGTTTACCCCGCAGGACAACACCGTCATGACGGCAGAACTTTCCATCTTTGAGAAGTTCATCGATGCGGGAATCCCGCACTACACAGGAGCGGACTCCTTCGCATTAAACGGAGCATTCTGCGGTTACGGAGTCAATTATGAGGAGCTTGGTACAAAGACAGCCGATATGGCAGTCGATATTCTGGTAAACGGAGCCGATCCGGCGGCAACTCCGATCGAGAACTTAGAGCGGGGAATTGTGACCGTGAATACAGAGACGGCGGAAGCACTTGGACTGGACTACTCCATGTTTAAAGATATGTGTTCGGAAGTTGTTGAGACAGTAACGGCAGAGGAGTTTGAATAATATGGGATCAATCATCACCTTATCGATCGTGCAGAGTGCACTGGAACTGGGATTTATCTATGCACTGGTTGCACTTGCACTGTTCATTTCGTTTAGTATTTTAAATATAGCGGATCTGTCAACGGACGGATGCTTTACGCTGGGATGTGCAGTGTGCGCTTCGGTTACACTGGCGGGGCATCCGGTACTCGGGCTTTTGGCGGCGATGGCTGCCGGTGTGTGTTCCGGTTTTGTGACGGCATTTTTGCAGACAAGACTCGGCATACAGTCGATTCTGGCAGGAATTATTGTCAACACCGGACTTTACACGATCAATATTGCGGTGATGGGATTCGCCTCCAACCTGAATCTGTTTGCCTGTGATTCCGTATTTACATGGGCAAAAGACGCGATCGGCGGAACCTGGTATAAGCTGATCGTGGCGGCAGTGATTGTCGCACTGGTCGGCGTATTGATCTCTCTGTTTTTAAATACGAGACTCGGACTTTCCATCCGGGCAACCGGGGATAATCCGGATATGGTGCGGGCATCCAGCATCAATACGGGAATGATGATTACGATCGGCCTGTGCGTCGCCAATGCGCTGACGGGACTTTCCGGCGGACTGCTCGCGCAGTACCAGAAGTCCTGTGATATTAACCTTGGAACCGGCATGGTGACGATCGCGCTCGCTAGTCTGATTATCGGAGAGACGATCATCGGAAATGGCAGCATGTTAAAGCGGGTCATCGGCGTGATTCTGGGAAGCTGTCTATACCGTTTTATCGTGGCGGTGGCGCTTCGCCTGAATGTCCCGGCAGAGTGCTTAAAGCTGGTATCCTCCATTATTGTGGCGGTGGCGATCGCTTTCCCTTACCTGAAGAAGCAGGCGGTGTTCTACCGGCAGAAACGGGCGGCAAAAGCGGAGAATGAGCAGTATATTGCGGAATTACTGCGAGAAGAACGGAAGGGAAAAGGAGGAAATGCGTGATATGGCAGCAGAAAGAGAATCCATGCTGATTATGAAAAATGTCAGCAAGACCTTTAATCCCGGCACCGTCAATGAAAAGTGTGCCCTAAACGGCGTCAATCTGACGCTTGGCGCCGGAGATTTTGCAACGATCGTCGGCAGCAACGGCGCGGGAAAATCCACCCTGTTCAATGCGATTACCGGAGCTTTTTTCCCGGACCGCGGTCTGATCATGCTCGGCGGGGAGGATATTACCTATCAGCAGGAGCATGTGAGAAGCAAAGTGATCGGTCATCTGTTTCAGGATCCGTTAAAGGGAACGGCGCCGCACATGACGATCGAGGAAAACATGGCGCTTGCCTATCTTCGGACGACAACCTCCCGGAATGCATATTTCAGCAGGATCAACGCGGCGGATAAGAAAAAATTCAGAGAGCAGCTTGCGCTGCTTGACATGGGACTGGAAGACCGTATGAAGCAGCCGGTGGGACTTCTCTCCGGCGGTCAGCGGCAGGCACTCACACTTCTCATGGCGACGATGGTCACGCCGAAAATTCTTCTTCTGGATGAGCACACGGCAGCACTCGATCCGGCGACGGCAGAGAAGGTGCTGCATCTGACCAGACAGATTGTGGCGGAGCGGCAGATCACCTGTCTGATGGTGACGCACAACATGCATCAGGCGCTGACGCTCGGCAACCGGACATTGATGATGAACGCGGGAAATATTGTGCTGGACATTGCGGGAGAGGAACGTGCGGCGATGTCGGTGGATGACTTGTTGGAGCAGTTTGCGCTCCGCGCGGGAAAAGCGCTCGATAACGACCGTATCCTATTTTCCAAAGTGGAGACACAGGAGTAGGGCGCAGGGAGAAAAACATCACATACAGTCCGAAACGGAGTCGGAATAGCAGATATAAACAGAAAATATGGGAAAAGCCGTTGAAATGTCGGGGCTTTTCCTTTATTATATTAAGATAGTACAAAGGGCGAGGAGGAAATTATGTATCCGATTGTTAAAAAAGAAAAGCTGGCAGACAAGATCTATCTGATGGATGTCAAGGCACCGCGTGTTGCACAGTATTGCGAACCGGGACACTTTGTCATTGTCAAGATTGATGAGCAGGGGGAGCGTATTCCGCTCACAATCTGTGATTATAACAGGGAAGCCGGTACGATCACGATCGTATTTCAGACGGTGGGAGCTTCCACACAGCGTATGGTATCCTTGGAGCAGGGGGATGCGTTCGCAGATTTCGTGGGACCGCTTGGATGTCCTTCTGATCTGATTGATGAGGATATCGAGGAACTGAAGAAGAAAAAGATTGTGTTCATCGCGGGCGGTGTCGGTACCGCACCGGTGTATCCGCAGGTAAAGTGGCTGCATGAGCATGGTGTGGACTGTGATGTGATTATGGGATCCCGCAATAAGGATCTTCTGATTCTTGAGGATGAGATGCGGGCAGTGGCAGCGAATCTCTATGTGACGACGGATGACGGCTCTTACGGCTTTCACGGAACCGGCACGGCGCAGCTGCAGGAACTCTGGGATCAGGGCGTGCGCTATGATCACTGTGTGGCAATCGGCCCGATGATTATGATGAAGTTTGTCTGTAAGCTGACAAAGGAACTGGGAATTCCGACGGTGGTTTCCATGAACCCGATCATGGTGGACGGTACCGGAATGTGCGGCGCATGCCGTCTGGTTGTCGGCAACGAAGTGAAGTTCGCCTGCGTGGACGGACCGGAATTCGACGGACATCTGGTGGATTTCGACCAGGCGATGAAGCGCCAGCAGCAATATAAGACAGAAGAGGGCAGAGCAATGTTAAAGCTGACGGAGGGAGATACCCATCACGGCGGCTGCGGACAGTGCGGCTGAGAAGGCAGAAGTGATCGTTAGACGGTGAAGGCAGAGAGAACTGGGGCATCTGCCGGATAGAAAATACAGAGTATGGAGGTTCCTATGGACGTAATGACAAGAGTACCGGTTCGTGAGCAGGACCCGCAGGTGCGAGCAGCGAACTTTGAGGAGGTATGTTTGGGATATAATGCCGAGGAGGCAATGGCAGAGGCAGCGCGCTGCTTAAACTGCAAAAATGCACAGTGCATGAAGGGCTGTCCGGTATCCATCAATATTCCGGCGTTTATCGCGCAGGTAAAAGAGGGCAATTTTGAGGAGGCTTACCACATTATCAGTGAGTCATCCGCACTTCCGGCAGTCTGCGGACGTGTATGTCCGCAGGAGAACCAGTGTGAAGGAAAGTGTATCCGCGGCATCAAGGGTGAGGCAGTTGCGATCGGCAAGCTGGAGCGTTTTGTAGCAGACTGGGCGAGAGAGCATGGCATCAAGCCGAAGAAGGCAGAGAAGCTGAACGGTCATAAGGTGGCTGTCATCGGTTCCGGTCCTGCAGGACTTACCTGCGCCGGTGATCTGGCAAAATTGGGCTATGACGTGACCATTTTTGAGGCGCTGCATGAGGCGGGCGGCGTGCTTGTCTATGGTATTCCAGAATTCCGTCTGCCGAAGCAGAAGGTCGTTGCGGCAGAAGTGGAGAATGTCAAGGCGCTCGGCGTGAAGATCGAGACGAACGTTGTCATCGGCAAATCTGTCACGATCGATGAGCTGATGGAGAATGAGGGATTTGAGGCGGTATTTATCGGTTCCGGCGCGGGTCTTCCGCGTTTTATGGGTATTCCGGGCGAGCAGGCAATGGGCGTATTTTCGGCAAATGAATTTTTGACGAGAAACAACCTCATGAAGGCATTTTTGGAGGAGTACGATACTCCGATCAAGGCGGGAAAGAAAGTGATCGTTGTCGGCGGCGGTAACGTGGCAATGGACGCTGCGAGAACGGCTAAGCGCCTTGGTGCGGAAGTACATGTCGTGTACCGGCGCGGTGAGGAAGAACTTCCGGCGCGTAAGGAAGAGGTGCATCATGCAAAGGAGGAGGGCATTATTTTTGACCTGTTACAGAATCCGACGGAGCTTTTAGTGGATGAGAACGGCTGTGTAAAAGGCGCGAGAGTCATTAAGATGGAGCTTGGCGAGCCGGATGCCTCCGGCAGAAGAAGCCCGGTGGAGATTCCGGGATCCGAGTATGAGATTGAGGCGGACACGGTCATCATGTCGCTCGGAACTTCTCCGAATCCGCTGATCTCCTCCACGACAAAGGGACTTGAGACGAACCGCAGAAAGTGTATCGTGGCAGAGGAAGAAAACGGCGCTACCTCCAAGAGCGGTGTATTTGCCGGCGGAGATGCCGTGACAGGAGCTGCAACGGTCATCCTGGCAATGGGTGCAGGAAAAGCGGCTGCGAAGGGAATTGACGCATACTTGAACACAAAATAAATACGTAATAGATTCGGGAAGGGGCTGTCACATGAGTGGCAGCCTCCTTTCATGCATAAGAGATATTAGATAAGTAATATTATAAGAGGCACACTTGGGGATTTCATGTGGAAATGCAGATGGAAATTCGGTTCAAAAAATGTGGAATTTCT
>OGXW01002473.1_pt1 | contig 13045 bp, 9 predicted proteins | sample 1576341 | NCBI WGS metagenome assembly OGXW01 (sample SAMEA3541592, study PRJEB24748) | human gut metagenome | biome: human gut; feature: human-associated habitat; material: faeces | place: China | collected 2012
GAAAGCGACTTGCACAGGGCAGTCAACGGCGTACAGTATTCCTACGATCTGGACATGCTGATCTACACCAAAAATGTGGACGGCACCATTATCCACTCCGACACCGAAGAACTGATGCAGGAAATGGTACTGGAACACATGGGCATTGATATGCAGGCAATGACCGATGCCAGCACTTCCATGTTCGGCGAAGAAGCCACCTCAATGATGTCCATGGGCATGGGCGGTTCTTCCATGAATCTGTGGCAGGAACTTCTCCCCGGCGACAACGGCAAGCCCATCAACGACCTGCTGAAAAAGCAGTACGATGTAGTCTATGGCTCATGGCCGAACAGCTACGACGAGATCGTGCTGGTGCTGGACGAAAACAACGAACTGGACGATATGACATTATACGCCCTCGGTCTGGAACCGAAAGAAGATGTGGACAACATCATGGAAGCAGCAGTGAACGGCAAGGAACTGCAAAAGGACAACAAAAGCTGGTCCTATGCCGACATTTGCAGCATGGACTTCCGCACGATCCTGAATTCCGACTGCTACCGCTATGACGAAAGCACAGGGCTGTACACCGACCTGCGGGACACCGAAGCCGGCTTGCAGTACCTCTACGACAACGGTCTGAAACTGAAAGTGACTGGCATTATCCGCCCCAATGAAGATACCACTGCTCCGATGCTGTCCGGCTCCATTGCCTATACCAGCGACCTGACCAAGTATATCATTGAACACAGCAAGGAATCCGATGCGATCACTGCCCAGAAGGACAGCAAGAACACCGATATTTTCACCGGTCTGCCGTTCAAGGATACCTCCGGCAACACCTCTGATGCGGACAAGCAGACTGCCTTTCTGGAATATCTGAACGAACTGGACGACGGCGGAAAAGCACAGGCATATGTACAGATAATGAGCATTCCCACCGAGGAACAGCTGAACGATTCCGTACAGCAGGCAATGCAGGGCATGAGCCGCAGCGATATGGAAGCGGCAATGCTGCAGGGCATGACACAGCAGATGAGCATGAGCGAAAGCGATGTGCAGTCCTATCTGGAATCCATGAGTGACGACGAAATCACCGACACATTCACCCAGATGATGCAGCAGCAAGTCAAGGCACAGTATGCCCAGCAGGTACAGCAGCAAATGGCTGCCATGCAGCCGGCAGAACTGGTAGGAGCTTTGAACCAGCTGCTCCCCACCCTGACCACGGAACAGTGTGCGAATTACTATGACGAAATGATGCAGTTCTCCGATTCCACCTATGAAGACAACCTGAAAGCACTGGGGGATATTGATCTGGACGACCCTGCATCGATCAATCTCTATGCGGCAACCTTTGAGGACAAGGACGTGATCGAAGACGCCATTGCAGACTACAACGAGGGCAAGGACGAAATGGCACAGATCCAGTATACCGACTATGTGGGGCTGATGATGTCCTCGGTGACGAAGATCATCAACACCATTACCTATGTGCTGATCGCATTTGTTGCCATTTCGCTGATCGTTTCCTCCATTATGATCGGCGTTATCACGTTGATCTCTGTACAGGAACGCACCAAAGAAATCGGCATTCTCCGTGCGATCGGTGCCTCGAAACGAGATGTTTCCAGCATGTTCAATGCGGAAACCATTATCATTGGATTTACCTCTGGTTTGCTGGGCATCGTGGTCACATATCTGCTCTGCATTCCGATCAACCTGCTGGTACACCACCTCACCGGCATTCAGAATCTGAGTGCGGTTCTCCCCGTTCCGGCAGCGATCATTCTGATTGCGATCAGTGTTCTGCTGACATTGATCGCCGGATTTATCCCGTCCAAGAGTGCGGCAAAAAAAGACCCTGTTGTGGCACTGCGTTCGGAATAATTCGAGGCAATACCACACAAATTATAACACCATAAGTAAAAAGCCATACCGCAGAGCGTTTATTCTCTGGGGTATGGCTTTTTCTCTTGTTTACTGAAAATATCTGCGTTACTGTAGCAATTCCGCCAAGTCCTGCTCCGGTGTGGTGATCGGGGCGATACCGTAGCTGTCTACCAGATATTGCAGCACGTCCGGTGACAGGAATGCCGGCAGCGACGGGCCAAGCCGGATATTCCGGATTCCCAGATGCAGCAATGTCAGCAGAATGCAGACTGCTTTCTGTTCGTACCACGACAGCACATAGGACAGGGGCAGTTCGTTGACACCGCAGCCGAATGCCTCTGCCAATGCCACTGCGACCTGAATCGCACTATAGGCATCATTACACTGTCCCATGTCCATGATTCGCGGCAGCCCGTCAATGGTGCCCAGATCCAGATCATGGAACCGATACTTGCCGCATGCCAGTGTCAGCACAATAGTGTCCGGCGGTGTCTGCTTTACGAATTCTGTATAATAGTTTCGTCCCGCCTTGGCACCGTCACAGCCGCCGACCAAGAAGAAGTGCCGAATCTTCCCTGCCTTGACAGCGTTCACCACCTTGTCCGCCACCGACAGTACAGCACCGTGTCCGAATCCGGTCGTCAGTTCTGTGCCGCCGTTGATACCGGTCTGCTGCTGCGGTGCTGCATAGCCGCCCAGTTCCAGTGCCTTTTCGATGACTGGCGTGAAGTCCTTATCCTTGCCGATGTGTACCATTTCCGGAAAGCCCACCGCTTCTGTGGTAAAAGCACGGTCGGCATAGCTGGGCTTCGGCGGCATCAGGCAGTTGGTAGTAAACAGCACCGGTGCCGGAATGGCATCGAATTCTTTCTGCTGGTTCTGCCATGCTGTTCCGAAATTGCCCTTGAGATGCGGGTAAGCTTTCAGCTTCGGGTACGCATGTGCCGGCAGCATCTCCCCGTGTGTGTAGACGGCAATGCCCTTGTCCTTGGTCTGTTCCAGCAGCAGCTGGAGGTCTTTCAGGTCGTGTCCGGTAACTACAATAAACGGTCCGGCATCGATCTGCATGGATACCTTGGTCGGCTCCGGTGTGCCGTAGGTTTCCGTGTTGGCACGATCCAGCAGTGCCATACAGCGAAGGTTGACTTCTCCCAGCTTCAGCACTTCCGGCAGCAGTTCCTCCATGGTCAGATCCAGCCCGATCTGCATCAGTGCTTCATAGAAGAACTGATTTACCGTGTTGTCTGTATAACCCAGCACCATAGCATGATAGGCATAGGCTGCCATGCCACGCAGTCCGAACAGCAGCAGCGATTTCAGCGAACGGATATTTTCTTCCGCCTGCCACAGCTGTTCCATGTTGTAATCTTCGTTTCTGCCGCAGGGCGATGCACAGACGGCACACCGGGGAATCATTCTGCCCTGTTCCCGATGCACGCGGTCGATTTGTGCCTGAATCCGGTTGTCGTCAAAATTGACATTGGTCAGAGTCATAAACAGGCTCTCGATCATCAATGCATCTGTCTTTTCTGTAACGAGATCTTCATTGCCGTCCACGGCTCTCGCCAGTCCGATCAGAGCACCGGTCAGTTCGTCCTGTAGCTTCGCTGTGCCGGCTTTTTTGCCGCACACGCCTGCGGCTCCGGTACATGCTGTACAGCCTACAGTCTGTTCACACTGGTAGCAAAACATTTTCTGTTCCATGTTATCTCTCCTCCTGAATGGTTCCGTCTGTTCCAATCACCGTTACGTGACAAGAAATGGCTTTTCCGCTTGCCGCAATGGCACGCTGCACTGCCTGTTCGATACCGCCGCAGCAGGGCACTTCCATTCGTGCCACAGTGACACTGCGAATGGAATGTGCCGCAAAAATCGCCGTCAGCTTTTCCGCATAGTCCACCGCGTCCAGCTTGGGACAGCCGATCAGAGTGATTCTCCCGCGGATAAATTTTTCGTGAAAATTTCCGTAGGCATAGGCGGTACAGTCTGCCGCGATCAGCAGATCGGCATCGTCAAAATAGGGTGCCATAACACCTGCCAACTTGATCTGCACCGGCCACTGGGAAAGCTGACTGGGACAGGCTGCTCCTGCTGCGGGAGCAGTGCTTCGCTGAAACTGTTTGGCACGCATTCCCGGACAGCCGGAAAAGGGCTTTTTCTGTGCCAGCTTCTGGGCACGCTGCACAGCTGCTTCATCATAGGCAGGGGCTTCCCGCTCCTCAAAAGTGATCGCATCGGTGGGACATGCCGGCAGACAGTCGCCCAGACCGTCGCAGAAATGTTCCCGCACCAGCACCGCCTTTCCGTCAATGATGTCGATCGCACCCTCGTGACACGCCCTGGCACAGGCTCCGCAGCCGTTGCATTTGTCACGGTCAATGTGAATGATTTTTCTTATCATGTGTATTCCTCCTCATATCATACGCAAAAACCTTGTGCGGTTTTACTTTTCTATGCCGTTGCCTTGACTTTCTGTATCCATTATAGTATAATAACAGCATCTTGTATGTTGAAATTTCAACAAAACGGAGGTTCACATGGAGAAATTTTTTCCAATTTTAAAGCAGTGTCCGCTGTTTGCTCACATTGCCGAAAGCGACTTGTCCGCCATGCTGCACTGTCTGCAAGTCACGGTGCAGCACTATGACAAAGGGCAAATTCTGATACACGAGGGCGAAAAGGCAGAACGGTTTGGCATTGTGCTGACTGGTGCGGTGCAGCTGTGGCGTATCGACTACTCCGGCAACCGGAGCATTATGGCAAACGTGGAGCCTGCACAAATTTTCGGCGAATCCTTTGTCTGTGCAGAAGTGGAATCGATTCCCATACAGGCAGTGGCATCTGCGTCCTGCGACGTGATGCTGATCGACGGCAGCCGCATTCTGCACGCCTGCAGCAACGGCTGCGAATTTCATCAGCAGGTGATTTTTCATCTGCTGCAAATCATTGCCCGCAAAAATCTGGTGTTTCACCAGAAGCTGGAGATCACCTCCAAACGTACCACACGGGAAAAACTGCTGACCTATCTCAATCAGCAAGCCCAGCGACACCGGTGCAGCACGTTTACCATTCCGTTTGACCGGCAGGAACTGGCGGATTTTCTGGAGGTGGACCGCAGCGGGCTTTCCGCAGAGATCAGCAAGCTGCGAAAAGAGGGCGTGTTGGAAAGCGAACGGAGTACGTTCCGACTGCTGTGACCAGATAAAAAAGCTGTGCAGGTTATCAAAAACCTGCACAGCTTTTTTGCAAATATAAAGGAGATGATATTGTCTGTGTTTTCCTTATTCCTTTACCAGTTCTGCACCCAGAGCCGCACACTTTTCCAGTGCTTCATCGTCCGGAGTTTCGTTGACGATCAGACCTTCGCCGCCAACCAGTGTTGCACCGTCATTCTTGGCACGTTCTTCCCAGTTCCGCATCCATTCGCCGTCGCCCCAGCCATAGGAGCCAAACAGAGCGATAGTCTTTCCGGACAGGTCACCTTCGATCGAAGCGAAGAACGGTTCGAATTCGTCTTCTTCCAGAACCTCGTCGCCCATTGCAGAACAGCCAAATGCGATACGGTCATAGTCTGCAATGCTGCCGCTGAAGTCAGATACTGCGAACAGTTCTGCACCTGCTGCATCTGCAATTGCCTGTGCCATCTGTTCGGTATTGCCTGTGCCACTCCAATAAATTACTGCTGCTTTCATGCTTTTTTCCTCCTAAAAATTCTGCTGACTTTCGCCGGCAACCGGTGACATTGCAAAGCTTTTTGCAATATTACCTTTATGATATTTTCAGAGCCTGCAAAATATTACAGCCCTTACTCAACTTTGCACAGAGAAATACTCTGCACTTCTCATAGCTGGCAAATGTCCGGCGTGCCTGTTCCACGTTTCCGTACACCTTCCAACAACCGCACAACTTGCAGTTCTCCCCCTGATGCGTGATAAAGCCGTCCACATCTTCCAAAGGGTACCCCAGAAAAATTCCAATCTCATGGGGAAATTCCGGCTTCTCCGCAATGCGGTTCTGCAACCGCATCAGACATGCCGCCAGATCCATATCAGCGGTGTAGCCATATCGCAGCAGAAAACGCCGGATTTCCGGCTGTTCCAGCCGTTTTTGCAGCAGCTTCGGGCGATACAGCAGTACCAGCTGCCGCTTCTGACAGCGGCACATGATCTGCATCTGCAATCCCCCGCGGACTGCCTGTGCATTAAACGCTGCCGCATACGCCGGAATGTCAAATTCCTCTCGGGACAAGGACACCAGACTGGCACACTTGATGCCCAGCAGTGTCGGTGCCGTAAAATGGGCAAGCTTTTTTTCGAATGTTCTGCACTCTCTTTCGGACATGGTTTCACCTCTGATTTGCAATGCTGTACGTTTTGTATATCTCATCACTCTGGAAATATACAAGAGTTAGAAAAAACTAACTACTTTCCAGAAAAAACAGAGCTTTTTCCCGCTCTGTATAGTTAGTTTTCGCTAACAATAGTTAGTATAGCATAACTCAATCTGTTTGTCAAGTGTTTTTTGCAAAAAAATACGGAACATGCCACAGGGCACATTCCGTATTCACACATAAAGCCTTTATGCAGCGTTTCTCTTAGAGCTTGTGTTCGTAGGAAATATATGCGGATTTTCGAGCAAATTTTTTTGCAGACAAGGCAAAAATTTGCAGGCATACTTTCGTATGGCAAGAATTTTTAACGCAGTATGCAACAAAATTTGCCGAAAAGACGTAGATAGACGCCTATGAACACGAGCTCTTAGTATCTGGGTTCAAATTTGGAACAGGAGTTCAACGCCTGTGTCGTTCTCGCAGTCTGGTAGCAGGTCTGCTTTTCTGTCATTTCCACTTGGAAATAGTCCTTCGTTTTCATCTGGATCATTGTACTGCCCATTGCACCGTTCCAATGACGGCACAACACGCATTTTTTTGCCGTTTTCAAAAGTGTATACTTTGCCATATTCCTCACCTTTCCGTCCGGAATGCTCCGGTATTGCCCTAATATTCCTGCAAGTCGTCTGCCGCAGCTATGTACTCGCTGTAAGGGATTCTCCTTACATACTCTATCATACACTTCATATCGGACAGGTGACTGTCTGTTCAAAAAGAATTTACAACATTTTGCATTTTTCGAACAGCAAAAACGTGTTCCCGCAAAGATGCAATGCACGGTTTTCCGTACAATCATTTTGTGGGAACACGTTCTACAGTTTTACAATATGACAGCTTTGTGCGGTGTTGCCTCAATTAAACCGTTCGTCAATGACACGGGCAGTCTTTTTGGTGCTGCGGGGCAGTACGCCAACTTCTACCACTTTGACGATCGGTGTGAAGCCGATACGGCTCTTGACCTGCTCTGCAATGCGGCGGCTCAAGTCTGCGAAGTCCACATCACCGGTGGATTCCACATAGATTCGCATGGTGTCCTTGCCGTCCAGATGAGAGATGCGAATCTGGTACTCGCTGGAAATTTCATCAAATGTGCTCAGAATCTCCTCGATCTGGCTGGGGAATACGTTTACGCCCTTGATCTTCATCATGTCGTCGGTTCTGCCCATAATGATGTCAATACGCGGGAACTTGCTGCCGCAGGCACAGATGCCCGGAATGATGCGGGACAGATCGTGTGTACGATAGCGAATCAGCGGTGCACCCTGCTTGACCAATGTTGTGATGACAATTTCGCCGATCTCGCCGTCCGGCAGATTTTCGCCGGTGACCGGATCGATGATCTCCAGATAGATATAGTCGTTCCAGTAGTGCATACCGCAGTTTTCCTTGCAGCTGATGCCGATGCCCGGACCATAGATTTCTGTCAGACCGTAAATGTCGTACAGTTCAATGCCCAGTTCGCCGGAAATCCGGTCACGCATTTTCTGACTCCAACGCTCCGAACCGATAACACCCTTTTTCAGATGAATCTTGTCCCTGATGCCACGCTTGCCAATTTCCTCTGCCAGCAGCAACGCATAAGAAGATGTGGAACACAGCACGGTGCTCTCCATATCCATCATCATTTGCAGCTGCTTCTCGGTGTTGCCCGGTCCCATGGGAATGACCATTGCTCCAAGCTTTTCCGCACCGTTCTGGAAACCAATACCGGCTGTCCACAGACCGTAGCCCGGTGTGATCTGGATCCGGTCTTTTTTGGTGATGCCGGCAGTTTCATAACAACGCTTGAACTGGATTGCCCAGTCGTCTACGTCCTTGGCGGTATACGGGATAATGACTGGTGTGCCCGTAGTACCGGAGGACGAGTGGATCCGGACGATTTCTTCTTCCGGTACTGCCATCAGTCCCAGCGGATACGCATCTCGCAAATCTTTCTTTTCCGAGAACGGCAGCTTCGCGAATTCCTCCGGCGTGTGCACTTCTGTCATGCCGGCAGCTTCCAGCTTTTTGCCGTAAAAGCTGTTTGAGCGTATCAACGCCTGCATGCGGTCGTTGACCTGTTCCAACTGTGTTTGTGTAATCTTCATTGTCAAAACCTCTTATTCTTCGATATGCAGTGCTTTCCGGTTCAATTCCCGAAACTGCGGCTTTACGGTACGTTCCATGGTTTCCGTCACTTCTTCCAATGTCAAAGGCAGTACCCCGCTGCGGAGTACGGCTCCCAGCATGACCATGTTCAGCACTTTCGGGGAACCGATCTTCCGGCAGGCAGCATCGCCGTCCAGCATCGTCAGATTGCCGGCATGCTTCTGCAAATAGGCGATCATTGCCGCGGCATCATAGGCACCGCCGCCCAGCGTTGCTGTTACCGGTTGAATCGGGTGCGTGTTGAGAACAACTGTTCCCTCCGGTTTCAGATAAGGCAGCATGCGGACCGCTTCCGCCGGCTCAAAGCCGATCAGAAGATCTGCTGTGCCCTTGGGGAACATGGGGCTGTACAGCTCCTCTCCCATGCGGAGAAAGCTGAACACGCTGCCGCCCTTTTGTGCCATTCCAATGGTTTCCGCACTCATTACCGGAATGCCCTTTGCCATTGCCGCCGCTGCCAGCAGTTTGGAAGTCAGGACAATGCCCTGTCCCCCGACACCGCAGAGAATGATATTCTTACGCATGACAAGCACCTCCTATTGCCGCAGTGGGGCAGACCTGTGCACACAGTCCGCAGCCGGTGCAAAGTGCCTGTTCGATCTGCACCTTGCCGTCCTGCAGCATGATCGCCGGACAGCCCAGTGTCCGGATACATTTCTTACACTGTATACATTTGCTTTCTTCGATCTGTGTAGGTTTGCCGGACTTGATGAGTACGGCACAGGGCGACTTGAAGATGATCGCCTTTACACCGTCCTGCACAGCCACCCGTTTTACGCAGTCAATTGCCTCCTGCAAGTGCAGCGGGTTTACGGTTTCTACGGTTTTCACACCGATGCCGTGGAGCGTGTCCTCGATGCTCACCTTGTCCACCACTTGCCCCATCATGGTTTTTCCGGTGCCGGGGTGAGGCTGATGTCCGGTCATTGCTGTGGTGGAATTGTCCAGCACCACCAGCGTCATATTCGCCTGATTGTATACCGCGTTGACCATGCCGGTAATTGCCGACGCAAAAAATGTGGAATCCCCCACGAAAGCAAAACAAGTGGTATCCGGTTCAATTTTTCCAATGCCCTGCGTCATGTTGACACCGGCACCCATGCACAGACAGGTATCCACCATGTCCAGCGGCATGGCGTTGCCCAGCGTATAGCAGCCAATGTCCCCGCAGAATACGCTCTTTTTGCCTTTCATCGCTTCTTTTACGGCAAAGAACGAGGCTCTGTGCGGACAGCCGGCACAGAGCACCGGCGGACGTACCGGCAGTTCCGGTGGCTGGTCTGCTGTGTTCTGCTCCGGCGGCTGCCAGCCCAGAAAGGCTGCCAAATCTGCCGCCACGCTGTCGCAGGAATTCTCTCCGGCAAGAGCCACGTCCTCTGTCAGCTTGCCACGGATACGGGTGGGCAGGTGGTACTTGCCGCAGAGGTACACCAGTTCCTGTTCAATGACAGGATCCAGCTCCTCCAGACACAGCACCTCGTCCAGCCCCTGCAAAAACTCCACTGCCAGCTGTTCCGGAAACGGGAACGGTGTTGCCACTTTCAGCAGCCGCGGTGCAGCTTTGCCGTGCAGGGCTTCCATGGTATAGGAAAAGCTGATGCCATGAGTGGCAATGCCCTTCTGACATGCGGTATCTGTTTCCGGATAGATCCGGTTGCGGGGATAGCCGGAAAAGACACTTTGCAGTTCGGTATTCCGCTTTTCCATACGGATATGATTCTGATAGGACAGCTTGGGAAAAATCACCCACTTGGAGGAGTCTTTCACAAACCCCTCCGGCGAGTTGACCTGATATTCTGCCGCATCTTTCACCGTGATCGAAGCGTAGCCATGACAGACTCTGGTCGTCGGGCGAAACAGCACCGGTGTGTGGTAACGCTCCGAATAGGCAAACGCCTCCTGAATCATGTCATAGGCTTCCTGCACGCCGGAGGGGTCGAAGCAAGGCAGCTTGGAGAACGACGCAAACCGCCGCGTATCCTGTTCGGTCTGCGAGGAGATCGGCCCGGGATCGTCTGCCACCAGTATCACCATGCCGCCTTTGACACCAATATATGCCAAACTCATCAGCGGATCAGAAGCCACGTTCAGCCCCACCTGCTTCATGGTCACCATGGTTCGTGCACCGCAGTACGCCGCACCGGCAGCCAGTTCCATTGCCGCTTTTTCGTTTGTGGACCACTCCACATAAATGCTGCCGTCATTGTGCTTGGCAGTCGTTTCCAGCACCTCGGTAGACGGCGTTCCGGGATAGCCGGAAACCACGTTCAGACCTGCCGCAATGGCACCCATGGCAATCGCAGCATTTCCCATTAAAAATTCTGTATGCATGTTAACCTTCCAATCTGTTTTGGGAATCCCAGTCCGCTGGGAACGGCTTTTCGCAAGTCAAGATGCACAAAAGCCTGTCTTTTATTATAACGGAATTTGTTTGCAAAGTCAAGTGTTCTGCAATAAAACAAATCCCATTTTATTACACGTGCAACAAAAAACCGCCATGCACAACTGCACAGCGGCTCTCTATTTCAGGAAAATTAGGGTTACTTTCTGCCCAGCACGAAGTCCCAAGTCGGATTCTTGCCTGCACCCTGCAGGGCAACGTAGTAAAGGATATAGTACACGTCGGTGGAATCTACCGAGCCGTCACCGTCAATATCGGCAGCGGCGATCTGGTCAGCGGTGAGATTGCTGGACATGCCTGCACCGCGGTATGCCACGTAGAGCATGGCTTCGAATACATCGTTGGTGTCGAGCACGCCGTCACCGGAAGCGTCGCCCTTTGCAACTGTCGGAGTGGTCGTGGTGGTTGTGGTAGCTGTAGTAGTGGCAGTCGCTTCGGTCGCCGTTGCGGCAGTGGTGTTGGTTGTAGTTGTAGCTGTAGTTTCTGCGGTGGTCTGTTCTGTTGTGGGTTCTGTAGTAGTGGTAGTGGTTGTAGTAGTCGTGGTGGTGGGAAGTGTCGTTGTGGTCACTACAGGCTGTGTAGGAATCGGATCATTGGGATCCCAGTTATAGTGAATGGTTGCGTTTAAAAGAGCATCATTATAATCGCCAATCTGCATTGCATTCCAGTCATCTTCCGAACCGGTGTAATACACATCTTTCAGATTCTTACAATTATTGAACGCAGCATACTGAATCTCTGTAACATCTTTAAATAACAGAACGCTTTCCAAATTAGAGCAGTCACTAAAAGCATGGCCTTCTAACGACATAATATTTTCAGGAACTGTAATAGATTTCAATGAAGAACAACCATCAACAGTGTAATCTCCCATACTGATCACACTGTTGGGAATCGAAATCTTTTCCAAGCTTTCACATCTATGAAATGCGTACTTATTGATAACAAGCACAGAATCCGGAATTTCCACATGTATCAATTTTTTGCAATCCCCAAAAGTGCCTTCAGCAATTTCAGTCAGACCGTCCGGCAGAACAACTTCCAGCAGCGATTCGCAGGAGTTAAATACACCTGATTCCATTTTACTCAGTTTTTCCGGCAATTTCACTTTTTCCAAGCTGGTACAGCCAGAGAAAGTGCTATATTTCAAAGTAGAAACGCCATCAGGAATGGCAATAGAGGTCAAAGCGGAACAACCAGAAAACAAAGAGTACCCCATGCTTGTCAAGCTTTTGGACATAGACACATATTCCAATCCAGTACAGCCAGAAAATACGCTATCTCCCATAGTCGTTACAGAATCCGGAAGTTCCACAGAAGTCAAAGCAGTACAAGATTGAAATGCATAAGCACCAATGCTTACCAAGTTCTTTGACAATGAAACCTGCTTCAGTCTGGGACAGTATTCAAATGCATTATTTCCTATAGCTGTTACAGAATCCGGAATCACAATCTCCGTTAGATTGTTACAGCTGTCAAACGTTGAACCTTTAATTTCTGTTAAGCTTTCAGAAAGTGTAACTTCTTTTAATTCAGAACAATTTGCAAATACGGCAGTCCCCATTGTTTGCACACTATTTGCCATTGTCACAATTCTCAAATGGCTACAGCTATGAAAAGCACTATTTTCAATGGAAATCACGCTGTCCGGTATTGTGACTTTTACCAGCTTGGATTTCGAACTAAACGCATAACTGCTGATCTTTGTAACCGGCTTTCCCTCAATTTCCGACGGAATCGTGGCAATGGACACATCGTCATCACAGCCTGTGATAGCCACTTCTGTACTGTCGTTGATCAGTTGGTAAGTCAACCCGTCTGCGGATTCCGCACTTGCCACAATGGACACCCGCGGCAAAGCAACCTGCACTGCCGGCAATGCTCCGACACACAAGGTCACCGCCGTCAAAGCGGCTAAAATTTTTCCGATTTTCTTCAACTTTATTTACTCCTCTCACAAATTTTCCATGATACGAACGTATATCTTTCCACTATATATGCTAGCATTTTCTATTATACCGCAAAAAAATAAACAATTTTTTTGAGAATATTCTGTGAATTATGAAATTTGTGTTGCTGCAAATGCAAAAAACAACCCTGTATAAAACCATAAAACAGGTTCTGTACAGGGTCGCTTTTCTTTAAGAGAGGAATATTTTTGAAAGGGATTGCCTAAGGCAATACCGCACAAAGAGCATCTGGCGACTTTGCACGCCATCTGCTTGCAAATT
>OGXW01002485.1_pt1 | contig 13008 bp, 13 predicted proteins | sample 1576341 | NCBI WGS metagenome assembly OGXW01 (sample SAMEA3541592, study PRJEB24748) | human gut metagenome | biome: human gut; feature: human-associated habitat; material: faeces | place: China | collected 2012
GTCTTGGGGGCGTGCAGCCCCCAAGTCGCGGGTCCGCTGCGTCGAAACAGCGGCAATTTTCTTTGGTTCTTTCTTTTGTTGGCAAAAGAAAGAACAACCTTCCGGGAGGCTGCCGCTCCCGGTTTACGGCAGATCACTCAGCAGCCCCTTCATATCCTCGCTTAAATAGTAGGTGCTCCCGGCCTGATAGGGGTTGTCCTTGCTGTAGGGCACATGGGTGCAGAGATAGCTGACCCACCTGCTGTAGCCGGAGACTGTCAGATGCACGCCGTCGGGCTGGGAGAACTCCGTCGAGAGATACCCGGCGTCGTCGGCAAACTCGGCGCTGAGGTCAAGATAATAGCACCCACGCTCGGCACAAAGCTGCTGAATGGCCGCGTTGATGACCGCCAGACGGTCCGGGGCCAGACCCGGCAGACTGTCGGCGGCCTTCTCCTGCGTGGCGGGCAGGACCGACTGCACATAGAACACCGTGTTCGGCAGGGCGGTGCGCAGATCGTCCAGCATTTTGCCGTAGTACGCCAAAAAGCTGTCGTCGTTGCCGGGCTGGACCAGGGCGTTCGTGCCAATCAGGATGTACAGCTTCGCGGGCTGGGCCGCGGCCAGAACGTCCAGCGGCACCTCCTCGCCGCGGTCCGGGCTGGTGACGGTGGCGCGGTTGACGACGGTGTTCGGGCTGATGCCCTCATAGCCGCAGACCAGCGCACCACCCACATCAATGTTGTATTCGTTCACGCAGAAGCCCGCGGTCAGCGAATCGCCGAGGAAGGCGGCATCCGCAAACCAGCTTGTGTCCACGCGGCCAAACGCCTAATCGCAGATCTCTTTGGGCTTAAAGAACCCGATAAGATCCTCGATCAGCTTTGGAGAGCAGTTTCCGCGGTATCGGTTGTCACCGCCGTCGCCGCGATCCGGATAGGAAACAATGCTCGTAAGCGGCCTAATTGGTTCACTACGACAATACACGAAATCGCCTCCTTATCCTTTTCCTGATTCTGTGTCGGAATGCGTATTTCTATCCAAATACTCACGCAGCAATGTGTGCGCAGTTTCTGAAACGGCTTCCCAGTAGCACTCCCAATAGGTATCGCTCAGTCCTTTGTCGATCATGTTCGGAATGCGCACATCTGCAAGATACCGCTGATAGTCTTCTTCCGATAACTCGCTGATTTCTTCCCACTGCTCAACCTGACAGGCAAAATCCTCATATCGGGATGCATCTAAGTAGTCTCGTCCAACATCACCGATGACCGAAGGAGTCAGAACCACATTGCGTTCTTCCAGAGAAATGGCGTAATGGCTTTCACAGTAGAATCCATCCAGCCATCCTTCATAGGAATTTTCCGATGCTTCTGTCCGGTATTCCGGTGTATTGATCCAGTCCGAAAGACAGCCGGAGTCGATCTCGTTTCCGAGCGCCTCATTGAGCCTTGCTCTGGCCTCCAGCGGATCCGAATAAATACTGGACGAATGTCCGGTGCCACCGTTTGCAGCCCAATCCTCGCTCAGTATGTAGAGTTTAATGGACTTTTTTGACTGACCGGGAACGGTAATCATTTCCGGAGCCATAATGACCATATCAAAGCAAATGTCATCCAATATCTTTTGCGTGCCATACAGGTCCGAGAACACTGCTTTAACCTTTGCGATGTCCGTTGGTAATACCGGAGGATCAAAGGAGCAGTAGATGTCCGGAGTATCGTTTTCGGTTTCTTTGTCGCTGCCGTCACGGATTTCAAAAATAGAACCGATAAGGCCGGCATATTCGCTTTGATCGCTGCCGATGATCACATCACCGATTCGGTATGTGATGCCGTTATATAAGAATTCGGCACCGGGTTTGTTTATAAGCATATGAGTACCTCCTTACATGTGATAGTCTACGGAAACAAGAACATCTTCGCCGTCAAGATCATCAATATAAGTATCGATCTGTTCGTGCCAGTTACTGCTCTCTTTCCCGATGCTGATGTCATTTTTGCTGAGCCATTCGTCTGCATCGACGATATCAGATACGCCGATGGGATACTTCCACGATTTCGGTATTCCTATGCGGGCAAGGTATTCGTCCAAGGTTTCACCGGCTGCATAGGCGCACTTGCCGCAGCAAAAAAATCCGTTCTCTCGAAACTCACCATGGAACTCATCGGGTAATTTGCCACATTGGAACGCTTCCTTGAGTTTGGTGTATCGCTCCGTATCCTGAGCAATATACCAGCTCCGCATAATATCCCAGCAGATGTCTTTTTTCCTTGCTGCCGAAACCCACATATATCCTTCGGGTGCAGGGTATTTTTTGCTGTAGTTGCCCCAGCTTCGTTCCCCGAAAGAGTATTCCGTACAGTCTGCTTTTACAAGGAAAGTCACCGGCCATCTTCCGCCAATCTGATACCGGTCCCACATGGCATTGGGATTGCAATAAAAGCCGTATCCCTTTTCTCCCTCGTTGTACTCATATCCGCGATAATCTTCGGCATATTTTTCAAAGGTCTTATACACCTTCTGCCGAGGACAATTCGGCAGGTACTGTATTTTTCGGGATTGCTTCGTGCGTCTGGCATGATGGAGCGGACCGACCTTGTTTTGACTGACCTTCCCGTCTATAATGCTGTACTTGCTGAAATACGGGTAACTTCCGCATTCGACGATCTTTCCGTTTGGAAGTTTCAAGCAGTCGACGGACTTTGCGTAGTCGGCTTTCAGCTCCTCGGTCATATCAGCAAATTCCTTGTATTCTTCCGGCGGTTCGGTACTGTATGGCGTCATAACTTCTTCTACTGCGCCCACCAGTTGGCGTGCGAAATTCGTTGTCCTTCCCATAAGAGAGCACAGAGTCAGTTCCGCCATAATGTCCTTAGCCAAATCGTCTTTTCTGGCCTGCAGCAATTCGATAGATTGTACGACCGCAGCATTTTCATGCGGATCTTCTTCCACAGTCGGCATGGTCACGGTCACCAGTGTTTTGAAATGCATAATGATGTTCCTTTCTGAAAAACAGATGGGCAACCGTGTGTCATCACCAGCTGCCCATCGTTTTGTTATATCTTGATGTGTTTATACCCGAATATGACGCTTGACCACACCGGTCAGCTTTGTGGGCAGTTGATTTAAGTCAGTAATATCGAGGAAGGAATCTCCGTAGATCCGCTCAATATTCTGCTTATCGTTGCCGATTGCGGCGGCAACAAAGAGTATGCCTTTGCGTTGATATTCCTGCTTGATCCCGCGCAGATCCTCCTCAGCGGCCGTGCCGTAGTAACCGGTATCGGCAGGTTGCCCATCCGATACCAGGATAAGAAGCTTTACAGCCTCCGACCGCTTGGAAAGCGTCTCCGCCACATAGCGTAGTGCCGCTCCATCGCGATTGCTGCCGCGGGCGCTGATGTCCATCAGCCTGTACTTATCGTCGTTGTCAAAGCCGTTGAACTCGGCATAAGAGTAAAGCTCAACCGAATTTTTTCCGTCATAGTAATCGGTCGAGTGACCGTATACCATAACAGGAATATCAAGGCTTTCACAGAAATCGTATAGGATGATGGATGCCGCTCTGGCATAGGTGCAGCGGTCGCAGGAGCACATAGACCCGGACTCATCCAAAAGAAGTCCCACCGCGAGCTCAGGAATTTCATTGGGCAGGTTGTTCTTATAAAACACCTTGCCGTCATTCCGACACAAAGCATGCGCATCCAAACGCCGCCCCATAATAAGGCCGGTCTGTTTGCCGCCGCGCCGGTTCTCCTTGAGCTGCCGCAGGAGACTTTTCTGGAGCTGTCGGGAAATGCTGATGAGCGGATTGCAGATCGCATCGTATTGTTCAACAAGCTCCGGATCAACGGATGCAATGCGGTTCACGCGGATATTGACGCCGCTGTGGATATCTCCGTAGGAAATACTCTGTGCAGCTTCATTCAGTTCCCGTATGCGTTCGCTCTCCAGCTCCTCGCAGGCAGCCTTTTCCGCCATATTGTCCAGGATCCGTTCGATATCCGAGGCAGCACGGTCATATTGCTCGCGCTGATACTCGGAATTTTTCGTGACGGAACCGCCGACAGGGGCGCTGACGCCGTCTGTCTGTTGGTGCGGAATTCTTCCTTTTTCGGATTCCGAGATTTGCTGCTTTCCGGTGCCGGAACCTCCGCCACCGGGCTGAGCATTTTCTGAATCATCTGATTGATTCGAGGCTTCTCCAGACTCAGATGGGTTTTCATTGTTTTCCGACTCAGTTTGGGGAGAAGCGTTTTCATCGTCAGACTCACTTTCAGACGCCTCGGACCGTGTCTCCGCCCTCGCTGCAGCAGTTGCTGATTCACCGCCGTTGCCGGATGCCTCCGGAACAGGGGTGCTGGTTCCGCTGCCGACCTCAGATGTGCCGGCAATGGAGCTTAGAATTTCAGAAAGCGTTTCCGCCACAGTGACTGTGCCGCCTGCAGCTTCCGCTTCTTCCTGACGCTCTTTGCAAACCTCGCAGAAATCCTGAATGTACTCCCAACAACGGATCATTACGGTGTTGACGGCATTCCAGCGCTCCTTACCGGAACGGTTCATCAAAGCCTCATCAATGTCATCGATCAGACCGAATACCGTCTTTATGCGCTCGTCTGTTTTCGGCTCGCCACCGTATTTGATCCGCCCGAATTTGGCGTAAGACAGCATGATCTGCAGGATACTTTCAAGAATATGCCTGCCGTCGTCCGTCTCCTTGGCGATCAACTCCGTCACCGTATCGATCTCGTCAAAATGACGCTCACGCAGAGTTTCCAAACCGTAGCCGAGTGTACCGGGGAAGCTGTTCAGCATCCGGTTTTCGATGTACCCGTCTTCAATGATATTGGCAATGTTCACTGCGATCTGGTGGACCATCTGCAGATTCTTCGGATCCTCCTTGACATATTCCCAGAACGCTTTTTCGTTCCGGGCATCCGCCGCCAGCCGGAAAGCCGGCGGGCGAGGATACCATTTGAAGCTGTCCAGATAGTTGTGATAAGTCTGGGCAGAAAGAAAATCGGTAAAGAGCACATGCCCCAGCTCATGTGCAAACATACCGCACACGAGCTGATACCGATTCTCGCGTCCTTTGACCTTGGTCACCAACGGATGCCCCGTGTTGATACGGATCTGCATATTGTCCGTTGCCGCCGTGAAGGCATCCTTTGGTTTCCAGTACAGGTTCACACGGACTCGACGGTTGTAATGATACCGTCTGGTCTGTGCTGCTGCCAGATCCTCAAAATGCCCCGCCAACATACGGGAGGAAAAGAACTGTTTATCCGTGATTTTACTGCGTTTCTCGTTGAGACGCTGTTTAACTAATTTATGATTCACCCTTGCCATTTAGGGTAGCCTCCTTTCTCTGAAATTATTATGCCGACGCCTTATGCCGTTTCGGTGCAAAAATCGGCTCCAGAACTGTGCTGATCAGTGCTTCGCGGTCAAGCTCGTCGGCAGTTGCCTTGCTGATGATGGTATACAGCGCCGATTCGTAGACATCTCCGGTGATCTCGCTGCTGATGATCCAGTCGATCAGACTGCGCATACCGTAAGAGCCGTCCGTGATACTGTTTTTGCGGCAATATTCCGCAAGGTCATTGACCACCTGCACCATCTTGGACACCTCATACTCATCCGTCGCACCTGTAACCGACATGGCACGCTGCGCCATTACTTCGGGGCTCGGTAGCTCTACATCCCGCACCAGACTCATTCGGTCGAGCACGGACTGGTTCATGCCGCGGCAGCCTTCATAGCTCGTATTGGTTGTTACAACTACGACGGCGTCGGGGTGACGCTGGATGGCCTCGCCGGTCGGCAATGTGATAGAGCCGGATTGTTCCAAAAGAGAGTTCAGACCCACCAGCACGCCCGGTTGGACGATCGTGGATGGTTCCTGTATCTCGATCACATAGCCATGCTTGAGGGCCTTCACAAAGTCAGTCTCCACATAACGATAGGTCTGTCCGCTGCTGTTTTTATCTTTTACAGTCTTGGAAAGCTCCCGTACCTTTTCCGTTACACGGTCAAGGACGATGCTCATGCAATCCTGTGAGGTAGCAGCCGCGTTTTCGACGCCGGTCAGCGCCATATAAACGCCTGCCGGATCGTAGTCCATATCGTCAAGGTCAGGCAGCTTCATCAGCTTTGAAACATTGGCATAGTTAATGCCGCCCATCTGTATCAGCGTCTCCCGTTCAGCGTCCAATTGGGCACTGCCCGTAGAGTCCTCGGAATCCGGAAAAATCATACCGACAAAGTCGAATATCTCCGTGTTGGCTGAGCAGGTGTATTTCATATACGGCAGACCGAGGCCTGCAGCAATGGCTTTTGCACCCATCGTCTTGCCCGTACCTGCCGGCCCACGCAGCAGGAAATTTCGCATCTGCATGGATTTGCCGGTTGTTGCCTTGGCGTGCCTGCAGATGTTTACAACTTCCTTTGGGATGATGTACCACTCCGGAAGCTTTGGAATCAGCATTGTTTCCTGCGGCGTGAAGGTGCGTTTGTTCAACACATACTGTCCCTCAAAGTCGGCATGGTCGATGGTTTCCGTTGCGGAATAAATCTGCGCCGGTCCGGTCTGGGCAAAAATCTTGAATTCACCCGCCAGTACCGTAGTCGGTGTAAAACTGCCGGAATCCAGGTGTGTCTGATATACACGCATCAGATTGCCTGCCTTATCTACATTGACCTTGATATGGGCAACGCAGCTGTCATCCTTGATACGGCGATAGGCATTGTCGCACATAAGCGCCATGTATTCCGTCGCCTTATCCATATGGGGATACCCGGCGTTCAGCTCGTCCTGGTAAGCCTCGAAGCTCTCTTTGAATTCATCATCCTGCATCAGTATCGGGAACAGTGCCATCATAACGGCGGCTCCGTCACGACCGCTGCTGTTAAGGGTGTAGTTTTCAAAGGTCTCCATGTTACTGTCATAAACGCTTGCCTTCAGGCTGCCGGTGTTGCTATCGTACACCACAAGATGATAGGCATCCGCACCGGCAGAGGATTTATACTCTGCCGCCGTGCGATGATCGATGATGCCGACAGCGCCCTCGCCGGACCCGTCCATACAATGGCAGACCGCATGGACCGCCTTGATCACCGTTCCGCAAAGGGTAGAAGTTGTCCCGTCGCCGTACTTGGAAGACACCTTGATCTTTTTGTTTGCGATGGTGTCAAACGGCGACGGCAGACTTCTGCCGAAGTTAAAAATATTGTTGATGTATGTTGCCATACTTTACTCCCTTTCTGCACTCAGTGCGATAGATTGATTTTGATTCCCTCCGCAATACATACGGCATCTTCAAGCCCGGCTCGCTGCAATTCCAGGCAGACATTCTCCCAGCTCTCACGGGCAGGAAGGTCGTCAGCCGTCAGGATGATTTCGGTCAATCCCTGACCGATGGCATCATTGCACCGTGCATTCAGCTCAAAGATATGAGACTCCGCCCATTCAAAGGCGATGAGCTCATAGTTTTCTTTCGGTTGCTCTGTGGCAGGAGCTTCCGTCCGTTCCTCAGACTCATCCGGCTTTTTCGGTATCTCCTGATACTGAAGGCCGATAACCTGAAGGTTCTGAATAATGACCTTTGCCTTGCGATAACCGCCGGCTCGGTTGAGCAGGATATAGACCTCCTCGCCGAGTTCGATCAGTTCAAACGCATTCGGTGCTTCCCAGATCCACCGGGCATTCGGATACTCATTCAGCACGAGCGTCGTAATCCGGCTGGTAATGAGGGAATGCGCCAGCTTCCGCAGATCACTTTCCGTCGGTGCCGGTATGGGGGCAGGAAGCAGCGGCTGCGGTTCTACCTGGTCAACACGATTGCCGGATAGAAACAGCAGTCGGAGCGCTGCAACAAAAATGCCGAGGATGATGAGCAGCAGGATCGGCCAGAGTCTGCAAATGAATGTCAGCAGAGCCAGCGATACCAAAATCATCAGCACCTCATAGGCAATTTGCCGCTTTCGGTCTTTGTTGTTCATAGAGATGTCCTTTCTGAACGCAAAAAGGCGCACACAAGAAACCATACGGTCACTCATGTGCGCCTCTTATACGCCCGATTCAATTGTTGCCTCTCAGTTTTCGTCGAAGAAGGAATTGCCTCCGCCAAACGACTCGTAGCCGGTAAAGCCGCCGCCGTTATTTGCGGGTGCGGCCGCTGCCGGTGCTGTCGCTGCTGCCGGATGTCCTTGCGCTTCATCGGTGTTCTGGTTATCCTTAGACTTACCTCCGCCGGAAGCATACTCAATATCATCCAGAATGATGACCATTGCGCTTTTCTTCTCATGAGTCTGCTGGTCTTCCCAAACATCCTCGTCCAGACGGCCGATAAGATTGACAAAGGATCCATCCTTGAGCTGCATCTTCTTGATGCGCTCGCAAATCGGGCCGAAACCCTTAACTGCCAGGTTGACCCACCGAGCATTATTCTCAGCGTTAGGGTCATAGACCTTCTTGCCGATCCGGAATCTCACCGCATCACCTTTCTCGGAAAACTTGATGGCTGCTGCGCCGTCATATCCTCTCGATACGACGACCTGGGTTGCAAATACTTTTAACATAGGGTGCTCCTTTCTGCAGGGATCGCCTGCAACAAAAATATTTATTTCATCCCGCTTATCACGGGTAGAAACCGACAGAAACAAAAAAGTGCCAACCAGCACATTGCGTGCTAATTGACACTTTGAAAACTCGGATTACTCGGATTCCTCGTAGGAAATCTTGAAACTTATAATGTAAGTATAGCATAATCCACCGAAATAGTCAATCCGTTTGGGGAATTTGCCCCGAAATCATCTTTTCGATCTCCGTTTTGGCAAAGTCCAAGGCAACAATTGCCCTTAGTGCATCGAAACGAAGTGTTCCGTCTGCATTCCCGTTTTCCTCGACCAGGCTGTGTATTTCCTCCAGTAAGCCGAGTATTCTGTCTCTGTCTGTCATAGTCAGGCCCCTTTTCTTATTTCAACAGCATAGTAACCGTAGATCAGATATGCTCCGTCACGGCTGTACACCGGCGTCTTCTCCGATAAGTATATAGTCACAGTATCTCCCACACTGAGGCGCTTTATACTTTCGTGTATGGAAACGGTCAAAAGCCTTGGCACTTCCTCTTCATACTCAAGCGTCAGGCTTTTTACGCGCTTTCGTATCGCAGTTGTTTCCACCTGGACACAGGTGCCGCTTACCGAAATATAATCTCCCCTGATACAAGTATAAAACAGCCGTAAGGCATTTACAATAAAGAATCCGGCAAAGAGCAAACAGGGGAGGAAAAGGTATACATCCCAAAAGCCGAACAGCGTAATAAAGAAGAGAAGCACAAACACGATTGCAATGGCAAAGCGCCGGATCACCTGCTGCTGCAATGGCTCAGGGAGTTGCTTGAACCTTTCCTTCATCCGATTTCACCTCACAATACGAGCACTAATTTCTTTTTCAACAGCCGCAGCAGACTCTGCACAACGGCATCGCGACATTCTGCTGCTTCCATTCGAGTTTCAAGAAGATTGTCTGCGATCGTATCGACCGTATAGATCCGTTCGATCAGTATCTGCCGGTTATCCGTATACAGAAGGTCCTGCGTGGGCTTGATCCCGTTTTCTATGAGATATACAAGCTCTGCTACGGTCAGACGAACACCGGCATTCTTCAGCCACTGCAATATTTCTTTATCCATAGCCCTGAGCACAGATGGTCCGGTAGTGTCTGCCGGACAGAAGATGCACCTGGATGTGATCCGATAACGGGAAAGCTCGTCATTGTCTGTTTCGGTTTCCGCAAGCCCCAGCTTTTGCAGATAAGCGACCGGGGGCTCATTGCGCCCGAGAGCTTCCTCAAAATTGAAGCGGCCGTTCAGCCATGCTGCTGCGGCATTTCCCGTGAGTTCAAATCTCTGACCGCCGTACAAAACGAATAGAAGCTGTTCCGTAGAGCCTTTCTGCACAATTCCTTTGGATAAATAAATCATCTCTGCCACCTCGCATGCTTTTTACTTACATTACACGGGCAGCACACCGGATTTACAACGGTCAGACGAAATGCAATATCAGTACGCAGAGTCCGATCACAACGAGTACGCCGACTGCCAGAACAATGATCTTTTTTACCGGGGCAGGGTCAGTTTCAAAGCGCTCCCTGCCGTGATCGACCGGCAGGAGATCCTCATAGTATCCGTCATAGCCGTCATTGTACGCTTTCCGGAGCTCAGCATCGGTCACAGTCGAAGATTTATGCTTTTTCTTTTTGCCCGCAGACGATGTTTCCACCGGTGTTGAATTCTCTGGTTTCTCCTTCTTGGCCGGCAATGCTTTTCCGCATTCAGCGCAAAAAGAAACGGCGCCGTCCGGAATATCGGCGCCGCAGTAGGGACAGTATTTCATTTTTACACGCTCCTTTTTGGCATAATAAAAGTGAGCCCTTGCTACAGGCCCACTGATTGACGGTATTATTATAGCATCTTTTCATTTCCGTGTCATCGGCTTTTCTGTGCCGTTTTTTTGCCATATAATAGGCGAAAAAGGGAAGCGGCAGGCTTCTTATGAAACTAAGCCTGCCGCTTTACATTATTCTGCACTCTGTTATTCGGCAGAGTGTTTTTTCTTTTTGCTTATAACCGTAGTGCCGGTCACAACGCCGCCGCTGACAAACAGCAGTGCGATCCACAGCATGAGGTTGCTTGTGTCGCCGGTTTTGGGAGACTTCGGCAGCTTCGCCGTTACCGTGTTGGCTTTTTTGATTTCCTTGGTGCCGTCCTTGTCACTGTAATACTTATTGCAGCCCTCGCAGTACCAATACTCGGTATTGCCCTCGGCATCCTCGGTCGCCGCCTTGGCGGGGATATGCTTCAGGTCGGTGTGGTTATTCGGATCAGGCTCGCCGTAAGCCTTTCCGCAAACCTCGCACACCGCTTTTTGGGTGCAGGTGGCTGTGCCGCCGGAGCAGTCTTTGGTTTCGGAGCCGGTGCAGCCGTCTGCCGTGCATTTGCGGGTGTGCGTGCCGTCGCCGTTTGATGCCCATTCACCAAAAGTATGCCCGTCGTTGATCGTTACGGTCATTTCGGCGGTGTTGCCCGCCTTGTCGGTGACAACGATTCTCTGCCCGCTGCCCGCCGTCCGCCGGGGAGAGGACAAAGCTGCCGTTTTCGTCAAGCTCGACCTCCATTCCGTTCACGGTGACGGTGTCCACATACTTTTCGTCAACGGTGACCGTCTGCGCCGCGCAGTAAGTCTTGCCGTTTTCTATGCCGGTGATCACCGGGCTTGTGCCGTCAAGCACGATGCCGTCCGAGCAAATGTAGTCCGTATTGCCTGCATTATCGGTCAGTCTGACATAGATAATGTATTCGTTATCGGGATTGATACTGAACGGTGCGGAATATGCCGTAAAGGTCATTCCCGCAAGTTTCGATTCGGTAAGCGCCTTATCGCTCAGCAGGTATTCGATCTTAACCGCTTCGCCGCTGTTGTCCGCAGCGGTAACGGTTACCATCTGCGTATCCTTAAAGAACAAACCGAAGGTGATGGTGTTGAGGAAAGACTTCCAGCCGTTTTCGGCAATCTTGATTTCGCCTGTAGGTACTGCAATATCACGCCACTTCGCCGTGATAATCATATTTTCGGCAGGCATGGTCGCGGGAATCGCTTTATCCCAGCCGATAAAGGTGTAGCCTTCTCTTGTCGGGTCGGCAGGGGCGGCAATCGGTGTGCCGTAATCCTGCGTTATGGTAATATCCGCTTTGCCGTTTTCGGGTTTGACTGTGACGGTATATTGATTGATTTCCCACTGCGCCCAATATTCCTTATTCCCCATTTCGGTATTGCTGATCGTCATAACAGGAGTGCCGGTCAGCGCCTCGTTATCGTACCAGCCGGCAAAGGTATAGCCCTCGCGGGTCATATCGCCTGCTGTCGGGAGCGTCGCGCCCTCGCCGTAGTTGTACGAGGTGACATTGCCGCTGCTGAGCGTACCGCCGTTTTCATGCAGCGTCACGGAATAAGTCAGGGCTGTCCACTGCGCTGTCAGGGAAGCTACACCGGCGGGGATCATCGCTCCGGGGACATAGCTCTTCCCATCACTGCCCAACCACCAGAAATAGCTGTCGGTGTTGCCGCTCGGTCGGGTCAGCCCCACGCCGCTGGGGGCGGTGAAGCTTTCGCCGTTCTTCACAACGATATTCACCGTGCCTGTGGCATCGCCAATGCTGCCGCCGTTTAAGTCGAGCGCTACGGTTTTGAGAGCGTCAGAGCCGAGCATATCAGCGCGCAGGACTTCAAGGACGGGGCGGAAGCCGTCGTATGGAAGCGGGGTTCCTGCATTGCTGTGGGACAGACGGCGAACCGAAGGGTACCCACGCTTCATACGCTGCGCGGTACCGGTAGATGGAGCCTCGGCTGTATCCTGTCCCGTGGAGTACATATCTTTCCAGTTTTTGATATAGCCTGTTGTATTATCCTGCCAATCTTGACGCGCTTTGTTCAGGATCGCGTCCCATTCGTTATTCTCCGGATCGCCGTGTTCATCGGCGTCACTGCCCAGCTTGTGATTGCTTCCTACGGACGGTGCGCGAAGCGCATAGCTTATCTTTCCGCTGGCATAGTTTTTTCCGAAAATAAGGTCTGCCGCATTCAAATCAAGCCAGCTCACGGTATGGGCCACGGCGTAATCCGCAATGAACAGGCTGTGGTCGCGGGCATAGCCATACTGTGCGCTGCTGCTCGCTGCGGTCGACGCGGCTTGAGAAGAGCTTGCCACACCGCTGGAATTGCTGCTCAGCGAATAGGCATACACTGTGCCGGTGTAGGTAAACGGCACATAGTGCAGGGTGCTGTCCGGCAGACTGCCGTTTGCCGTTCCGGGGATGTTTGCGCCGGAGAGGTCAAAGTAATAGGTGTCGCCGGGCTTGAGGGAAAACTGCTCTGATAAAGCAAACTGCGCCGTGAGATTGGTAACGTCCGCCGGAACACTGTCGCCGGGGGCGTAGAATTTACCGTTGCTGCCAAGCCACATAA
>OGXW01002486.1_pt1 | contig 13001 bp, 7 predicted proteins | sample 1576341 | NCBI WGS metagenome assembly OGXW01 (sample SAMEA3541592, study PRJEB24748) | human gut metagenome | biome: human gut; feature: human-associated habitat; material: faeces | place: China | collected 2012
TCGCGGAGAGCCGCTCACTGTCAAGTTCTTCTAAGGACTGGATCTTAAAGCTTGCCCTAAGCGCCCACAAAGTGTTGCGACAAAGGAAACCCGGAGCCTGCCGCTGTGTTTTGGCAAAAAACTGAGTGGTGGATGTTAAAGATTAGAGCGTGTCTAAAAAAGGCTTTTCGTGAGCTGCGAGTCCCAGTTTGTGGAAATGATTTTTCAGACACGCTCTAGGAAAGAGCGAATTGCTGAGCAGAAGAAGCAGTGTTGAAAAGGGAAAATATGGGAAAAGATAAATAAAAGCAGGTGCGAAGGAGAATATAATCTTTGCATCTGCTTTTTGTTGTGTTGTATCAATTGATTCAGTGGCTCAAGTTTGAGTGTTCTGAATCCGAAGAAAGTTGCCGGTGGCAGCTTAGGCAGGTGATGTCAGATATCAGCTTTCCGGCTGCGTGAGAATAGTGGTGAGGGCTTCTTCCAGGTTTCCGAGGAGGGCGGTTGTGATTTCGTCGCTTTTTGGGATGCGCCAGTTTTTGCCGTCGTTGTTCAGGTGGATGGTTACAGGGGTGGTGATGGTTTGAGTGCTGGTGGCGATACAGTCTTTCAGGAGAGTGATGGCGTGGGACTGACGGCCTTCGGTTCCGTCTTCCAGAGCCTGGGAGGACGCCAGGTAGGCGGTGTATTGTTCCTGATAGGAGTATACAACAGAAGAAAAATCGCAGCTGGTCAGATTCAGATCTACAGAGGCATCCATACCGTTTTCAGACAGGAGTTCCGACGTGATGGAGTAGTCCAGGCAGTTCAGAAGCTGACTGGCGATGGCTTTGACAACGGAACGGCTCGAAGTATCTTCGGAATCAAAGAGGGAGTCCAGTGCCAGATAACGGTTTAATTGTTCGGTGTCGAAAGCTTTCAGAGTATCCAGGTGGATCGCGATGATCTCAGAGGGAGAAAACAGGGAAGCATCGGCCACGTAAGTGGAAAAGTTTCCGGTTACTGCAGCAGACAGGCTTTTCGGGGAATCAATGTTCCAGGTTTTTCCGGATCGGGTGAGGGTGATCGTATAGTCAGAGGTAATGCTTTTATAATCATTGTTTTTCAAAACATTGCCAAGAAGCAAATAGCAGTCTTCCAGAGAAAAATCTACGGAAGCAGGGCTTGCAGAGTTCTGAATCTGTTTGATCATTACCTGACGGGAGTATTCTTTTGCCAGTGCTTCACCGTCAGGTGTGGTAAGGGAAACAGTAACCGAAGCTGAATTTCCCTGTTCCGAGAAATTTCTGATATGATATGAAAAATCATGAAAGAAATCAGCAAATACAGAGGTGATATCGGAAGGTACGGACTGTTTAGTGTCAGCAGACGGGAAAACGTCATGGACATTAAGTGTTTTTACAATGTCAGATTCCTTCTGGGCGGACAGAGAGGAGAGTTCGTGACGAACTACTTTGACAGGATCCTGCCGGTATGGCGTACGATTGCTGATGGTATAAAAACACACACATCCGGCGATCAGTTCCACAATGAGAATCATAGGAATCCCGATCCGGAAAGAAGAATGCAGGGTTTTGTGATGAAATACATGCATACCGATGAGACAACCGACACTTCCGCCAAGGATAGCGATGGCAAACAGTGCGGATTCCCGGATCCGCCATTTATGATGGACAGCTTTGTATTTGTCGATGCCAAAAGCGGCAAAGCCGGTCAGATTGATAACGGCCAGATAAGAAAGAATACCGGTAAGTGTCATAAGAACCTCCTAATATATATAAATTGTAACTGTTCAGTACCTTCACAGTTACGAGCCAAAATACATTTAGAATCACCTTCGGTGATAGCATTTTGGCTTGTATGTCTCGGAATTTTGGCATATTCATGCCAAAACACCTCGCGGTACAGTGGCTACTGAATAGTTGCTATAAAGCATTGTATTTTCAGAAAATACCGGAACCGCGGTAACAGATTTAATATAACAGAACCAGGAAAAATGTCAACTCCGGGGGCAGGGGAAAATGGCAAGAAAAGAATATCGGAAGCTACTATTCACTGGTAATATCCCGCGAGGTGTTTTTTGTGAGCAAAGGTCACAGAAAACCCGAGACATATCGCGCGAATTTATGCGATCAGCATAAATTCTGTGCATCGCGCAGCGTGTTGCTGGGCACGGAGTGAACAGTAACTATCGGAAATGTCCATAGAAATGTAAAGAAAAAGTAAGGAAGAGCAGAATACACTATGATATACTGAAACCATGAGAACCTATCAGATACAGGAGGCAGACATGAAGAAAAAGAAAATTATTCTTACCGGAGCAGCTGTTGCAGCCGTTGTGGTAATCGGAATCGGTGCGTGGACATTGTTCGGCAGAAAATCATCGGATGGAAGTACGGAAAATGTAGTATATGTAAACAGCGTAGATAATCTGATGAATCCGGGAAGTGGTAACGGGGCAGTGAATCGCTTTGCCGGTGTGGTAGAAACACAGAAACAGGTGGACATTCAGCAGAGTCAGGATAAAACAGTAAAAGATATTTATGTGGAAGTAGGACAGGAAGTGTCCAAGGGAGATCCGTTATTTTCGTATGATACAGAAAAATCACAGGAAGACCTGGAAAAAGCAAAGCTGGAGCTGGAACGGATCGATAACAATATCGGAAATAAACAAAATGAGATTGCTGCGCTGGAAAAGGAAAAAAGGAGTGCAGGAAATGATGCACAGCTTGACTATACAATGCAGATTCAGAGTGCCCAGATGGAACTGAAACAGAGCGAATATGAAAAGAAAAGCAAACAGGTGGAGATTCAGAAATTACAGGACTCCATCGAGAACTGTCAGGTTACCAGTGAAATTGATGGTGTAGTCAAGTCCATCAATAACGGAAATCAGGACAGTAATTCTTATTCAGGAGACAGCCAGGCATTCATGTCCATAATTGCAATGGGAGATTTTCGAATTAAATGTAAGGTAAACGAACAGAATATCGCATCTGTAACGCCGGGGCAGGCTGTAATCGTACATTCCAGAGTAGATGATTCTGTCACCTGGAAAGGAACGATGGGTGCGGTAGATAAGGAAAATCCGGGCAACGGTTCCAATAATGGCTATTATTTCAGCAGCGGTGACGGATCCACCCAGTCCAATTCCTATCCGTTCTATATAGAACTGGATTCTTCTGAGGGACTGATGCTTGGACAGCATGTTTATGTGGAAGCCGATTACGGACAGAGTGAGGAAAAGGCGGGTATCTGGCTGGATGAATCTTTCATCTGTGATGCAGATACGGACAGTCCATATGTCTGGGCTGACGATGGAAAAGGCAAACTGCAGAAACGTTCTGTGACGCTTGGACAGCATGATGATGAACTTTTCCAGTATGAGATTGCAGATGGACTGAGTAAAGATGATAGGATCACTTATCCGGAAGACGGATTAAAAGAAGGTATGAAGACTGCAGTGGGAAGCAACGGTCAGATGGGGCAGAGCAACCCGGTGACGGATGGAGACGATATGGAGTATTCGGATGAAGATTACTCAGAAGAAGATGGTTCCGACAGTGATCTTTCTGAGGAGAATGTGGATGGAGTGGATTCCGGAGAGATGAATCAGGAAGATCTCACAGAAGACGGGATGCAGCAGAATGAGTCAAATGCTGATGGCAGCGAAGAGGTCATCGGAGGAACGGAGGATGCACAGTGATTCTTGAGTTAAAAGATATCTGCAAAGATTACCTTCAGGGAAAAATGGTGATTCCGGTTCTGAAACATATTGATTTCCAGATGGAACAGGGAGAATATGTGGCCATTATGGGACCTTCCGGTTCCGGTAAGACAACACTGATGAATATTGTAGGATGTCTGGATCAGGCGACTTCCGGCCAGCTTTTTTTGGACGGGCAGGATATCAGCAAATGTACGGAAAATGAAATGTCCGATCTGAGACTGAAAAAGATTGGGTTTGTTTTCCAGAACTTTCAGTTGTTGTCGAGACAGACCGCACTGGAAAATGTGGAACTGCCACTGACCTATGCGGGAGTTGCGAAAAAAGAGCGACGGGAACGGGCACTGCAGGCACTGACCCGCGTAGGTCTGGAAGACAGAGTGAATTTTCAGCCGAATCAGCTTTCCGGTGGGCAAAAACAGAGAGTAGCGATTGCCAGAGCACTGGTTAACCGGCCGAAGATCCTTCTGGCGGATGAGCCGACCGGCGCACTGGACAGTACTTCCGGAGAACAGGTTATGGAACTGTTTCAGAGCCTGAACGATGAAGGAGTAAGCGTATTGATGATCACTCATGACAGTGAGATTGCAGCGAAAGCACAGAGAAAAGTAATTATCCGCGACGGTATAATGAAAAAGGAGGAGCAGCCATGAAGAAAAAATGGATTGTGGCTTTTATTGCTGCAGGAGTACTACTGCTTGGAGGGGTGACTGTATATGCGGTGAAAACAAGCAGTCAGAGTACGGTAAAGGTGGTATCAGTCGGTGACATGTCAGGTGGCGGTGGATGGTCCGACAACAGTCTGTCAGGAAATATTACTTCAGATGTATCGCAGAATATTTATCTGGCAGATTCACAGAAAGTAAAGAAAATATATGTAAAAGAAGGGGATACGGTAAAGGTCGGCGATGATCTGCTCACGTATGATATGACCCTGGAGAATCTGGATCTGGAAATGAAAAAACTGGAAAAACAGGGAATCGAACTGAACATAGAGAAAGCAAAAAGGGAAATTACAAAATTAAAGAATACAAAACCGTCCGGTGATAACGGCAACGAGAATCCGGGATCTGATATACCGGAAGATCCGGGCGAGGAACCGGAGGGTCCGTCCATGGAGCCGGAAGAGCCGGCAGAGGCTTATCAGGAGCTTACAGCGGAGGCAGAACCGTATATGGGAGAGGGAACGGTGGTAGAACCGTATCATTTTCTGTGTGCTGCTGACGGTGCGATTCTGGGAAGTTTTTTAAACCGAATGGCAGAGGAACAGTGTTTCTTTGTGATTGAGGTCCGGGAGGGCGATGTAAGCAATGGAGAACTGTTAAAAATCTGGGGACAGAAGATTACGGAAGAGGATTTTCAGGTAGCGGATACTGAGCGGTTTCAGGTGAATCTTGAAAAAGAAACAGATGACAGTGATAGTCAGTTGCCGGAGGATCTGAAAGCAGCAGCGGTTCTTGAAAAAGGAGCCAGTGCCTATCAGGGGGATGGAACAGAGAAAAAACCGCTGACCTATCTGGTGAAAAAAGATGGGATTGTAAAAGGAAGCTTTTTCCTGGAAAGAAAAGAAGATGGAAAATATTTTCGTATTGAGGTTCGGGAAGAAAATGGTGATCTTATAAAGGCGTGGGAACAGAACGGAGCAGATAAGGATTTTGCATCAGACGTAAAAGAGGACGGGGATTATCTGGTGGATCTGAGTAAAAAGCAAAGTGGAGAGACACCGGGAGAGCCAGCTGAACCGGTCGATCCAAGTGAGCCACCAAAGCCGGGAGAAAGTCCGGAACCACCTGAGCCATCGAAGCCGGAAGAAAAGCCAACCGAACCATCGGTATCTCCGGAAGTTACTCCCGGAGAAACCCCGGAACCGACACAGGAAGCCGGCAATCCTCAGGAAACGGCAGAACAGGAAAATACCGTAAATGGAATGAGCACAAAGAAAAACAGTGCCGCCATTCGCTATCTGACCGTTACCGGCGTAATGGGAAGTGAAAGCAGAAAAGTGATCTCTACCGATACTGTTTCTGATACGACTGGATCCGGTAATACAGGAACTTCTTATGGAGGAACAGCGGCAGAGATTCAACAACAGATCAAGGACAAAGAAAAAGAAATCAGGGGTTATCAGCTGGATATCAAAGAGGCCAATCTTGAGATTAAAGATATCCAGAAAAAGCTGAATAATCAGACGATTAAGAGTACATTAAATGGTGTGGTGAAAACAGTCGGTGATCCCGAAAAAGAAAGTAACGATGGAAAACCGCTGATTCAGGTGGTCAGCAGTGAAGGACTTTATGTGCAGGGAACGGTCAGTGAATCTAAAATGAATAAACTGAAAGTGGGAGCTACACTGAGCGGATACAGTTATGACAATGGTGTCAGCTTTACCGCAGAAGTACGGGAAATTTCTCCGTATCCATCCGATAACGGACAGGACGGAGCCAATGCATCTTCCTATCCCTTTACCGCATACATTGCAGATGCAAGCGGACTTAGTAATAACAGCTGGGCAGAACTTACACTGCTGGATGAGGGCGACGGACAGGGACAAGGAATCTATCTGGAGAAACCTTTTGTGCGAACAGAAAACGGCCAGTATTACGTCATGAAGGACGACGGAACCGGACATCTGACCAAACAGATAGTACAGGTTGGCGGTATTCAGTATGGATCCAGTTATCAGATCACTGGCGGTCTGTGTATGGATGATAAGATCACATTTCCTTATGGAAAAGATGTCAGAGAGGGTGCAAAGACAGAAGAAGGTACGCTTGATGACCTTTATAACTATTAACGGCAGATGGGAGGAACAACAATGCTAGAAAATATCAGATTGGCCTTTCGGGGGATATGGTCTCATAAGATGCGGTCTTTTTTGACCATGCTGGGGATTATTATAGGTATCGCTTCCATCATTTCCATCGCATCTACGATTCAGGGAACCAACGAGCAGATCAAACAGAATCTGATCGGTGCAGGAAACAACAATGTGGATGTACGGCTTTACCAGGGAGAAAGTGAGTACTGGATGGACAATGGTCTGCCGGATAATATTTCCGTGATTTCCGATGAACAGAAAGAACAGATTCGCAGTCTTGAAGGGGTTGAGAGTGCGACTTTTTATAACCGCAGAGGGTATGCGGACGGAATCACCTATCGGAACACCAGCCTGGACAGTGGAAGTGTGTACGGTGTGGATGCGGAGTTTCTGAAAACAAAAGGTTATGTAATACAAAATGGAAGGGATTTTGTAGAACGCGACTTTAAAGAGTTCCGGAAAGTGGTGCTGCTTGACGATGTGGCAGTGCAGACTCTATTTCCGGGAGACAATCCGGTGGGAAAAACCATAGAACTCCGTGGGGAACCATTTACCGTGGTCGGCTGTATCCGCAAGTCAGATGCTTTCGAACCGGTGATCAACAGTCTGGAAGATTACTATACGTATAATCAGAATACCAACGGAATCGTGCTGATTCCGGACAGTACCTGGCCGGTTGTCTATAATTATGATGAGCCGGAAGAAGTCAGCGTGATGGCTAGTGAGACAGACCTGATGAGTTCTGTAGGAAAAAAAGTGGAGGACATTATGAATCAGGCGGTAACCGGACAGACCGGTTCCGGTATGATTGATTCTGAAGAGGAAATGATGGACGGTGCCGGCAGCAGTGGTGCTGACAGTGGCAACGTCTCTTATAAGGCGGCGGATCTGTTGAAAACAGTTAAGAACCTGCAGAAAGTCAGTGAAAACACCAACAAACAGCTGCTTTGGATCGCAAGTATCTCTCTTCTGGTCGGAGGTATCGGTGTTATGAATATTATGCTTGTATCCGTTACGGAACGTACCAGTGAGATCGGTCTGAAAAAAGCAATCGGAGCGAGAAAAAACAGAATCCTGTGGCAGTTTCTTACAGAAGCTGCTGTGCTGACCAGTATCGGAGGGGTTCTTGGAGTAATCGCCGGAGTGATCCTGTCACAGGTGATATCGAAGATGTCTCAGACTCCGGTGGCGATCAGCGTACCTGTCAGTGTACTGGCTGTAGTATTTTCTATGGCAATCGGTATTATCTTCGGTTTGCTTCCATCCATTAAGGCAGCAAATCTGAATCCAATCGATGCACTTCGTCACGAGTAGAAAAAGGATACGAGTGTTCAGAATTAAATTAAGAAAAATATTAGAAATTATTCACGCGAAATTCACCATATCGGATGGAAAATGGGTTATACTGGTAATGGAAAACTGAAATGAAAGGGAAGAATGTCCGGTCATTTCAAAAAAAGATTTCTATGGGGGATTTATAGTAGATGAACATTTTATTTTTCTTAACACCAAAAAATGAAGTTGCCTATGTGGAAAATGATGACACTCTGCGTCAGGTACTTGAAAAAATTGAATATCACAAATATACTGCTATTCCGATGTTAAATAAGAACGGAAAATATGTGGGAACTGTAACAGAGGGAGATCTGCTCCGGTATATCAAGGAAAAATGGTTTCTGAACATCCGGGAAGCGGAGGATTGCAGCATCAGCAGAGTACCTCTCCGATGGAAGTACCAGACAGTGGATATTAACTGTAACATGGAGGATCTGGTGGATACGGCCATGAAGCAGAACTTTGTTCCGGTACTGGACGATGCGGATAATTTTATTGGTATTGTCCGCAGAAGTGATATTTTGAAATACTGTTATAAACAAAGCAAAGCAGGAAGACAAAAACAGGAAGAAGCATAGCAGATGAAAGACAGAAGTGATCCGTGGAATAAAAACAAACAATCGCTTCTGTCTTTCTTTATGTGGGCGGGGAATCTGGAGCGTGTCTGCATAAAAACAGTTGATAGAGGGGCAGACAGGGTGAATTCTTTTAGTTGACCAGCCTGTGTGCCCGTGATAAGATATAATGAGCGTTAGCGAGTGGGAACAAACGAAGTTTGTTCATCGGGAGCGGCGAATGGCGATCATGATAGCTGCGAAAGCAGCGTCAAGCACCGAAGGTGCGAATCATGATATAATGTAACGATTCTAACAAAGGAGTTTTAGGAAAGTATGAAAACAATAATCGAATTGATTTCCAATGAAGTAATGACCGCTTTTAAAGAAGCCGGTTATGATGAAAATATGGGAAAGGTTACGCTGTCGAATCGGCCGGACCTGTGTGAATATCAGTGTAATGGTGCTATGGCAGGTGCAAAAGTATATCATAAAGCCCCGATCATGATCGCCAATGATGTAGTGGCAAAACTTGCCGACAGTAAGGTCCTCGAGATGGCAGAAGCTGTTAATCCGGGATTCATTAATCTGAAAGTATCCGGAGCATATATGGCGCAGTATTTGGAAGAGATGAGAAACAGTGAGAAAATGGGTGTGGAAGAAGCAAAGGATCCACAGACCATGATTCTTGACTACGGCGGACCAAACGTTGCAAAACCACTGCATGTCGGACATCTGCGTTCTGCAATCATCGGTGAGAGCATCAAGAGAATGGGAAGATATCTGGGACATAAAGTTATCGGTGATGTTCATCTGGGAGACTGGGGACTGCAGATGGGTCTGATCATCACAGAACTGCATAAAAGAAAACCGGAACTGGTATATTTCCAGGAAGATTACGAAGGAGAATATCCGACAGAAGCTCCATTTACCATCAGTGAGCTGGAAGAAATTTATCCGGCAGCCAGTGGAAAATCAAAAGAAGACGAATCGTATAAAGCAGAAGCTCTGGAAGCAACCCATCAGTTGCAGATGGGTAACAGAGGATATCGTGCATTATGGAAACATATTTTGCAGGTATCGGTTACTGACCTGAAGAAAAACTACGCAAACCTTAACGTAGACTTTGATCTGTGGAACGGAGAATCTGATGTACAGGATACCATTGCACCGATGGTACAGAAGCTGAAGAATCAGGGACTGGCTTATGAAGACCAGGGTGCGGTTGTCGTAGATGTAAAAGAAGAGACGGATACCAAAGAGGTACCTCCGTGTATGATCTTAAAATCAGATGGTGCTGCTTTGTATACAACCACAGATCTTGCTACTATCGTGGAACGTATGGAAAAATACAATCCGGATGAGATCATGTATGTGGTAGACAAACGTCAGGAGATGCATTTTGTTCAGGTATTCCGCTGTGCCAAAAAAGCAGGTATGGTAAAAGATGATACCAAACTGACGTTCCTTGGTTTTGGTACCATGAACGGAAAAGACGGGAAACCGTTCAAGACAAGAGAAGGCGGTGTGATGCGTCTGGAAAATCTGATTCGTGATATCAACGAAGAAATGTATAAAAAAATCGTGGACAACCGCAGCATCAAAGAAGAAGATGCAAGAGCGACTGCAAAAATTGTAGGACTTTCTGCAATCAAATACGGAGACTTGTCCAACCAGGCATCCAAAGATTATATTTTTGATATTGAAAGATTTACATCTTTTGAAGGAAATACCGGTCCGTATATTTTGTATACAACCGTTCGTATCAAATCTATCCTGAACAGATATAAAGAAGAAGGCGGTAATCTGGATACCCTGAAGATTCTGGAGGCAGGAAGTGACAGTGAGAAAGCGCTGATGCTGGAAGCATCCAAATTCAATCAGGTGATCACGAATGCTTATGAAGAGAAAGCACCGCATAAAATCTGTTCTTATATTTATGAACTTGCAAATGCATTTAACCGCTTCTATCATGAAACAAAGATTCTGGCTGAAGAGGATCAGGCGAAGAAAGAATCCTATCTGGCTTTGCTGATGCTGGTAAAAAATATTCTGGAAGCATGTATCGATATGCTGGGATTTGAAGCACCGGAAAGAATGTAAGCGTGATTTCCGGAAGGAGGAGCGATTATGAAAAAACCTTCAGGAACCAGAGTGAACATCATGATCATGGGAATTGTGGTCGTGGTGCTTGCCCTGGGTCTTGCAGCCATCCTGGGATATGGAAAAGCCAGAAAGCAGATGGAACAGATGCAACAGGCACAACAGGAACAGGAGGCAAAAGAAGCGCAGATAACACCGACGCAGACGGTGACACCGGAGCCTACGGATGATCCGACAGATCCGGCAGTACAGAAAAAGAATCTGATCACGGAGATCAAAAAGGCGGTAGAACATAATGATGTAAAAATTATGACCGCAGATCTCCGGTATACATCACAGGAAGGTCAGGTAGAAGCATATACGCAGGAAGATGTGGCAGCTGTTTTACTGCATCTGAAAAAGAACGAGAAAGATTACCAGGCTTTTGTGGAAAAACTGCAGGATGAGAGTGTTATAGTAGGAGAAGAAGAGGGAATACAGTACCTTCTTCTGACAGATTCAAATCTCAGGAAAATGACCGGGACAGAAGAACCGGCAGAAACCGTAGAGGCGGAGATTGTCACACCGACACCGACTCCGGAAGGCAATGGCAGGAAAATTGCCATTGATGCAGGCCATCAGGCACATGGAAACAGTGAACAGGAGCCAATTGGGCCGGGGGCGTCTCAGACAAAAGCAAAAGTGGCATCCGGAACAACCGGAAGAACAACAGGAGTAACGGAATATCAGCTGAATCTGGATGTGGCACTGAAGCTTCGCGATGAGCTGGAAGCAAGGGGATACGAAGTCTATATGATCCGGGAAACCAATGATGTGGATATCAGTAATGCGGAGCGGGCACAGCTTGCAGCGGAATCGGGTTCAGATATTCTAATTCGCATCCATGCCAATGGGTCGGATAATACCTCTGTAGCAGGAGCTCTGACAATGGCACCTAGTACGGCTAACCCATATCTGAATCCGGAAATGATTGCTGAATGTCAGAAACTGTCACAGTGTATCATCACTGCGTTTTGTGCTTCCACAGGGGCAAATAATCAGGGCATGTATCAGACCGATGAGATGAGTGGGCTGAACTGGTGCAGTATTCCTGCAACCATTGTTGAGATGGGATATATGACCAATCCGGAGGAAGATACCCGGATGCAGACAGCAGATTATCAACAGCAGATGGTGACGGGGATAGCAGATGGAATCGATCAGTACTTTGCGTCCTGAGGATAAGAAAAAGTGACAAAAAAAGAAAGGGGAAATGCCAGATGAAAAAACTGAAAATGATCGGTATGCTATTTGTAATGCTGTTTCTGGTAGGAATTCTTCCGACAAAAGCTCATGCAGAAGGCTGGGTACAGGAAGAAAACGGAAGCTGGTATTATCTGAACCAGGCAGGAGAAAAGGCGAAGGAAACCTGGATCGGCAATTATTATGTGGATGAAAATGGTGTCTGGATCGAAGGAAAAACACAGGCAAAAAATGAGTGGATCAGCAGCGGTGGTCGTTGGTGGTATCGTCACAGTGACGGAGGATATACCAGATCAGGCTGGGAACAGATCAACGGAACCTGGTATTATTTTGACGGTGCAGGATGGATGGAGACCGGCTGGGTAAATGTGGGAGGAACCTGGTACTACATGAACGGAAGCGGAGCGATGGTAACCGGCTGGCTGAAACTTGGAAATACCTGGTATTATCTGAACGGAAGCGGAGCGATGGCAACCGGTTGGCTGAAACTTGGAGGAACCTGGTATTATCTGAACGGAAGCGGAGCGATGGCAACCGGTTGGCTGAATCTGGGAGGAACCTGGTATTATCTGAACGGAAGCGGAGCGATGGCAACGGGCTGGCTGAATCTGGGAGGAACCTGGTATTATCTGACAGGAAGTGGAGCCATGGCGGCAAACACCTGGATCGGAAGTTATTACGTTAATGGAAGCGGAGCCTGGGTACCTGGTCAGACAACCGGCACGATAACAGGTGGAGGTTCCAAAAACAAAATTATTGCCATTGATGCAGGTCACCAGAGAAAAGGAAACAGTGCAAAAGAGCCGATTGGTCCCGGTGCATCTCAGACAAAACCTAAAGTTGCATCCGGAACTCATGGAAATGCATCCGGACTAAACGAGTATGAGTTGACACTTCAGGTTTCTTTGAAACTGAGAGATGAGCTTCAGGCACGTGGATATCAGGTTTATATGATCCGTGAGACACATGATGTCAATATCAGCAATGCAGAACGCGCACAGATGGCAGCCAATCAGGGAGCAGATATTCTGGTTCGCATCCATGCCAATGGCTCTGATAATACATCCGTTGCAGGAGCACTGACGATGGCACCATCCAACAGCAATCCGTATCTGGGAAAAAGTGTGATCAGTGCCAGCCAGACACTGTCAAGAAAAATAGTAGACTGTTTCTGTGCAGCTACAGGAGCTAAAAACCAGGGTGTAATGCAGACGGATACCATGAGTGGCATCAACTGGAGCTC
>OGXW01002489.1_pt1 | contig 12994 bp, 9 predicted proteins | sample 1576341 | NCBI WGS metagenome assembly OGXW01 (sample SAMEA3541592, study PRJEB24748) | human gut metagenome | biome: human gut; feature: human-associated habitat; material: faeces | place: China | collected 2012
TAATTCCAACGCCTGCCATGATCAATGACACTGCTGTTTTACATCTTACCTGATCTTTTAATTCTGTCAGACCGAACATTCCATTGAATACCCAGAATCCACTGTCATTGAAGTAGGAGAAGGAAATTGCTCCTACACAACAGGAAGCTGCGAGCAAGATTGGGGATACACTGATAGCTGCCATCAGTGGTGCTGTCAGGGATGCTGCTGTTGTGATTGCTACTGTTGCAGATCCAAGCGCGATTCTCATCAGTGCTGCAATGATAAATGGAATCAGGATTGCCGGAAGCGGAAGTCCTACAACTGTCTCTCCAAGAACATTTCCGATACCGCTGACTTTGATTACATTTCCAAGAGAACCGCCGGCTCCTGTGATCAGCATGATAATACCTGTATCTTTGATTGCTGTATCCATGATACCGATAACTTTTTTATTATCTTCTTTTCTTACCAGTCCATAGATTGCAATGATTGTTCCAACACCAAGTGCGAAGATTGGTTCACCTACAAGACTGATGATTGTGTTTGCCACTCCTTCACCTGTTCCAAACAGTCCCCAGAATGTTTTAACAAAAATCAAAACAATCGGAATGATAATCGGAAGAATAGATGCTGTGAATGACGGGAGATTCTTCTCTCCTACCAGTTTTTCAACTTCTTCCATGGATTTGATATATTCTTTTTTGAATTCTTTTCTTTCATATCCATGTCCATCTTCATTTGGAATCTGATAGATTTTCTTTCCAATATATTTACAGTAGAATACTACAACAATCAGCATCGGAATAGAGATTCCTGCTCCGACCATGATCATCTGTCCCACATCAACTCCAAGCATTCCGGCTGCTGTCAGCGGTCCTGGTGTCGGCGGTACCAGACAGTGTGTCAGCTGAAGTCCACAGGCCAGTGACAGTGCAAGTCCTACAACAGAGATTCCTGTTACAGAGGACATTGCTTTTACAAGTGGTGCAAAAATAACGATTGCGGAATCTGCGAATACCGGGATGGATACAACCCATCCTGTGATTGCCAGTGCCCATTCTTCTTTTCTCTTACCAATCACACGGATAAAAGTAAATGCAAGCTGTTCCGCTGCTCCTGAAACTTCCAGGATTCCACCCATCATAACTCCAAGTCCGATTATGATACCGGTACTTTTCAATGTGTTTCCAAATCCGTCTTTGATAGCGGTCATAACTCCGACTGTCGTTTCTCCGGCTGCATTTGTAATATCTGCAACCGGCATGCCCCCGATCAAGCCTGTGATCAATGCTGCGAGCAATAATGCAATAAATGTATGTACCTTCGTCTTCATAACCAGGACGATCATTATCGCAATTCCGATCACCAGCCCCAGCATCATTCTGGTTGATTCACTCATAGTTCTTACCTCTCTTAATTCTTTTTCTCAACAGATGTATCAGAAATCTTCTCGTAATATTTTACGATTGCACTGTGATCATCTTTTTCATTTCCGTCTGCCTTAAGTGACTGCATGATCTCCATTACCTGTGAAGTAAGTGGAAGTGCTGCATTTACTGCATGACCTGCATTCAGTGCGTTATTCAGGTCTTTGATATGGAGTTCAATACGGAATCCCGGTTTGAAATTGTGAGCCATCATCATTGGTGCTTTTGCATCAAGCACTGTAGATCCTGCAAGACCTCCACGGATAGCTTTATATACAAGCTCCGGATCTGCATCATTTTTCACTGCAAGTGTCAGTGCCTCAGACACTGCCGCAATATTCAATGCTACAATCACCTGATTTGCGAGCTTTGCTACATTTCCGGATCCAAGTTCTCCGACATACACTACAGATCCTGCCATTGCCATTAATAAATCATAGTACTTATCAAAGTTCTCTTTGCTTCCTCCGACCATAACAGAAATTGTTCCGTCGATCGCCTTTGGCTCTCCACCGCTGACCGGTGCATCCATTAAGTCAATTCCCTTTTTGTTCAGCTCTGCTCCAATTTCTTTCGACTGTACCGGATCAATCGAACTCATATCGATCACGATCGTTCCTTCTTTTGCTGCGGAAGCGATTCCGTTTTCTCCTAAACAGACTTCTCTGACCTGAGGAGAATTCGGAAGCATTGTGATGATCACCTGACAGTTCTCTGCCACCTCTGCCGGGCTTCCTGCTGCCTGTGCTCCCTCCGCTGCCAATTCTTCTACGCTTGCCTTGCTTCTGTTATATACAACAGCTTCATATCCTGCTTTCATAAGGTTTCTGCACATTGGTTTTCCCATGATTCCAAGTCCGATAAATCCAACTTTCATTGTTCTTCTCCTCTCAGATTTCTGATATTTTGTATTACTGCTATTTCAACTTGTTCCTAATCGTCTTTGATAATTCGCGCGCTTCTTGTTGCCTGCCTTGCCTTTGGTCAGGTAACTTATCTATCTGACATGCTTATTGTACAAAACTGAGTACAAAGATTCCATTGACAGATTGTTCAATGGAGTGTGCTCTGATTTATGTAGATTTCATAAGTTTTCATTTTTTGAATTGTGTATTTCATTTTTATTTCATTATGTTTTGCTTCTGTTTTTTCCTATTTGTTTAAATTTCAATTTCTTTCCATTTATTTCATCATATGTAATTATTTTTTCATTTTTTGAAACATCATGAATTCTACACAAATTCTCACTTCATTTTTATACATAACAAAATACAGTTTTTTTACATCAAAAAAGGAGACAGTTTTAAACCATCTCCCTGTATGCATTTACCTGTTCCTATAGTAATTCATTCCCCCCATAATTGGCTTCGATTCCATACTTTTTCATTCTTCTCCAGAGAGTTGTCGTACTGATACCGAGTTCTTCTGCCACCAGTTTCCGGTTTCCGTGGAAACGTTCAAGCAGCTCCTCAAGTTCATCTGTCTCCTGAGAACGATACACAAGAATCCTCTTCTCTCCATGGGATTCTTCCACATGTGGAAACAATTCGTCATATAAATTTTGAAGAACAACTTCATCAATCATGCGTTTTTTAGCTGTAAGAACAAGTCGTTCACAAAATGACCGAAGCTGGATCCCATTTCCAGTCCACTTCAGTTCCTGCAGTTTCTTATACGCTCCTTCTGTTACGCTAAGCGGACGGTTGTATTTTTCCTTATATATCTTCAATTCTTTATCAAAGCAAATCCGCAGATCCTCCGGGCGTTCATTCAAAGAAGGGATCTCAAGTACCAAGCTCTGCAGCATATAATATAATTCCTCGCTAAACTCTCCCTTTTCCACCAGATGTTTCAGATTTATCTTCGATGATCCAATAATTCTTACATCCAATGTATCAAGCGGCTGTGCATCTGTTCTCATCTGCGCCCTGCTTAACATTGTGCGCAAAATCTGATGCTGTACACGCAAAGTCAGATGCTCGATTCCTTTAATAAATAAGGTTCCGTGATTTGCCTTTATCATTGCACCCTTTGCACCAAAAGTTGAAACTGTATCTCCGGCTTCTCTTCGGAAAAGCTCTTCCATCTGATGTTCTTTATCCATTCCCCGCATATTAATGCTGACATATGGACCCACTTTGCGGATACTATTATTGTGAATTGCTTCTGCCAAAAGATAATCCTCTGTACCTGCCTGCCCATAAATCATAACTGCGTGTTCAGACAAGGCATACATTTTCGCAGTTTCAAGCATTTTTCGCATCTGTGCATTCTCTGTCTGAATATCTTCAAATTTGGTCTGCGCCGCAAATCCATGCAGCAGCATATCTCCCTGGATATCCTTGGTCTTTTTTGAATTGTCTGCCAGCTTCTGAAGAGACAAAATTGCTCCTGTAATCTGATTGTCATACTGGATTGGTGCAATCATTGCCATCCAGGTCTTTTTCCTGACAGAAACAGAAGTGGAATAGCTTTCGCTCTTTCCGCTTAAAATATTCTCGATCAAGAGCGAATCGATTCCGGGGAGAATCTCCGTCAGGCTCTTTCCAACCAGATCTTCACTATTCTTTCCTAACAAATTTTCAACCAGTTTATTGACTACAATCACTTTTCCTTCTGCGTTCACCTTGATAATTCCATTAAAGGACGTATCCAGTACTGTTTCAAACTGCGCAGTATTACGCTTCTCACTTTCAGCTGCATAGGACGCATTCTTCGCTGCAAGAAGGGCTTCTTTTAGCGATTCTTCCGTTGATTGATAAAACAGCGTCGAATATCCCATCGTTTCTGCTGCCCTGCAGGTTCCTTCTCCACCAATGATCAGATCCGGTCTTTCCTCAAAATCTGCAATAATGCTTTCAGCCTCTTCAATACGTTTTAGATAAATCACATCCAGTCGTATATCAAACAACTGCTCCATATACGACATATCACAGAGCATATTTTCAAATGCGATCAATGCAATATGTGGATGCTCTTTCTTAAGAATCGTCTTTGCTTTCTGAATGAGCAGACCAATCTCCTGTGCATGAAAACGAATCTCAACAACAGGAATATTTGTATATTCTTTAATTAACTTCGCCTGATATCCTCTGGCAACCAGAATATGGGCTCCAGCCTCCACTGCAATTCTTGCTTTATTCACTGCATCTACTGTATGCACAGCCTCAAGATAGACCACATCTAGATGATTTTCTTCTATAATTTTTCTCGCCGGTTCGACCATCCGCTCTTCCGGGAGAAGCATTCCTATTTTAACCATAATAAATGCCTCCGACTATAATTCACTTTCTTTTACCTTATCACGCACTTCACTGTTTTATCAACAAATTTATTCCCAACTATTATAAAAAGAAAAAGAATCTTCTCCGCAGCATTTGAGACAAGATTCTTTTTCTGTTCGTGTATTTGCCGGCCGCAGCACGCTCTGCGGCCAGCTCTATATTCTTTTTAGGAGACTAAGAATTTTTCAAAAACATATCTTAGGTGATCGGTGCCGGATTAAAGATGCACAGATCATTGTGAAGTTTATATTTTTCTGCAAAGCTCTGATCTTTTCCGCTTGCAACCGCAATAATTTTATTAAATAATTCTGTACCGATATCTGAGATCTGTGCTTCACCCGTAGCAACCGGACCTGCGTTGATATCGATCAGATCCTGCCACATCTCTTTCATCTCATTTCTGGAACAGACTTTAATAACCGGTGCTGCTGCAAGTCCATAAGGTGTTCCTCTTCCGGTCATAAATACCTGTAGTGTAATACCGGATGCAAGCTGGCAAGGTCCACAGACAATATCACTGGCCGGTGTTGCTGCATAGATAAGACCTTTCTTTGACGGGCGCTCTGCCGGAGATAATACTTCTACGATCGGTGAGCTTCCTGATTTAGCAATTGATCCCATTGCTTTTTCTACAATATTACAAAGTCCACCTTTCTTATTTCCCGGAGTTGGATTAGCGCTTCTGTCAACATTTCCCTCTTCCAGATAGTGGTCGTACCATTTCATCTCTGCCGCAAGCTTGTCGCAGACTTCTTTGCTCACACAGCGTTCTGCGATATAATGTACGCCGTCCCTTACTTCTGTAACTTCTGAAAACATTACGGTTGCACCTGCATTTACAAGCATATCTGCTGCGTATCCGGCAGATGGGTTTGCGCTGACGCCTGAAAATGCATCACTTCCGCCACACTGCATACCGATGCAAAGATCGGAAAGCGGTAATGTTTCTCTTCTTCTCTGATTAAGAATTGCAAGTTTTTTATCTGCCATCTCCATAATGGCATTTACCATGGCATCGAAACCTTTCTGTTCCTGAAGAACAATTACATTTTCCGGGGAAATATCTGCCTCGTCCAGCAATTTTTCCACTGTTAATTTCTCACATCCAAGCGCAACAACCATCACCTGTCCGCCAAAATTCGGATGATGTACAAGATTGCGTAAAGCACGGATCGGCACTTTCGCCTCCGGTGCATTGATTGCGACACCACATCCATACGCATGATTGATTGGAACTACGTCATCCACATGCGGATATTTTGGAAGCAGTTCCTCTTTGATTCTCTTCACCGCTACATTAAGTACACCTGTTACACACTGAACCGTTGTGCTGATTCCAAGAATGTTTCTCGTTCCTGCGTATCCACCATTTGGATTCCTATATCCTTCGAATGTTGTTACCGGCGGTGTCGGAAGATCTGTTACAATCTTTTTTCCATACTCCATATCATCAACAGATGGTGGTGTCGGAAGCTCCAACATAAATTCATTGATCCAGTCTCCCTTTTCAATATCTTCCAGAGCATACCCCAGAATAACACCGTAACGAATCACTGGCTGTCCCTTTGGGATTCTCTCAAGTGCTACTTTATGAGCCTGTGGAATATCCTGACGGGTGACCAGATCCTCTGAAATCTGTGTTCCGGCTTTGATTTCTTTCACTGCAATTGCAACATTGTCTGCTTCATTCACTTTTACAAGAAGTCGCTTTGCCATGAATGATTCCTCCTTTTCACTTAGCAAGAAATGTTTCGTTTTTCTTTACTATTCTTTATGGTTTTATCATACGCTCTTACTGTTAATAAGTAAAATTCATTGTTTTTCTACTTCTCTTAATTTTTTTAATAGTTTTTCTTGTCAGTCCATATCGATCGAATTATACTGAAAATAGAAATGTAAAGGCTCATTCACAGAATCAGTAGAAAGGTTATTCCTATGGATTTAAAACAGATTGAATATATTTTAAAAATTGCAGAAGAACAAAATATCACCCATGCAGCCGAAAAGCTATTCATCACCCAGTCAGCCCTTAACCAGCAGCTTCTCAAGCTGGAAAAAGAGCTCGGCACTCCGCTATTCTATCGTTCCCGGACTGACTGGCATCCGACCCCTGCCGGAGAAATTTATCTCAACGCAGCAAAAGACATTCTTCTTATAAAGAAGAATGCCTACAATCAGATTCACGATCTCTGCGAAGCACAGAAAGGTCATATCACTCTCGGATTCACTCCCGGCCGCGGAATTGCCATGTTCACCAATGTTTATCCAAAGTTCCACAATATTTATCCATGTATAGAAGTGGAACCGATTGAACGTAGCGTTCGCGATCAGCATCCACTTCTCTTATCCGGTGAACTTGACCTTGGTTTTATGACTCTGACCAGGTCGCAGAAGAAATCAGGAATCATTTATGAAACGCTTGCTTCGGAAGAAATGGTTCTTGCTGTTCCTACAAAACTTGTAACTGCCTTAGATATGAAGAACGGTGATCTGGCTCTGCTCAGAGAAGAGCCTTTTGTCCTCACACAGAAAACTTCTACCATCCGGGAGATCGTTGATTCCGTTTTTAAAAATGCCGGATTCACCCCTAATGTTCTGTTCGAAACTTCAAATAACCATGCGATCATCTCTATGATCCATGAAAATATCTGCTGTGGAATTTTACCGATGTATTATATGGATCCGGAAGATAAGGCAATTACCTATTTTCAATTACCTGACCATCCTTCCTGGGAGATTGTTGCTGCATATCGTAAGGGACATTATATCAGCAAGCCGGCGCGGACACTGATCGAGCTTGCGGGAAATTATTTCCACTCTTGTCACACTTACCACACAGTGCTAAAATAAGCGCAGAAACTCAAACACATACAACAGGCTCAGACTTTCAGAGGTGATATAAATGGAATCAAAGACAGAAAACAGAATCAACGAATGCATTTCACATCTAGACATTACTTACTCTTATCAGCTGGCAAAGCAGATGGAGACTCACAAAACCAATCCGGTACTCGGTTTCCGAACCGCCGGTTCTGATGCGGAACATAAGACAGGGGATTTTTTATATGAAGAAATGAAACGCATCGGACTTCAGAATGTGACGAAGGATGAATTTTGGCTGGATTCCTGGACCTTTGAACGTGCTGTGCTCCGTTTCCAGGATCAACATGGAGAACTGCATACTTGTCAGATGGGTGCTTATCAGACGAATTTTGAGACAGATGGATTCGAGACTTATGATCTCGTCTATGTCGGCCGTGGAACCGCATCGGACTATGAAGGGCTCAATGTCCGTGGAAAGCTCGTTCTTGCTGATATCAACCAGCGTGATGAATGGTGGATCAACTACCCTGTCTATCAGGCATATTTGAAAGGTGCTGTCGGACTGATTGCTGTCCAGACACAGGGTTATGCTGAGATTGATCCGCGGGCACTCAACGCTCAGGATATCGCCGGACCGGAATATGCCCCTGCATTCTCTCTTTCGAGACAGGATGCTTCTTATTTAAAAGAACTTCTCTGTCCCGAAGATCCTGCAGTATCTCATCCGTCCTCTGTCGCAGTTGAACTCAACGCCTCCTCCTGGGTTGAACGTAACCGCCCGGCTTATAACATTACCGGATATCTTCCGGGAACTGCCGCTTCTGAAGGGGACGACCGGATGATTCTGCTTTCCGCACACTACGATTCCTATTTTGACGGATTTCAGGATGACAATTGTGCGGTCTCTATGACATTTGGAATCATAAAGGCTCTGATTGACAGTGGCTATCAACCGCGCTATACAATCGCAGTATGTGCCCTTGCTGCCGAAGAGTGGGGTGTCTGTGATTCTAAATTCGACTGGTCAACCGGAGCCTGGAACCAGGTATTCCGTGTTCACCCGGAATGGCAGGGTCGCGTGATCGCTGATCTCAACTTTGAACTTCCGGCTCACGCCCATAACACACAGGATGCAATCCGCTCTACTTATGAGTCTGCTGATTTTCTGAAACATTTTTGTGAAAATATAACTGTTCCGAAGGAGGCTTACCCTGATGGACTGACAGTACTTGCACCAATCGAGACATGGTCGGATGATTTTTCCATCGCCATCTCCGGTATTCCATCTACCGTAAATGATTTCAGCGCAGGACCGTTTATGGAAACGCATTACCACTCCCAATATGACAATGAAGAATTCTATCAGGAAGCAGTTTACCGTTTCCACCATGAGCTCTATACAAGGCTTTTAGTTACACTGGATCAGCTGACACTTCCGCCACTTGACTTTTCCAGACATTTTTTGGCAATGAAAAGTTCCGTCGCCGACTGTCTTGCAGCACAGTCCAATGCCCCGGCAGAAGTATTGGAAGAAATTCCGGCGCTTCTGGAAAGTATTTCAAAGGTATGTGAATCTGCCGATTTATTATATGAAAAGATTCAGGAGATCAACAACCATACTGTTTCCGCTGACTTCTCAATGGTGTCCGGACTTTCTTCTAAACTGCTGCACATTTTCCGGAAGATGCAGGACTACTTCGTCCGCCTCGACTGGCAGGACGCAGTCTGCTTCCCTCATGCTGCTGCCAGTCAGAACCTCTGTCACCTGGAGCAGGCAGTCCATGCACTGGAAAGCCAGAACATCACCGCCGCACTGGAGGCACTCTATGAAGTTGATAATAACTGCTACGCATTTTTATTCGATGAAGAAGTCTATTATCACTTTACGGAATATATTTTACATCAGCCAAAAGACCGTCTGATGTGGGGCGCCGGACGCATTCTTCACCATGAGAATCTCTACGGCCTTGTCCAGCGTCTGAAAGAACTGGATCAGATGGCAATCCCAGGTTCTCTTGATGTTGAGATCAGAAGACTTGAAGCCGCTATCCGCCGCCAGCAGGCCTACTTAAAAGATGATTTACATTATATGAAACAATCTGTTGATAAAATCCAGGCTTTGATAAACGATTGCCTTGAAACATCATCACATTATAATAAAGAAAAGAATGGAGAAAACCAATGAATAGCGATAAGCTCTACAAAGTACAGGAACAGGATCTTGACCGCCTTAAAGAAATACTGACCGTCTGCTTTCAGAACGACCCGCTCTACAGCACTCTGATCGAAGATGAAGCAACAAAAGAACGTCTGCTGCCACATCTTCTTGAGTGCGACGTAACTGAATTATTTGAAACCTGTGAAGTCTTTGCTGACAGCCCTGAGTTGAAGGGAGTCCTGATCCTTTCTGACGAATCCGATCACCGTCATGCATTTTATAATTATTTTGTCAGCCTGAAAGAAAGCCTCATCACAGACGGCTGGCTGCTCCACGAGGATCCAACTATGAAGACATTTTTCAACTTTGTCCTCGGAAAAGATTACCTCAACTCTGCTTGGACCGCCCAGCTTCATGAAACCCGAAGACTTCATGTCATCTACCTCGCCGTTGATCCGAAATTTCAACATCACGGTCTCGCAGAAATGATGATGAATGAAGTCATTGCCTGCGCCGATCGCAATGATATGATGATTTCTCTTGAGACACATAATCCGAAAAATGTGCCATTTTATGAGCATCTTGGATTCAAGACATTCGGAATCGTGGAGAAACCTCATTTTCAGTTAAAACAATATTGTATGATCAAAGAATTGTAAATGTTCTGTACACCTGTTCCGCAGTATCTGCCAGGTTTCTCTTAGCATTTTCATTCTTCATTGCCTCTTCCAGCGTAACTACACCTCGCAGGATAGGGAAAAATGCATCGATACCATGTTCATTACATTTTCTGGCATCTCTTTCGACTGCGCCTGCAAATGCAAGTACCGGCTTACCGTATTTCTTTGCAAGTGCAGCCACTCCAACCGGAGCTTTTCCCATCGCTGTCTGACCATCCATCCGGCCTTCCCCCGTGATGACAAGGTCTGCATCCTTTACATACTCTTCTAACTGTGTCTCTTCCAGCACGATTTTAATTCCTGATTCCAACACAGCATCTGTAAATGTGAGAAATGCGAATCCAAGGCCTCCTGCTGCTCCTGTTCCTTCCTGCTTTGCATCTGCCTTTGGGAATTTTTCTTTCGCCAATGCTGCATAATATCCAAGCCACTGATCCATCTGACAGATCATTTCCGGTGTTGCTCCTTTCTGAGGACCAAACACTGCACTGCATCCCTGTTCTCCGCAAAGAGCATTTGTTACATCACACGCAATCTTAAACTTACACTCTTTTAATTCCGGAAGCACATAAGTATCTGTGATTTCCTCCAGAACCTTCAAGCCCTTTGCGCCAAATGGAACCTGATTTCCGTCTTTGTCAAGGAAACCATAACCTAATGCCTGAAGCATCCCGACTCCCCCGTCATTTGTCGCACTTCCTCCGATTCCGACAAGAAAACGCCTGCATCCCTTGTCAATCGCATCACGGATCACTTCTCCCACGCCGTATGTTGTCGTATTCAACGGATTTCTCTCTTCATCAGAAACCAATGTGATTCCTGCAGCCCCCGCCATCTCTATCACAGCTGTTTTTGTGCTTTCAATAATACCGTATTCACAGATCACCGGCTCGCCAAGTGGTCCTGTCACCTGTACTTTCTGTAATGTTCCGTTCATTCCGGATACAAGAGCCTCTACTGTACCTTCCCCTCCGTCAGCTAACGGTCTTACGATCACTTCTGCATCCGCATCCACTCTGTGGATTCCCTCTGCTGCTGCCTGTCCTGCTTCCATAGAAGTCATACTTCCTTTAAAGGAATCAATTGCCGCCACTATTTTCATAATAAACTCCTTTCCATGTCTGTTCCGTGTTTTATTAATGTTAGGATACCACATTTCCTGTTTCACAAATATGTTACACATAACATTATTTCAAATTTATTCTATTACTATTTGTTATATATAACATTTTATAGTAAAATGGTAACTGTTCAGAGCCAAGCAAAATTTCATAAAACAGATGTAAAATGCTTGCATTTTTAAGACTGTTTTTGAAATTTTATTTGGCGGATACGCCACACCGACGAAATGCGTAGCATTTTGGAGGTTGGCTCTGAACAGTTATATCAAAAGAAAGGATATAATAAAAATTCTATGATAACTAAAATTGACCGCGAACTCGCAGAACAAATCGTAAATACAATCAAAGATGTCTGTGATCATGACATCAACTTTATTGCTCCATCTGGTATCATTCTCGCCAGCACAGACTCATCCCGTGTCGGAACCTTTCACGAGATTGGACAACAGGCCGCTGCTTCCGGTTCTGTACTGGAAGTAACAGAAGACAACAATTTTTCCGGCACAAAACAGGGAATCAATCTTCCGCTTTATCATAATGAACATCTGCTGGCCGTCATCGGAATCACCGGTATACCTGATAAAGTCCGCAGTTATGCTTATCTCGCAGAACGCATCACCAATCTTCTGATCCGGGAGCAGGAACTAAATCAGTACAGCCGCAGACAAGCTGATAAAAAGCATTTTGTCATTCAGTCTTTGATCAGAAATGAAAACGACAATCAGGAATACCTCACCTCCTGTCTACATGAATTTAAGATTGATCTCAACACAAAGAAAAGAATTGTTCTTATTCGCACAAATAAACAAAATCCAATTACAAACCGCTCTGTTTTAGAACAGAAAATTCAACAAATGTTTGCACAGGCACATATCTGTCTTCACACATTTAATTATCCGGGGGATTTTATTGCTTTGACCGAAGAAACTGATTTTGAAAAACAGAATTACATTTTTAAACTCTTTGCAAAAGAACATTTCGATATTTTAGATATTGCAGTTGGAAAACCGACATCACTCTTCCAGCTCCATACCTCCTATCAATCTGCTGAAACTGCTTTGCACAGCCTTATAATTTCATCTGAACACTATGTTATTTTTGATGATTTGACACTTGAACTGATTCTTTCTACGATCACACCGGAAAATCAGAAAGAATTTTTAGCCAAGACAATTGCCCCACTCAATGAACAAGAACTGCACCTGCTGGAAGTTTATTTTTCTGAAGAAATGTCCCTTGCCGCCACAAGCGAACGACTCTTTCTCCATAAAAATACATTGCAGTATAAATTGAATGCGATTCAAAAGAAATGTTCACTGAATCCGAGGAAATTTCAGGATGCAGTGCTGCTTTATCTGGCTGGGAAGATTAAATAAAAATTGGACGTAGGGATTCTTTTTCGAGTTCGGACGAAATTTAAATAGTGCTTATAAAGGTTATTCTATAGACAGGCATCCGTATTTCGTAAGCGTCAAATAAAACAGTGTATAGAAAAATAACCGTCAGCCTTTTATACTAA
>OGXW01002490.1_pt1 | contig 12988 bp, 12 predicted proteins | sample 1576341 | NCBI WGS metagenome assembly OGXW01 (sample SAMEA3541592, study PRJEB24748) | human gut metagenome | biome: human gut; feature: human-associated habitat; material: faeces | place: China | collected 2012
AGCAATTCGTGGGTATCAGTTGGGGGTAAAACAAAAGAAAGGAGAGTGCCATGAAGCTGAAAAATAAGCTTATAATATCATTTTTAATGATTATGGCAATACCGTTGTTTTTATTTTGTGTATTTAGCGTTGTGTTGGTACGCTATCAGTTTGTAATCATTCAGAACAGCTATGGCGTGTCAGCAGAGCTTACGGATTTTTTTCCTAATAATAATAAATTATTTAGTCAGCTGATGAACAATGTACAGCTGAAATTGCAGGATGAAATAGAAGAAGACAGTCAGTTGCTGGAAGACAAAAAGATGTTGGAAAAGTACTGTGAGAAGGAGGTAGGAGAATTTATTAATGTAGTTGTTCTTAAGGATGAGGACATTTACTACAGCTATAAGCCTCTCAAGCAGGAAGAGATTGAGGCAATCGAAAGAGAGTCACAGGAAACAATAGATGCAGCCGATGATACTAATACTGTATATCTGAGTAAGGAGAATACTATACTTGGAAAGGCAGCTGACAGCGAATTTGCAGATGGAAGCCGTGCACAGGTATATACACTTGTAAAGGTTAATCAGTGGCTTCCAGAGTTAAAGCAGCTTGCCGTTCAGTTTGTGCTTGCAATGATTTTTATCCTGTTTTTAACGGCATGTATTTTTACAACATGGATTTACCGATCAGTTGTACAGCCTATTAAGGAGCTTCGCCTGGCCACTGAGAAAATTAAGTCAGGAAATCTTGATTTTGTGGTGACTGCTGCATCAAATGATGAGATGGGGCAGCTTTGTACAGATTTTGAGAAGATGAGACAGCGCCTTAAGGAAAGTGCAGAGGAGAAGATACGTTTTGACAACGAAAACCGTGAATTGATTAGTAATATCTCGCATGATTTGAAAACACCTATCACATCTATCAAGGGATATGTGGAAGGAATCATGGATGGTGTTGCTGATACACCAGAAAAGATGGAACGTTATCTGAAAACTGTCTACAACAAGGCAAATGATATGCAGCGCCTTATTGATGAACTGACATTTTACTCAAAGATTGATACTAACCGCATTCCGTATAATTTTAGAAAAATCAATGTCAGCGATTATTTTGGAGATTGTGCCGAAGAAGTTGGACTTGATCTTGGTGCAAAAAATATTGTATTCCAGTATGCCAATTATGTAGATGAACAAGTAATGGTTATTGCTGATCCAGAGCAGATTCGAAGAGTGGTCAATAACATCATAAGTAATTCATGCAAATACTTTGACAAGTCACAGTGCTTTATCAATATGCGAATAAAAGATGTCGGTGACTTTATTCAGGTTGAGATTGAGGATAATGGAAAAGGAATTGCGACAAAGGATATTCCATATATATTTGATCGTTTTTACCGCACTGATTCATCGCGCAATTCGGCAAAGGGAGGAAGTGGTATCGGCCTTTCTATTGTGCGCAAGATACTAGAGGATCATGGCGGAAAAGTTTGGGCTTCAAGTAAAGAAGGTACTGGAACAGTTGTGTACTTTGTTTTAAGAAAATATCAGGAAAATGTACAAAATGTAGAGTCAGCAGAGGCAGACGATACAGATGAAAAAACAAAAGAGGCTAAGACAAAGGAAACAAAAGTAAAAGAAGCCAAAACAAAAGAGCAAAAAGTGACGAAAGAAAGCGGTACAGGAAAGGTTGTATTTACACAGGATAATTCGTCAAAAAATTCAACGCATATAATGCAGATGCGCGGAAAAGAAAGGAAGGAATGACATGGCAAGTATATTAATAATAGAAGATGAAATTAGCATTGCAGAGTTAGAAAGAGATTATCTTGAGCTTTCTGGATTTGAGGTGGAGATTGAAACATCTGGTACTAGTGGACTTGAACGTGCACTCAAAGAAGATTTTAATCTGATCATTTTAGATCTGATGCTTCCAGGAATTGATGGATTTGATATCTGCAAGAAGATTCGTGAGCACAAGAATACACCTATTATAATGGTTTCAGCAAAGAAGGATGATATTGATAAGATAAGAGGTCTTGGTCTTGGTGCCGATGACTATATGACAAAGCCATTTAGCCCAAGTGAGCTTGTTGCAAGAGTAAAGGCACATATGGCACGTTATCAGAGATTAGTTGGCAGCAATGCACAGCAAAATGATATTGTGGAGATTAGAGGAATCAAGATTGACAAAACAGCGCGCCGTGTGTGGGTAAATGGTGAGGAAAAGGCATTTACAACAAAGGAATTTGATCTTTTGACGTTTCTTGCTGAAAATCCGAATCATGTTTTCACAAAAGATGAGCTGTTTCGTGCCACGATAGTTTCATCCCTGCCGTCTGTTGTCATCACGGAAATCAGGTCATCCTCCTCGCGCAGATTCAGCGCAATCAGACCGCTCTTGCGGATATTTGCAAAGCTGGTCATATCTGTTTTCTTGATTAAGCCATGCTTTGTAACCATCACAAGATACTGATCCTCGCGGAATTCATTTGCAGGAATCACCGCCATGATTTTTTCATCCGCATCAATCTCCAGAAGGTTCACGATGGCAACCCCTCTTGCCGTTCTGCCGGCTTCGGGAATTTCATAGCCCTTCATGCGATACACCTTGCCGCGGCTGGTGAAGAACAGCAGGGTATCATGTGTAGATGCAAGGAACAGGTCTTTTACAAAATCCTCCTCCCTTGTCTGCATCCCGATAATCCCTCTGCCGCCGCGGTTCTGGCTCTTATAGGTATCCAGAGGGGTACGCTTTACATAATTCAGATTCGACAGCGTAAATACGCAGGTTTCCTCCTCAATCAAATCCTCCACATCAATTTCGCCGGGATTCTGCATCAGCTTTGTGCGGCGTTCATCGGCATATTTCTCCTTAATCGCCGTAATTTCATCCTTGATTACGCCAAGCAGCAGCTTTTCATCCGCCAGAATGGTCTTGTAATACGCAATCTTCTTTTGCAGCTCTGCATATTCCGTATCGATTTTTTCCTTTTCCAGCCCCTGCAAACGGCGCAGCTGCATTTCCAAAATCGCCTGTGCCTGCAAATCAGACAGGCTGAAGCGTTCCATCAGTCGTTCCTTTGCATTATCATAGCTTGTGCGGATGATGCGAATCACCTCGTCAATGTTGTCAATCGCAATCCGCAGACCCTCCAGAATATGCGCCCTTTTTTCCGCCTTATCCAAATCAAAGCGTGTTCTTCTGGTAACAACATTTTCCTGATGCTTCAGGTATTCCGCAAGCATCTGCTGCAAATTCAAAACAACAGGCTTGCCATCCACCAATGCAAGCATATTTGCACCGAAGGATTCCTGCAAGGATGTATATTTATACAGCTGGTTCAAAATGACATTTGCATTATAGTCCTTCTTGATATCAATGATTATCTTAATATCATCGCCGGCGGAGGCATCGTTCAGATCGCTGATGCCCTCCACGCGCTTTTCCTTCGCCAGCTCGCCGATTTTTTCCAGCAGACGCAGCTTATTAACCATATACGGAATTTCAGTGATGACAATACGTTCTCTGCCGTTATGCGTTTCAATCTCCGCTGTGGAGCGCACAATAATCTTGCCGCGTCCGGTGCGGTACGCCGCACGAATCCCGCTTTTCCCAAGGATATTCGCGCCTGTGGGGAAATCCGGCCCCTTGATGTATTGCATCAATTCTTCCACATCGGTTTCTCTGCCCTCGATTTTGTTCTCAATCATGCAGACCACGCCGTCAATGACCTCGCCGAGGTTATGCGGCGGGATATTCGTCGCCATACCAACCGCAATCCCGCTTGAGCCGTTTACCAAAAGGTTCGGGATACGCGCAGGCAAAACTGTTGGCTCTTTCTCGTTTTCGTCATAGTTCGGCACGAAATCAACGGTATCCTTCTCGATATCCGCCAGCATTTCCGCCGTAATCTTGGACATGCGCGCCTCGGTATAACGGCTGGCAGCTGCTCCGTAGCCGTCAATAGAGCCGAAGTTCCCGTGTCCGTCTACCAGCATATAACGCATGGAGAAATTCTGCGCCATACGCACCATTGCCTGATAAATGGAGCTGTCACCATGAGGGTGATATTTACCCATGGTATCCCCGACAATACGCGCACATTTACGATATGGTCTGTCATAACGGATTCCCAGCTCATACATGTCATAGAGTGTTCTTCTCTGTACCGGTTTCAAACCATCCCTGACATCCGGGAGGGCTCTGGAAATGATAACACTCATGGCATAGTCAATATATGATTTTTTCATCAGCTCCGAATATTCCGTCCGGATGATCTGTGACTCTTCCATTTTCTCTTACCTCTTCTAGTTTATGTTTTCTGATACACAGACTTTCCCCTTTTGAAAATCCATGCCTTTCCGATCTGTTTTTAAATATCCAGTTCTGCCTCTGTCGCATTTTCATAAATAAATGCGCGGCGCGGCGGAACTTCTGTTCCCATCAGCATCTCTGTTACACCGGATGCCATACGTGCATCCTCGATCTCGATCCGTTTCATCATTCGAGTTTCCGGGTTGAGGGTTGTCTCCCAGAGCTGCTCTGCATCCATTTCACCCAGACCTTTGTATCGCTGCAGGGTAAAGTCGGAATGTGTCTTTCTATATCTCTCCAGTGCCTTATCATCGTAAAGGTACTCTTCTTCTCCCTTTTTCGGCATTGCCTTATAAAGCGGCGGCATTGCCACGTAGACATGACCTTCGTATATCAGTTCCGGCATAAACCGGTAGAATAAGGTCAGCAACAGTGTGGAAATATGCGCTCCATCCACATCCGCATCCGCCATGATGATAATCTTGTCATACCGCAGCTTTGTGATATCAAAGTCATTACCGTATCCCTCTGAAAATCCACATCCGAATGCATTGATCATGGTCTTGATCTCGGCATTTGCCAGAACCTTATCGATGCTTGCTTTTTCCACGTTCAGGATTTTTCCACGGATCGGCAGGATTGCCTGATACATTCTGTCGCGGGCAGTCTTTGCGCTTCCTCCCGCAGAATCTCCCTCAACGATGAAGATTTCACATTTGGATGCATCCCTGCTCTCACAGTTGGCAAGCTTACCGTTACTGTCAAAAGAATATTTCTGCCTGGTCAGAAGATTCGTCTTTGCCTTTTCCTCGGTCTTACGGATCTTTGCTGCTTTTTCCGCACAGGAAAGAACCTTTTTCAGTGTCTCCAGATTCCGGTCAAAGAAACGCGGGATCTCATCACTGGTCACCTTTCCGGTCGCTTTTGCCGCATCCTGGTTGTCCAGCTTTGTCTTGGTCTGTCCCTCAAATCTCGGATCCGGGTGCTTGATCGATACGATCGCCGTCATTCCGTTCCGTACATCCGCACCGGTAAAGTTGGCATCCTTATCCTTTAACACACCAATTTCACGGGCATACTGGTTCATGATCGTCGTAAATGTCGTCTTGAACCCGGTCAGATGGGTTCCCCCTTCCGCATTATAAATATTGTTGCAGAAGCCTAGTACATTTTCATGAAATTCATTCACATACTGGAATGCAACTTCCACTTCGATACCTTCTGCCTCTCCTTTATAGTAAACCGGATCGTGGATCACTTCTTTTTTGGAATTCAGATCCTTGATAAATCCAATGATCCCATCCGGTTCATGATACTCAATCCTCTCTTCCTGTATCTTTCTTTTGTCTGTAAATATAATCGTCAGTTCCGGATTCAGGTAGGCTGTCTCATGCAGTCGGCTCTTGATCTCTTCCTCTTTAAATCTCGTCTTCTCGAAAATTGTCGGATCCGGAAGAAAATTGACACAGGTTCCGGTCTTTTTGGTCTTTCCGATCACCGGAAGAAGCCCATCCTCCAGTTCTACCACCGGAATTCCTCTCTCATAACGGTCGTGGTGGACCGCACCGTCACGGCTAATCTTTACATCCATATAAGTAGATAGTGCATTAACAACCGAAGAACCTACTCCGTGCAGACCGCCACTTGTCTTGTATGCCGAATCATCGAACTTACCTCCCGCATGTAGGGTGGTATATACGATTCTGGCCGCTGATACTCCTTTTGCATGCATACCTACCGGCACACCTCGTCCATTATCTGTTACCGTTGCTGAACCGTCCTTTTCCAGTGTCACCTCTATCTGTGAACAAAATCCTGCCAGATGCTCATCTACCGCATTATCTACAATTTCGTACACCAGGTGGTTAAGCCCCTTGGTACTGACGCTTCCAATATACATTCCCGGTCTTTTCCGGACGGCTTCCAGTCCTTCCAGAATGGTAATACTCTCCGCATCATATGTAGTCTTTTTTGCCATTTTCTTCCTCTCCTCTTATGATCTATCCTAAAATATCCAGGTAAAATCCTGCGGCAGCAGCCTCCTTACAATTTCCCGGATTCCCTGATCTGTTTCTTCAATTCAGTAAGAAAAATTCTATCTCAATTTCAATCCTCTTGTCAAGCCAAATTGACCCTCCCTGCCATTATAACATATTTTATATCATTAAACTTCTGTAGTTTCCATTCTGTCATAAGAATACTCCCTCTATCGTCCGGTCAGCACACTATTTAAAAGGTCTGCCAGCACCTCCATGGCATTTCGCATTTCCTCTACCGTGTTGGTCTGCGCGCCCGCCTCAATAAGAAGCATCCGCGGCATCAGATCCATATTGTATTTATAGCCGCGAAGATAGTTTCTCCTTGCAAATCCCGGATATTTTGTTTCTGCCGCAATCTTCATCTGCAGGGAAAATGCAAGATTATCCTGCAAATATGGATTGGCCATTCCGACAAGGTCTCCGTTTACCCGTGTCCGGCTCAGTCCGTTAAAAAACATGATCTGTGCCGTCGGTTTCCCATTTATCTCTGTCACCAGATGCGTAGTATCCGCCACTCCGTCTCTATGCAGATCGATCACCACTTCGATACTCGGATTTTCCGCAAGGATCTGTTCCACCTCAGGTTTGGCAAATTCATAGGCCTCGCTCCGGTCCAGTTTCCCATTGATCAGATCATATACACCCTCATGATGCATGGTCGGAATCTTGTATTTGTTATTTAAAATCTCCGTCAGATAACGCCCGATCCCTACAATTGAAGTGGACGGATCATTGTCCGAATCTACGAATGTCTCCTGGGAATGGGTGTGATAGATCAGGATTTTCGAACCGCCCGTACTCAGATCGATCCTCAAATCCTTTCCAAGCAGCTCCGAAGCGTTCAATTCCGAAGGATTGATATAAGTCACGCTATCCACCGTATAAAAATTGCTCACAAGATATTCAAAATCATTTAGCCGCTCCATCGAAAGATCCATCGTCGGTACGGACGCCTGCCTTGTCTCTTCACTTTTGTCTTTCCCGATAAGCTGTCCATTTTCATCCACCGAATTCTCTTCTTCTGCCTGCTTTTTTGCAAGAATCGCATAGGTAGCCTCATCTTCTGTCAGAAGCTCTGCCGCCTCCCGTTCAGTCACATAATTGCCAAGAGGAATCAGAGCAGATGCCATGTGGACAACAGCCTCCGTCACCCGGATTTCTCCTTGTTTTTTTTCCGTATATGTAACTCCCGGCATATAAAGTCGCTCCGCATTCTCCTGAACACTCTGGATCATCCTGATCTTCCAGGACTTCGGGATCAGTGAACCGCTGCTTTTTGCTTCCAGTCCCCAGATTCCCAAAATCATAATGGCAAGAAGCACACAAATTCTCTGTTCTTTTTTCATCTGCGCGCCTCCCTGCCAGTTTCTGAAGATCGCTGTAGCAAAACCATATCTTTCCAGACTGGATCCTGCCCCGGACCTTTTGTGTCATATTGACATAATATATGCAGCTCACTGCCTGATTATGTCGCTGAAGCTGCAAAAAGCATATTCAGTGCCTCCGAAATCGTATAACTGATTCGCCTGACGGTCTCATCAATATCTTTTGGTGTTACAAACATTCCATTTAAATGTGGCGCGATCAGTTCTTTGATCAGCTCATATTTTTCTACCGGACTGTATCCTTTGATCACACTTGCCATGCCTTTTAAAGATTCAGATACTTCCACTGCACTGAGCAGATTATCCATCGTATCGCCTACAATGGTTGCCGCATCCACTACAGTCGGCACACCGATTGCAATCACCGGGATCCCGACTGTCTTTTCCGTGATTGCATTTCGGTGATTTCCCACCCCGGATCCCGGATTGATTCCCGTATCCGCAATCTGGATCGTCCGGTTCAGCCTTTTTGAATTTCTCGCTGCCAACGCATCGATCACCAGAAGGATATCCGGTTTTGTCTCTGCCACCACCCCCCGGATCACCTCCACAGTCTCCATTCCGGTCTGCCCCATAACCCCCGGCACGATCGCGCTGACCGACCAGACCTCATCTTCCCCTGTTGCATACTTTCCGTACTCCTCAATGATATGCCTTGTGATATGCAGGTTGTCTACCACATAAGGACCAAGTGCATCCGGTGTCACCTGGCGGTTGCCAAGACCGACCACCAGGATCTTTTCCATCTTTCTTTTAGGGAGCAGTTCTCCAATGAATTTCCGGAGCTGCTGTGAAATCTCCTCATGATATCCTTCATCGGGAACTGCCATTTCCGGTGCCTCGATCGTGATATAGCTGCCAACCGGTTTCCCCATCACTTTTGCTCCGTTTTCGGTCTCAATCCTCACGGTCGTGATGCGGATCTCATTTTCCTCATCATACTCTTCCGTCAAGATCACACCCTGAACCTCAACATGGTCAGATTCAAACCGTTCCTTCTCTTCCAGCGCCAGATCCGTCCTGATATTATACTTTTCAACCATAGTCCTCTCCCATTTCTGTATTTTCTGTCTTATTCACTTAGTTTTTCGCAAAAAATTGGAATTATGTATTGACAAGCAATCTTTCTTCGCCTAAAATAAATAAGTGTGTTCGACGGATGTTCCGTGTCACTTTTCGTCGAATTCAATATTATGATTATATAATTTATGAAATGATAATTTGGAGGTGTCGGAAATGGCTAATATTAAATCCGCAAAAAAGAGAATTTTAGTAACTGAGACAAAGACAGCTAGAAATAAAGCAATCAAATCTAAAGTGAAAACTTATGTAAAGAAAGTTGAAACTGCTGTTGAAAAGAAAGACGTTGAAGCTGCAAAGGTTGCATTAAAAGAAGCAATCTCTGTAATCAACAAAGCAGGAAGCAAGGGTGTTTACCACAAAAATACTTGCGCAAGAAAGATCTCTCGTTTAACAAAAGCTGTTAACGAAATTGCTTAATTCCGGTTTCGAGATAAATAATGAATGATAAAAAGGCAGCCATCCCGTCAGTGGCTGTCTTTTTTTGTTTTCATAAATCTTTCAAAAAAGAGTCTGTACTGAAATGCTGTTTGTATTCGGTACAGACTTTTTTTGTCTTCTGATTTTCTCTTATAATTTAGAATAACCGTAGCTGTTCACGATAGCTTCGATCCGCTGTCCTTCTCTGCACTTCGGGCAATCTTCCGGAGAATATGCTCTGTAATGTGGAAGATCACTGCTTGTGAAGATCGTATTGACTTCCATTCCTGCAATCTTGTTGACTGAACTGAAAATTGCGCTGATTCCGCAGACTCTTCCACCGTAGTAGAGAACAGACTCGATTGCTTGTTTGACAGATTTACCGGTTGTGATGGACGCTGCAAGGATCAGAACCTGTTTGTTCTCAACCATTCTCTGTTTGTTGTCACGGAACAGGATCTGTCCGTCCTGATACATCTCCGGGGTAATAATGGAAATGTTGTTTCCTTTGCTGAGTGAGTACTGGTTCTCATCGGCAAGCTGCTCGGCAAGGAAGGTTCCGATCACTTCTGTCTCTTCCATGCAAACGATGGTATCTACCGTTGTGTTAGAAAGGTAAGCTGCTGCAAGAACTTTTGCAGTTTCACGGGCGTTGTTGTGACGGGATTTGACCGTTGACATGTCGATGTAGGTGTTGATGTGGGAATGACTTGTTGCAAAGTGTCCTTTTAAAATTTTAATTCGCGCCTTTGGGTTTTTAGCGGAGCGAAGGTCTTCCAGTCTTTCATCCATTTCTAGTTCCTCCTTTAAGTTGTTTTGGTGGTTTTGACTGGTTTTAGTATAGCACAGAGGGGTAGGTTGTGCAATATGTATATTGTGGGGGGAGTATGGTGGAGGGATGGGATGGGTGTTTAGAGGGGACGCCAAACTGGCGCATAGCGCGGTTTGGCTGGGATGTGTTTGTGGAAGGACGGGACTTTTGTTTTGAGGGGACGCGGAATTGGCGCGGAAGCGCGATTCCGCTGGTTGTGTTTTTAGAGTTTGTGGGTCGAATGATTTACGATACAAGCCGGTCAGAGTCTCACAAGCAGAGCTTGTTCGACCGTTGGCGGCGCCAACTAACTAATCAGAAATAGAAGGAGTCCGGGAAAAGCATGCGAACATGTTTTTCCCGGACTCCTTCTATTTCCGCTTAGCTGACCGGCTTGTTGCCTATCGCTTAGTTATTGATCAGTTTGTCTTCACCATTCCAGCTGTAGAGTTTTCTGATTTCTTCTCCTACTACTTCTGATGGATGTTCTGCGGCTTTCTTTCTCATTGCTTTGAAGTGTACCTGACGTCCTGCCGGTGACATGTCGAGAAGGAATTCTTTTGCGAATGTTCCGTCCTGGATGTCTGAGAGGATCTTCTTCATTGCTTTCTTTGTATCTTCTGTGATGATCTTTGGTCCTGTGATGTAATCACCGTATTCTGCTGTGTTGGAGATTGAGTATCTCATTCCGGCGAATCCGCTCTGGTAGATCAGGTCTACGATCAGTTTCATTTCATGGATGCACTCGAAGTATGCGTTTCTTGGATCATATCCTGCTTCGCAAAGTGTTTCGAAACCTGTCTGCATAAGGGCACATACACCACCGCAAAGTACAGCCTGTTCTCCGAAGAGGTCTGTTTCTGTCTCTACTCTGTATGTTGTTTCAAGAAGTCCTGCTCTTGCTCCACCGATTGCAAGACCGTAAGCAAGTGCTCTGTCCCAGGCTTTTCCTGTGTAATCCTGTTCTACTGCGATCACTCCGGCTGCTGGCAGACCGCTCGGGCCAGCAATACGCGCTGGCGCTGACCGTCGCTGATTTTTGTGAAATCCCGCGCGGCCAGTTCGTCTGCCTGTACCAGATGCAGGGCGTCACGCACCTGCTGCTTATCCTCATCCGAGAGGATGCCCAGACGCCCGGTGTAGGGGTAGCGGCCAGCAGCGGCCACGTCAAAGCAGGTGGTCAGCTCGGTGCGTGCCATGTGGGGCAGCATCAGTGCCAGTTTGCGGGCGCGTGCGTTGGGGGTGTAGGTGGTCAGCGTTTTGCCGTCCAGCAATACCGCACCGCTCTGGGCCGCCAGCTGCCCTGCCAGCGTTTTTAATAAGGTAGATTTGCCCGCACCGTTGGGACCGATGAAGGCCAAAATCCTGCCGCGCTCGGCCTGCAGAGAGATGTCCCGCAGCAGCGGGGCACCGTAGCCGATAGCAAGGCCTTGGGTCTCGCAGTAGCTCATGTTGTCCCCTCCCCGCTGTGGTGGCGCACCAGCAGCCAGATGACCACCGGCGCACCAAATACCGCCGTGACCGAACTGATGGACAGCTCCGTCGGCGCAAACAGGCTGCGGGCGATCAGGTCACACAGCAGGCAGAACGATGCCCCGCCCAAGGCGCAGCCCGGCAGCACATGCAGCGGCTTGGCGCTGCCTAACGCCTGCTTGACCAGGTGCGGCACCGCAATGCCGACGAAAGAGATTGGCCCGGCAAATGCTGTGACACAGGCCGCCAGCAGGCTGGACAGCAGCACTAGCAACACCGAAAAGCTGCGCACCGAAACGCCCACGCTGGCGGCGTAGGATTCACCCATCTGGTAGGCGGCCATGGGCTTGGACAGTAAAAACGCCGCCGCCAGGCAGGGTAGCGTAATGGCGGCCGCCGCGCCCCCATTGCCCCCGGTCATGCCGGAGAAGCTGCCCATCGACCAGTTGTGCAGGTTGACGATGTTGGAATCCTGCGCAAAGGCCACCACAATATCGGTGATGGCGGAGCAGATGTAACCGATCATGACGCCGCAGATGACCAAAATGCTCATGCGCTGCACGCGGCGTGCCACAGCCAGCACAAACAGCATGGCAGCCATAGCCCCGGCGAAAGCAGCCAAAATCAAGGTGAGGGAGTTCGTTAATAGGCCGCGGTTTAAAAACACAACCATGGTCAGCGCCACGGCCAGCTTGGCCCCGCTGGAAATGCCCATGACGAAAGGCCCCGCAATAGGGTTGGCAAAAAAAGTTTGCAGCAGATACCCAGCCACCGATAACGCTGCCCCCAGCAGAACGACCATGACGGCGCGGGGCAGGCGCAGCTGCAGCAAAATGTTGCTGGTCAGTACATCCTGCCCACGGCCCAGCAGGGCACTGACCACATCGGCGGGCGAAAGCGCCACGCTGCCCCAAAACAGGTTGAGGGCAAACAGCACCAACAGAGCCGCCGCCATAGCGAGGTATGCAATTGTCAGGCGCTTTCGGGTGTGCATGGTGTTATCCTTTGCATTTTGCTTGTAAAGGCGGGCATTGCCCGTCTGCGGGCCGATGCAGACATCGGCCCCTACAGTGTTGGGCAAGCGGCATTTGGGGTAGTTATCAGGTGATTTTCGTCAAAAATTTCAATTCACTGTCGTCGGATGTGCCCTCGGCAAAGACTTTATTCATGTCCAGGATCAGGTCGGGCATCTCCATGCTTTGCTGGAAAAGGCTTTGCGCGGTGCACCAGACGTTGCCCTGCTGCACGGCCTTGAACTGTGCCAGCAGCGGGCATTTGGCGATCAACTCGTCCATCGTGCGTATCTCGCCCTCGATGGTGCTGTTGTAGATCAGCACATCGGCGTCCTTGGCCCCGGCGTAGAAATCCTCCAGCGAGATGTTGACGGTGGCCAGGTTGTTGCCGCTGTCCGTCAGGTCGGAGAATACATAGTCGCCTCCCGCCATCTCGATCATTTTGGCGACATAATCGCCGCCCTTGCGCAC
>OGXW01002493.1_pt1 | contig 12975 bp, 10 predicted proteins | sample 1576341 | NCBI WGS metagenome assembly OGXW01 (sample SAMEA3541592, study PRJEB24748) | human gut metagenome | biome: human gut; feature: human-associated habitat; material: faeces | place: China | collected 2012
TTGCAATAATCAAAGCGTTACATGCCTCCCACGCATAGCTTATATATTTGCCATACCGGTGAGTGGAAGATCAAGGACCGGGCAGGAAGAATTTACACAGACAGAATAAAGGAAAAGGAAGGCCGGAATGTATCAACGGGTGAAAGCATATGTGGAAAAATACCATATGTTACAGGAGAATGATCATGTAATCACAGGCGTATCTGGAGGCGCAGACTCCGTATGCCTTCTTTTCATGTTAAAAGAATTTAAAAATGAGATGCCATTGGAACTGACGGTGGTGCATATCCATCATGGGATCCGCGGTGACAGTGCAGATGCCGATGAGAGATATGTAAAGGCACTATGCAGACAACTCGGGGTCAGGTATCTGGCATTTCATGAGAATGTGGAGCAGTATGCAAAAGAACAGGGCCTGACGCTGGAAGAGGCGGGCAGGAATATCAGGCGGCAGATATTTGAAAAGGTGTGCAAAGAGAAAAACGGTACAAAGATTGCGCTGGCGCATCACCAAAATGATAATGCGGAGACGCTTTTGTGGAACTTAAGCCGCGGATGCGGCCTGCGTGGACTTGGCGGTATCAGCCCGGCAGAAGGAGATACCGTCCGGTATATCCGTCCGCTTCTCTGTGTGCAGAGATGTGAGATTGAAGCATTTTTACAGGAAAAGGGAATCAGTTATTGTACGGATGAGACGAATCTGGAAGATCACTATACGAGAAACCGGATCCGGAATCATGTGATTCCCTATCTCGAACAAGAGGTCAATCCGCAGGCGGTCATGCACATGTCCGAGACGATGGAACAGATGCGTGCAGTGTGGGCGTTTATGGAACAGGAAGTGCAAAAATGCAGGGAGCGATATGTGGAAAAGCGGCCGTGTGGGACTGCAGAAGATCTGTATGAAGAACGTGAAAACGTTCCGGAACTGCTGATCAAAGAGGAATTATTCCGGGATGTCGATAAGACTGTACGTTCGTTCCTGATTCATGCGCTGCTATGTGAACTGGCGGGGCGCAGAAAAGATATCGAGCAGGTGCATGTAAGACTGATCGAAGATCTGGCACGGCTTCAGACCGGAAGAAAGATCAGCCTTCCTTATAAAATGACAGCGGAAAAATGTTATGATGGAATCCTGCTTGACAGATCGGATCTCAAAACAGGGGAAAAAGAGGACGCCGGCAATGAACCGGGAGTGCATATGCGGATGTTTGAACAAACGGCGGAAACAGGCGCATTTCCTAAAAAAACCTACACGAAATGGTTTGACTATGATATAATTAAGAGCACTGTAAAAATAAGACATAAAGAGTCCGGTGACTATATCACAATCGACAGAAATGGCGGAACGCAGAGTCTGAAGAAGTATTTTATCAATGCGAAGATCCCGCGGGAAGACAGAGATAAGATCTGGCTGGCAGCAGATGGCAGTCACATTCTGTGGATTATCGGATACAGACAGAACCAGGCGTATCAGATTACAGATAAGACCAAAAGGATTTTGGAAATAGAATTTAACGGAGGAGAAGAAGATGGCAGAGACAGTTAAAGTATTAGTTCCTGAAGAGGATGTTGCAAAGAGGATCAAAGAACTTGGAGAACAGATCAGCAAAGATTATGCGGGAAAGCAGGTGCATCTGATCTGCGTGTTAAAGGGCGGAGTATTCTTTATGTGTGAACTGGCAAAGAGAATCACCGTTCCGGTATCTATGGATTTTATGAGTGTCAGCAGCTACGGTGACGGAACAAAGTCAAGCGGTGTCGTTAAGATCGCCAAAGACTTAGATGAGACACTGGAAGGAAAAGATGTGCTGATCGTAGAGGATATCATTGATTCAGGAAGAACATTATATTATCTGATGGATATCCTGGCTAAGAGAAATCCAAAGAGTATGAAGCTTTGTACGCTTCTGGACAAACCGGAAAGAAGAGTAAAAGATGTAAAAGTAGATTATGTCGGATTCAATATCCCGGACGAATTTGTTGTGGGATATGGTCTGGATTACGCTCAGAGATATAGAAACCTTCCGTTTATCGGAGTAGTAGAGGGCGTAGAATAGGCGCGTCACAAGAAAGGAGCCTGAAAATTGGATAATAAGAAAGCGAGAGGACTGAACGGTGCTGTATTCCTGGTGTTTGTCGTATTTTTGTTCGCAGCACTGTGGTTTACCAATCAGTTCGATCAACGAGAAAAAGAGATTACCTGGAAGAATTTCCAACAGTTGGTTCAGAATGACAAGATCGAGTCGGTAGAAGTGAATCAGAATAAGAGTGTTCCGACGGGACGTGTAGAGATTACGTTGAAGGGAGACGACGATTCCGATAAGATCAGATATCTGTATGTTTCTGATGTTAACGAGATCCAGGATTATCTGAAAGAACAGAATGTGGAGTATACGATGCCGGATATCCCGCAGGACAGCTGGGCAGCAACCACATTTCTGCCGGTTATTCTTACACTGGGCGGAGTTTTCCTGCTCTTCGGTCTGATGAACCGGCAGGGCGGCGGTGCGAATTCGAAAGCAATGAATTTTGGAAAGAGCCGTGCAAGACTGAGTACAGACCGTGACAAGAAAGTGACATTTGCTCAGGTGGCAGGTCTGGAAGAAGAGAAAGAGGAACTGGAGGAGATTGTTGATTTCCTGAAATCTCCAAAGAAATATATCCAGGTGGGAGCAAGAATCCCGAAAGGCGTGTTGCTGGTAGGCCCTCCGGGAACCGGTAAGACACTGCTTGCGAAGGCAGTTGCCGGAGAAGCGGGAGTTCCGTTCTTTACGATCTCCGGTTCGGATTTTGTGGAAATGTTTGTCGGTGTCGGTGCATCCCGTGTCAGAGACCTGTTCGAGGAGGCTAAGAAGAATGCACCTTGTATCATCTTTATCGATGAGATCGATGCAGTTGCAAGACGCCGTGGAACCGGAATGGGCGGCGGACATGACGAGCGTGAGCAGACACTGAACCAGTTACTTGTAGAGATGGATGGTTTTGGTGTCAATGAAGGTATCATCGTGATGGCTGCAACCAACCGAGTAGACATCCTTGATCCGGCAATCCTTCGTCCGGGACGATTCGACCGCAAGGTTATGGTTGGAAGACCTGATATCAAAGGGCGTGAGGAGATCCTTAAGGTTCATGCGAAAGGTAAACCACTGAGTGAGGAGATCAATCTGCAGCAGATTGCGCAGACAACAGCAGGATTTACAGGTGCAGATCTGGAAAATCTTCTGAACGAGGCAGCAATTCTTGCAGCGAAGGATAACAGAGTATTCTTAAAACAGGATGATATTAAGAAAGCATTTGTAAAAGTCGGAATCGGTGCAGAGAAGAAGAGCCGTGTCATTTCCGAAAAAGAGAAGAGAATCACAGCATTTCATGAAGCAGGGCATGCAATCCTGTTCCATGTACTCCCGGATGTGGGACCTGTATACAGTGTCTCGATCATCCCGACAGGAAGTGCGGGAGGATATACGATGCCGCTTCCGGAAAAGGATGAGATGTTTAATACAAAAGGAAAGATGCTTCAGGATATTACGGTATCACTCGGTGGACGTGTAGCCGAAGAAGAAGTATTTGATGATATCACAACCGGTGCATCCCAGGATATCAAACAGGCAACCGGTCTGGCAAAATCCATGGTTACAAAGTTCGGTATGTCGGAAGCAGTCGGGCTGATCAACTATGATGATGACAACAATGAGGTGTTCATCGGACGTGATCTGGCGCATACAGCAAGAGGCTACGGAGAGGGTGTGGCTACTGTAATCGACCAGGAAGTAAAGAGAATTATTGATGAATGTTATGACAGAGCAAGACATATCATTAGAAAATATGACGATGTTCTGCATACATGCGCAGACCTTCTGCTGGAAAAAGAAAAGATTTCCCGGGAAGAATTTGAAGCGCTGTTTCCGGAAGATGTATCGGAGGACTAGGAGGAAGAGCTTTCCTTTCCGGAAACAAAAAATGAGAGAGGTGTTAGTTATATGAATAAGGCGGCTTTATTTTGCGATGGAACAGAAGGGTATGTATATCCCCCTGAACCGAAGGAGAATGAACTGGTAACGTTCCGGTTCCGTACGGCGAAGGATGATGCAGACAGAGTAGGGCTTGTGACATCGGCTGACACATATGTAATGGGAAAAGAATGCACACAGGGAGAATTTGATTATTATACGTTTGAAGTGCGTCTGGGGGCAGAGCCTTTCAGATATTGTTTCGAAGTGCAGTCTGGAACAGAAAAATATTATTATGGACGATGTGGAATCTCTCGCGAGATCCTGGAGTATTATAACTTTGTTGTAGTACCCGGATTTTCCACACCGGACTGGGCAAAGGGAGCGGTTATGTATCAGATATTTACAGACCGCTTTTATAACGGAGATAAGTCAAATGATGTAGAGACGAACGAGTATTACTATATCGGAGATTATTCCCGGAGAGTAACGAACTGGGATAAATATCCGGCGAACATGGGTGTAAGAGAATTCTACGGCGGGGATCTGCAGGGAGTCATGGATAAACTTGATTATCTGCAGGAGCTGGGTGTAGAAGTTGTATATTTTAATCCATTATTTGTGTCACCGTCGAACCATAAATACGATATCCAGGATTATGATTATATTGATCCGCATTATGGGAAGATCGTAGATGACGGAGGTGAGGTGCTTCCGGATGGTGTGACGGACAACAGTCAGGCAACGAAGTATAAAAAACGCACGACAGGTCTTAAGAACCTGGAAGCAAGTAATGAGTTGTTCATTAAGCTGGTAGAAGAATTACACCGTCGTGGTATGAAAGTGATTCTGGACGGCGTATTCAACCATTGCGGTTCTTTCAATAAGTGGATGGACCGTGAGAGAATATACGAAGGCGAAAAAGATTATGAACCGGGTGCTTATATATCGGCAGACAGTCCGTACAGAAGCTACTTCCGTTTCTTCAAAGAAGGACCGGAGAACTGGCCGTATAATGGTAATTATGATGGCTGGTGGGGACATGATACTTTGCCGAAACTGAATTATGAAGATTCTGTAAAGCTGGAAAATTATATCTTATATATCGGGCGAAAATGGGTATCACCGCCGTATAATGTAGATGGATGGCGTCTGGATGTGGCAGCAGATCTGGGACGCAGCAATGAATATAACCATGATTTCTGGAAGAAATTCAGAACAGCCGTGAAAGATGCGAATCCGAGTGCACTGATCCTTGCGGAACATTACGGGGATCCGAGCGACTGGCTTAAAGGTGACGAGTGGGATACCGTCATGAACTATGATGCATTCATGGAGCCGATCACATGGTTTCTGACAGGAATGGAAAAGCACAGTGATGAGGCCAGAGAAGAACTTCTCGGTAACATCGATAACTTTATCGGGTCGATGGCACATCATATGTCGAATATGCTGACCCCTTCACTGCAGGTAGCGATGAACGAACTTTCGAACCATGATCATTCGAGATTCCTTACGAGAACGAACCACATGGTTGGTCGTGTAGAACATCTGGGACCGGAAGCTGCAAATGAATATGTAAATAAAGCGGTTATGCGTGAAGCGGTCGTCATGCAGATGACATGGGTCGGAGCACCGACCATATATTATGGTGATGAGGCGGGCGTTTGTGGATTCACGGATCCGGATAACAGAAGGACCTATCCGTGGGGACGTGAAGACCATGAACTGATTGCGTTTCACAAAGAAGCGATCCGCATCCACAAAGAGCATCCGGCACTTAGAACCGGTTCTCTGAAGATTCTTAGCGGAGAAGAGAATGTCCTGTCTTATGCAAGGTTCAAAGGCAATGACCGGATCGTCATCGTGATCAATAACCGCAGCGAACGTACGGAAGTGAAAGTTCCTGTATGGGAGGCTGAGATTCCGGCGAAATGTCGTATGAAACGTCTGCTGTATTCTTACAAAGACGGATATACAACAGAGTATGAGGAATATCTGGTGGAAGATGGCGAAGTGGTTGCAAATATGGGACCGCATTCGGCATTGGTGCTGGGAATGCGGAATGAAGAGGAGCATGACTGGCTGTATATCCTGTAGAGTGGAGATAAAAAAGATTACCGGAAAAGGAACTGTCCTTTCCGATAATCTTTTTTTATACCTGAGTATGCAAAAAATGGAGTTGCCTGCGGCAGGTTCTCTGTGTTATTTTGTAAGAACTTCTACTCCGTCTTCTTTGATAAGAACCATATATTCAATCTGGGCAGAAAGACCGTCGTCATCTGTATAAACGGTCCAGCCGTTGTCTTCGTCTACATAGAATTCCGGAGATCCCTGATTGATCATTGGTTCAATCGTGAACATCATACCTGGGACCAGAACCATCTCGCTGCCCTTTGGAGTAACATAACTTACAAATGGTTCCTCATGGAATTCCAGACCGATTCCATGACCGCCGATCTCTTCTACGACAGAATATCCGTTTTCCTGTGCGTGGGAATTGATCGCATAAGCAATGTCTCCGAGATGTCCCCATGGTTTTGCAGCTTTGAGGCCGAGTTCCACGCACTCTTTTGTGACACGGACGATACGTTCTGCTTCCGGAGATACCTCACCGATCGTGAACATACGGGATGCATCGGAAAAATAGCCGTTTAAGATAGTAGATACATCAACATTGATGATATCGCCATCGATCAGGATCTCGTGTTCACTTGGGATGCCGTGGCAGATAACGTTGTTGATAGAAGTGCACACGCTTTTTGGGAATCCTTCATAATTCAGAGGCGCAGGAATCCCGCCATGCTCTGTTGTAAAATCATACACCAGTTTATCGATCTCGGCAGTGCTCATTCCTGCGTGAATATGAGCTGCTACATGATCGAGAACTGCGGTGTTCAACGCTGCACTTTTTTTAATCATTTCAATCTGTTCCGGTGTTTTCAGTAATGAACGGTCAGGAACGATCTGACCTTTGGACGCAAGTGTCCATAATTTTATATCTAATTTATCCACAATACTACCTGCTTTCTACACAAATTTTCCACATGTATTATAACACGTTTTTGAAAAAGAGACAGGGGAATTTTTGTCAACAGGAGTGAGCCGGATGAAAAAACATCTGTCTCGTATTGTCTCGGCCATAAAAATAAGTTATAATTTTACTGGTATTGTATACAGAAAGTGGGTAAGCTCATAGGTAGGACTTTTCTAAACCGGAAATTCTATATGGTGCAGAATAAACGAATACACAGGCAATATAGAAAGGAGCAGATATATGTTAAGAATTGGAATGCTTACAAGTGGCGGCGACTGCCAGGCACTGAATGCAGCAATGAGAGGCGTCGTAAAGGGGCTTGTTTCAAAAAGGGATGATGTAGAGATTTATGGATTTCAGGATGGATATAAGGGTTTGATCTATTCGAATTTTAAGATGCTTACGTCAAAAGATTTTTCGGGAATCCTGACACTTGGCGGAACGATCCTGGGAACATCCAGACAGCCGTTTAAGTTGATGAGAGTACCGGATAAGGACGGAATTGACAAAGTAGAGGCGATGAAACACACATATCACAAGTTGAATCTGGACTGCCTGGTAATTCTGGGAGGGAATGGAACACACAAATCAGCCAATATGCTGAGAGAAGAAGGACTTAATGTGGTAACACTCCCGAAGACGATCGATAATGATCTCTGGGGAACAGATATGACGTTCGGATTCCAGAGTGCAGTAGATATTGCAACAGATACGATTGATAAGATCCATACAACAGCGACATCTCACAGCCGTGTATTTATCGTGGAAGTAATGGGACATAAAGTAGGATGGGTCACACTTCATGCAGGAATTGCCGGTGGTGCCGATATTATTCTTCTTCCGGAGATGCCATACGATATCAATTCAGTGGTTAACGCAATTGAAAAACGCGGCAAAGCAGGGAAGAGATTTACAATTATTGCTGTTGCCGAAGGTGCAATTTCAAAAGAAGATGCAGCACTCTCAAAGAAAGAATTAAAAGAGAAAAAAGCAAAGAAGAAATATCCTTCTGTTGCATATGAACTTGCCGAGAAGATTCAGGAAAAGACAGATAAAGAAGTAAGGATCACAGTTCCCGGACATACACAAAGAGGCGGCTCTCCGTGTGCATATGACCGTGTACTTGCAACAAGACTTGGTGCAGAAGCTTCGAGAGCAATTTTGGAAGGTGATTTCGGATGTATGGTAGGGACTAGAAATCAGGAGATTATCCGCGTGCCATTGTCAGAAGTTGCCGGAAAACTAAAATATGTAGATCCAAAAGCATCGATCATTGACGAGGCAAAGACCATTGGTATCAGCTTCGGTGATGAATAGATGCGGAGACTGAGCAGGATCTCCATTTAGACAAGGAGTGTAAAGAATGTCATATACGGCATTATACCGTAAGTTTCGTCCGGATGAATTCGAAGATGTAAAAGGACAGGATGCGATCGTCCGGACATTGAAGAACCAGATCAATGCAGATCGTATCGGACATGCATATTTGTTCTGCGGGACCAGAGGAACCGGAAAGACAACCGTTGCGAAGATATTTGCGAAAGCAGTCAACTGCGAACATCCGGTAGATGGAAGCCCGTGCGGGGAGTGCGCAATGTGCCGGTCGATCGCAGCTGGTACATCGATGAATGTGATCGAGATTGATGCGGCATCTAATAATGGTGTGGACAACATCCGTGAGATCCGTGAAGAGGTCACATATCGCCCGACAGAAGGGAAATATAAAGTATATATTATTGATGAGGTGCATATGCTGTCGATCGGCGCATTCAATGCATTGTTAAAAACATTGGAAGAACCTCCGGAATATGTTATATTTATTCTTGCGACAACGGAGGCACACAAGATTCCGATTACGATCTTGAGCCGATGCCAGCGATATGATTTTAAAAGAATTTCCATTGAGACGATCGCAGCGAGATTGCGTGAACTGATCGATAAAGAAGGATGGGATGTGGAAGATAAGGCGGTCCGCTATATCGCAAAGATGGCGGATGGCTCTATGAGGGATTCACTGAGCCTTCTGGATCAGTGTGCGGCATTCTATATGAATGAGACACTGACATATGATCATGTACTGGAAGTGCTGGGAGCGGTGGATACGGAAGTATTCAGCCGGCTGTTAAGACAGCTGCTTGCGATGGATGTACATCAGGTGATCGAGACGGTAGATGAGCTGGTAATGCAGGGAAGAGAATTGTCTCAGCTGGCGGCAGATTTCACATGGTATCTGAGGAATCTGCTTCTGGTGAAGAGCTCGGATGATATGGAAGATGTACTGGATGTATCGTCGGAGAATCTGGCACTGTTAAAAGAAGAAGCACAGATGATTGACAGTGATACACTGATCCGTTACATCCGCATTTTTTCGGATCTGACGAATCAGTTGAAATATGCGACACAGAAGAGGGTTCTGCTGGAAGTAACCCTGATCAAATTATGCCGTCCGGCAATGGATCAGAATAAGGACGCCCTGCTGGACCGCATCCGTGCGATTGAAAAACAGCTGGAGGACGGAGCGTGGGAAGCACCGGTCAGGGAGCGTGTTGTGTATGCATCCGATGCAAAAGAAGCAGCGGCACCGAAGCCGAAACCGGAACTTCCGCAGGCATTAAATGAAGACGTGAAAGCGGTGGCAAAAGATTTCCGGATGATCATCAATGAGGCTTCCCCGATGCTCCGCACATATCTGAAAAAAGCGAGATTAAGTGCCGGAGAAGGCAACCGGCTTCTGATCGTGCTGCCGGATGAACTGAGTGCCAGCGCAGTTGCGACGCCGGATCACAAAGAAGAGATCCAGTCGTTGATCGAGCAGAAGATCGGTAAAAAAGTAGAGATAGACGTCCGCCAGATGGAGGCAGGACGCAGATTCGAGGATCACTTTGTGGATCTGGAGAATCTGATCAATATGGAAATTACTGTAGAAGACGAATAGGAGGATATTATCATGGCAAAAAGAGGAGGATTCCCAGGAGGCGGGATGCCGGGAAATATGGCAAATCTGATGAAACAGGCACAGAAGATGCAGCGTCAGATGGAAGAACAGGCAAAGGAAATGGAGACAAAAGAATTCAGTGCAACTGCAGGCGGCGGTGCTGTTGAAGTAACTGTATCCGGAAGCAAGAAGATATTAAAAGTAAAACTGGATGAAGAAGTAGTAGATCCGGATGATGTAGAGATGCTGGAAGATCTGCTTGTGGCAGCAGTCAATGAAGCACTGGAGAAAGTAGACGCAGAGACAACTTCTGCAATGTCTAAGTTCACCGGCGGCATGGGCGGCGGAATGCCGGGATTATTCTAGGAGAAATTCCAGGAGAAAGTTCCGGGAGAATTATTCTTACAGGGAGTTAAAAACTATGGATTATTACAGTAATCAGATGAGCAAACTGATCGAGGAACTGTCATGTCTTCCGGGAATCGGAGCAAAATCTGCGGCAAGACTTGCGTTCCATCTGATTCATATGCCGGTTGATGATGTAAAAAGACTGGCTTCTACGATGGTGGAAGCCAGAGAGAATATAAAATATTGCAAAGAATGTTATACACTTACCGATCAGGAACTGTGCCCGATCTGCAGTAACAGTAACCGTGATCATCAGACGATCATGGTGGTTGAGAATACAAGAGATCTTGCGGCATATGAAAAGACAGGGAAATATAATGGTGTGTATCATGTGCTTCATGGTGCAATCTCTCCGATGCTTGGGATAGGTCCGGAAGATATCAAATTAAAGGAACTGATCGGGCGTCTGCAGGGAGATGTAAAAGAAGTGATCATTGCAACGAATTCGAGTCTGGAAGGTGAGACTACAGCGATGTATATCAGTAAGCTGATCAAACCGACGGGAATTAAAGTAAGCAGAATTGCAAGCGGTGTTCCGGTCGGAGGAGATCTGGAGTATATCGATGAAGTGACGCTTCTCCGGGCACTTGAAGGAAGGACAGAACTGTAGAGCGTTTGTCCCAGCCAGAGGTGAGAGAATGAAGAAAAAGGTTACATCAACAGATATTGCCCATGCTGCCGGAGTATCACAATCTACGGTTTCTATGATCCTGAACAAAAAATATGATGTGTCATTTGCCAAAGAAACTGTGGAAAAAGTAGAAAATGCTGCAAAAGAGCTGGGATACGTCCCGCCGAAACGGAAAACGAGGAAGGGGACAAAAAGAGAGAAACTTCTGGTTGTATTTTGCCCCAATCTGACGAATCCGTATTATGTTATGCTGCTGCAGGGAATCGAGGCGCATGCAAAAGAAAAAGGATTTGGTCTTTTTGTATGTAATACACAGAGAGATCTCCGGATGGAAGAACGCTATCTGAAAATGATGTGGCAGTTACGGCCGCTGGGGATTATCTACACCTGTAATCCGAGCCATTGCTTTATGGATCTGGTGGGAGAGATTGCAGAACAGATACCGGTTGCGATCGTAAATAACCAGAATGAAAAGATGAATGTAGATGCAGTGGAACTTGATAATTCAAAACTTGGAAGAGTGATGGCGAAGCATCTGCTGGAATTAGGTCACAGAAAGGTTGCATATATAGCACCGCCATTGACAGCAAGACAGAAACAACGTTCAAAACGGGTGGAAGGTTTCCTGAAAGAGTATGAAAAAGCCGGTCTGCGAGACCAGGTGATCATCAAGGCGGCAAAAGAAGAGATTGATCTTGATGTGGCACATATTGATTCCGAATATAAGATCGGATATGAACTGACGAAAGAGTTGTTGAATGAAACGACAGATGTGACAGCAATTGTCGGATTAAATGACATGATTGCATTTGGAGTCATGGATGCACTTCATGAGGCAAAGATAAAAGTGCCGGCCGATGTGTCCGTGATGGGATGTGATAACACACTGTTTGCCAGAATGCATAACATGAATCTGACGACGATCGAGCATTTTGTGACTTTTAAAGGAAGGGATGCATGTGATATTATAATGAAGAAGATAGCATCACATCATTCAGCGAATATGGAAACAGCACCGATCAGTACCTATCATGTGGAATATGAACCGCAGCTGATCGTCCGTGGAACAACAACGTATGCAAAAAATGCACGAAAAAAGAAAAATTAATTCTTTTGCGAAAATTATTATTAATAATTATTCAATTTTACAAACTGAAAATACATGTTAGATGTTAATGCCCCTTATAAATGCGTGAAAATCGATAATAAAAAGAAAAAATCAAAAATAATGTTAACATTTCCATCAAAAATCTTAAAAAAGTTCAATTAATAATTTGAAAATATTAATAAAGAAAATTATTAATAAAAAATCATGGCTATTGACCGGAGTTCCATGAATAGAGTATAATTTATATCAAACGATAACAAGGGAATGGTGAACAGATTTCACCGGTTTTAAGGAGGAAGAATAACATGAAATTTTTCATTGACACAGCGAACGTAGAAGATATTAAGAAAGCAAATGACATGGGAGTTATCTGTGGAGTAACAACAAACCCATCTCTGATCGCAAAAGAAGGTAAAGTATTCGAAGAAGTTATTGCTGAGATCGCTTCTATCGTAGACGGACCAATCAGTGGAGAAGTAAAGGCAACAACAACAGATGCTGAAGGCATGATCGCTGAAGGAAGAGAGATCGCTAAGATCCATCCGAACATGGTAGTTAAGATTCCTATGACAGTAGAAGGATTAAAAGCAGTAAAAGTTCTTACAGCTGAAGGAATCAAGACAAACGTAACACTGATCTTCAATGCGAACCAGGCACTTCTTGCAGCAAGAGCCGGCGCTACATATGTATCACCATTCCTTGGACGTCTGGACGATATCTCTACAAGAGGAGTAGACTTAATCTCAGAGATCGCACAGATCTTCGAAGTTGCAGGAATCGATACAGAGATCATCGCAGCAAGCGTACGTAACCCAATCCACGTAACAGACTGTGCATTGGCAGGTGCTGATATCGCAACTGTACCTTACAAAGTAATCGAGCAGATGACACATCATCCATTAA